>ERZ773106.2638-NODE-2638-length-9878-cov-14.102922_pt1 | contig 9878 bp, 6 predicted proteins | sample MGYA00580572_ERZ773106 | MGnify/ENA primary metagenome ERZ773106 (study PRJEB29015, sample SAMEA2737868) | human gut metagenome | biome: human gut; feature: human-associated habitat; material: faeces | place: China | collected 2012 ... | reverse complement strand
CCGTCGAAACGCGCCGTCCGTGGCGCGGTTCTCCTCGCCCCTGCGTCCATGCAGGGGCGTTTCTGTGTCTCTTGGGCATAATTTCTACAGTATCTAAGCCGCTCCGCTATGCGCTCCGGCGGGAGTACGTGTGCGCCCACGGTACCCGGGGCTTACGTTCCTTACGCTGTGACAGAATTCTTACAGTATCTTGACAGTGTAGCGTAGCACTCACGACACCTGCCATGTCCTACCACACAAGAATAAATAATATCAACCGTTGCAAAAAGTACTCTAGATGATTATAATAGGTATATTAGATTTGTAAATGGAAACAATGTCCATATTAAATCGAAATTAAATTATATAATATATTAAGGAGACAGTAGAAAATGAAAGAAAAATCAAGAAGCACTTTTTCCGGCAACATTGGGTTCGTTCTTGCGGCAGCCGGCAGTGCGGTAGGACTTGGAAATATATGGAGGTTTCCGTATCTGGCAGCAAAGGACGGAGGAGGACTTTTTCTGCTGGTGTATCTGATACTTGTTCTGACCTTTGGCTTTGCATTGCTTACCACTGAGATTGCAATAGGACGTAAGACCGGACAGGGACCGCTCACCGCGTATGGTCTTATCAATCCAAAGGGCAAGTTTATCGGTGTGCTTGCGTGTATAGTACCGGCTATTATTCTGCCTTACTACTGTACTATAGGTGGATGGGTTTTAAAATACTTTACACTTTTCATTACAGGAAGCGGTAAAAATGCGGTTGCGGATGGATATTTCACAGGCTTTATCACAGGCCAGTGGGCACCAATCATATTTGGAGTGGTGTATCTGCTTATAACAGCAGCAGTTGTCATTGGCGGAGTCAATAAAGGTATCGAGCGCTTCAGCAAGGTGCTCATGCCTATCCTTGTTGTGCTTATTTTTGCAATCGGTATTTTCTCGCTGACGCTCCATTATAAGGAGGCATCAGGCGCAGTAAGAAGTGGTCTTGAGGGTCTTAAGATATATGTGGTTCCTGACTTCAAGGGACTTACAATGCAAAAGCTTGCCACAGTATTTGTTGATGCGCTCGGTCAGCTGTTTTACTCAATCAGTGTGGCTATGGGAATCATGGTTGCATATGGTTCGTATGTCAAGAAGGAATCAAAGCTCATGGGCTCAATCAACCAGATCGAGATTTTTGATACACTTGTTGCATTCCTTGCAGGTCTTATGATTATTCCGGCAGTATATGTATTTATGGGTCGTGACGGCATGTCAGCAGGACCGGGGCTTATGTTTATATCACTGCCAAAGGTATTTAATGAAATGGGAATAGCAGGAGATATCGTTGGACTGATATTCTTCATGATAGTTGCATTCGCAGCAGTCACATCGTCTGTATCAATTATGGAGGCTATTGTATCGAGTCTTATAGACAGATTTCACTGGAGCCGCAGAAAAAGCGCAATTTTAGTCACGGTATACGGTCTGATTGCAGAGATAATAGTCTGCCTTGGCTACAATAAGCTCTATATGGAGGTTAAGCTTCCAAACGGCACAGTCGGACAGATACTTGATATCATGGATTATGTAAGCAACAATGTGCTTATGCCAATCGTTGCACTTGCCACATGTATCCTCGTTGGCTGGATAGTAAGTCCAAAGGTAATAATAGATGAGGTGACACGCGGAGGCAGCAAATTCACCAGAAAAGGGCTTTATATAATCATGGTTAAATTTATTGCACCGGCATTCCTGCTTATACTGTTGCTGCAGGCACTCGGAATCGTTACTTTTTAGTTTTGAAATAAATTTATTGTATATTTTATATAAATACCCTTGAAATACAGCCATCATAATGGTAGTATTTTACTAAATGATGAAAGAGGGGGAGCCACTATGGCTTTTAGACGAGAGAAAAAGCGTATCGGTGATATGCTTATAAATGAAAATGTAATTACTCAGGAGCAGCTGGAAAAGGCTCTGCCTATAGCCAAAGAAAAGCATAAGAAGATAGGAGAAACACTCATTGAGCTTGGATTCACCAATGAGCTTGAGATAGCAAAGGCATTGTCACAGCAGCTGGGACTGGAGCTTGTTAATGTGAGCGCAATCAACATACCTGAGGAGGTGCAAAACCTTGTCAGTGAGACAGTGCTTAGAAAGCATGTTATGATACCATATGCATTTGACAAGAATAATGCCAATGTAGTGCATGTGGCCATGGCTGATCCTATGGATATGGTTGCGCTTGATGATTTTTCAATTGTTACCAATCTACAGGTTGAGCCTGCGGTAGCGACAGGCAGAGACATACTTTTGACGCTTGACAAATATTACGGTGATACAGAGGCTATGAAAGCGGCTCAGGAGTATGCGAGGGAGAGAAAAGAGCGTGAGCAGAAAAATGCCGAGGCTGAGGAAGCTACCAGCAAGGATGTCAACAATTCGCCGGTAGTTTTACTTGTCAACTCTATCATTGAGCAGGCAGCCAGACTCAGGGCCTCAGATATACATATAGAGGCACTGGAAAATAAAGTCAGGGTGCGATACAGAATTGATGGTGCGCTTTATGAGAAGGCAGCATATAGTATACATTTGCTTTCTGCAATTATTACACGACTTAAAATTATAGGTGGTATGGATATTTCCGAGAAACGTAAGCCGCAGGACGGCCGTATCACTATGGAGATAGACAAGATAGAGTATGATATCCGAGTATCAATCCTTCCGACAGTATTCGGTGAGAAATGCGTTATGCGACTTGCGCAGAAAAAGGCACTTACAAGAGATAAAAAGGAGCTGGGATTTTCAGACGAAGAGCTTAAGGCCTTTGATCATATACTGATGAATACAAACGGTATCATCCTTGTTACAGGACCTACAGGAAGTGGTAAGTCAACCACACTTTACACGGCACTTTCAGAGCTCAACAAGGAGGATGTAAATATCATCACAGTTGAGGATCCAGTCGAGGCCAATATAGATGGAATAAACCAGGTACAGGTAAATAATAAAGCTGACCTGACATTTGCATCAGCACTTCGTTCCATTCTGCGACAGGATCCGGACATCATTATGATTGGTGAGATTCGAGATCAGGAGACAGCACAGATTGCAGTACAGGCGTCAATCACAGGACATCTTGTGGTCAGCACACTGCATACCAACAGCTCGGCAAGTACTATTTCACGATTGGAGGACATGGGAGTTGAAAGTTATCTGCTTGCGGATTCGGTAAAGGGAATCATTGCACAGCGACTTGTAAGAAGACTTTGTCCGGCATGTAAGAGAGAGCATCTGTTGACAGAGGAGGAAAAGGCCTTTATGAATATACCGGCATTCCGTCCGGTAAAGATTTATGAGCCATGTGGCTGTGAAAAATGTGCCAATACAGGCTACAAGGGACGAATCGGTATATATGAGATAATGACCATAACACCAAAGATAAAGTCACTTATTTCAAAAGGTGTTGATATAGAGGATATAAACAAGGCTGCATGTGATGAGGGCATGCATACACTTAGACAGAGTGCAGAGAAGCTTGTACTCGAAGGAGTTACTTCATTCCAGGAAATGTTAAAGACCACGTTTGAAAACTAAGGGGGAAAAGAAAATGCAGATAGTAGACATTTTAAAAGCAGCGCAGCAACAGAACTCATCGGATATACATATCGTACCGGGAAATCCGGTTATGCTTAGAATTGACGGAAAGCTTGTACCGCAGGGAAATCAGGTTCTTACCAATGTTGAGACGGACAACCTGCTTTCTCCAATTGTTCCGCAGGAGCTTAAAGATGAGCTAAAGGAGAAGGGAGAGCTTGATTTTGCTTTTTCGGTGGAGGGCTTTTCAAGAGTCAGAGCCAATGTGTTCAGGCAGAGAGGTTCATATGCAGCAGCACTTCGTATTCTCTCATATGATGTGCCTACACCGCAGCAGCTTGGCATACCACAGTCGGTTGTCAATCTTACCACAAAGATGAGAGGACTTGTCCTCGTGACAGGAGCTACAGGAAGTGGTAAGTCGACCACATTGGCAAGTCTTATAGATGTCATTGCATCAAGAGATTCCAAAAATATAATCACGCTTGAAGATCCTATTGAGTACCTGCACTCAAGGCGCCGCTCTATAGTGGAACAGCGAGAGGTTGGAAAGGATACACTCTCATATGCTGCAGCCCTGAGAGCTGCACTGCGACAGGATCCGGATGTAATACTTGTAGGAGAGATGCGAGATCTTGAAACTATATCTACAGCTATTACAGCGGCGGAGACAGGACATCTTGTATTTTCTACACTGCATACTAACAGTTCATCAGATGCAATTGACCGTATGATTGACGTTTTTCCACCACACCAGCAGCAACAGATACGAGTGCAGCTCTCAGGAGTTTTAGAGGGAATTGTTGCACAGCATCTGCTTCCAATGGTAAATGGCGGACGAATTGCAGCATTTGAGGTGCTCCTTGCAAACAATGCCATCAGAAACTTAATTCGTGAGGCAAAAGCATTTCAGATTCCATCTATCATACAGACCTCAAAGAGAGAGGGTATGATGATGATGGATGACTGTATTTTACAGTATTACAGCCAGGGCCTTATAGCGCCGGAGACTGCAGTTGCATATGCACATGATCCGGTAAGCATGGCTAGCCGTGTACACCTTTACTATTGATGGTATAATCGTATGTATTTTACTATTATGGTATAATGTTGTGGAGTCTTAATAAATTATGATTTAATTTATCTGGAGGTTGCACAGAATAGGTATAAGGAGGAGAAGAAAGTGGCTGACTGGACATATCAGATTATAGACCAGAGCGGAAAAGAAAGAAAAGGAAATATAGTAGCCGAGTCAGAAGCAGAGGCAAAAAATAAGCTTAAGATGGATGGAAACATGGTCATAAGCCTCACCAAGGCAACAGCACTGACCAAGGAAATCTCGTTCAGTGTAGGAGGAAAGGTAAAGCCGAGAGACCTATCAGTATTCTGCCGCCAGTTCACCAGTATGGTCAATGCCGGTGTTACGATTCTTGATACGCTGGATATGCTATCCGATCAGACTGAGAACAAGGTCATGGCGAAAGCTATCAGAGGTGTTCATGCCGAGATTCAAAAAGGTGAGACTCTCTCGGATGGTCTGAAAAAATATCCGAATGTTTTCCCTGACATCATGGTGAGCATGGTTGCGGCAGGAGAAGCATCCGGCAAGATTGATGTAGCTTTTGACAGAATGTCTGCACACTTCGAGAAATCAGCAAAGCTTAACGGCATGATAAAAAAAGCGGCAGTTTATCCGATTATCGTTGTGATTGTGGCTATTGCGGTTGTTATTGTAATGCTTGTAAAGGTCATCCCAAGCTACTCGGAGATGTTCAATGACCTGGGAACAGAGCTGCCGGGCATCACAAAGGCAGTTGTTGCGATGAGTGATTTTGTCACCGGATACTGGTATATTGTGATTGCTGTCATAGCAGCAATTGTTATAGCCATCAAGCTTTATAAGCAGACTGACAGCGGCCAGATGTTCTTTGGTAATCTCGCAAGAAAGGTTCCGGTTTTCGGAAAGCTAAACATCAAGACAGCAGCCAGTAACTATGCGCGTACACTTTCCACACTTGTGTACTCAGGACTTCCGATGATTGAAGCCCTTGGTATCACTGCTGACACCATGAAGAATGCGCTTTACAAAAAAGCCCTGAAAAATGCAAGGGAAGAAGTGAGTAAGGGTGTTCCGCTGTCTGAGCCAATCACTGCGTGTGGATTGTTTCCACCTATGGTTTCACACATGACCAAAATCGGTGAGGAGACCGGTGACTTGGAAGGCATGCTTACCCGACTGGCAGACTACTATGATGAGGAAGTTGAGTTGGCTACCCAGACAGTTATGGCAGCTATTGAGCCTATGATTATCCTTGTTCTGGCACTTATTGTTGGTGTGCTTGTGGCAGCCGTTATGGCTCCTATGCTTACCATGTATCAGGCTATGGACAGCTTATAAAATAAAAAAGAAGCAGACTTTGAGTGTGAAGCTCAAAGGCTGCTTTTTTGGTGCAGAGACATTGGCAGTAGGACGGGGCTTCATCCCATGAGCCCTGGCTGGTGCACATTCTCTCGCGTGAGCTACGCTACACTGCCAAGATACTGTAGGAATTATGTTTTATAGGGTATCTAGGCAACTTCGCTATTCGCTCACGAGAGAGAGAGCGTGCCCTAGCCGGTCTCAGGGAGATAAAGCCCCTTACGCTGTGGCAAAAAAAGAAAAAATTTGATGACAAAGCACCACCTCTATGCTACAATCAACTCAAAGCATTATATTTCTGTAAGCAGCACCACATGACAGTTTTTTACAGGTGCACACCACTTTGAAGAGGGCAGACCACTTCGCATCATTCTACAAAGGACATGGAAGTTTTCAATGCTTTAATTACCCATTAACAGCAGGAAAATTGAAATGCCGTATGTAGACAGAATACAGAAAGTGCAGCCAGAGGGCAGTTAGAAGCCCGATAATGTAGTCAGAAGACAGATGAACTGTATACAGTGTGATAATCATAATGTAAACATATAGAAAACATAAAGAAGGACAGCACATGTATACCTTGTAAACTGTACCACTGTACCCTCATTGGCACCAAATTTTCCTGCTCACACAAGAGAACAGGAGGAGAAGGATTGAGCGCAAAAGACTCAATGGCAAAGGAATACTTTGCTGACAATGCCAGGTTTGCTGACCTGTGCAACAATATACTGTATGGAGGAAGAGAGGTCATCCTGCCGGAAAACCTTAAGGAAAGGGACACGACAGAGGTTCTGACCGCACTAGGGCTTGACAAAAAGACCATAGCGATGCAGAAGATGAGGGACATCTTCAAAAATGCCAGCATCAAATATACCGGCAAATCATATGTCGTACTGATAGGAGTAGAAAATCAGTCCGATATACACTATGCCATTCCGGTAAAAAACATGTTTTATGATGTCATGGCATATGGCAACCAGGTAAAGGAAACTGCCAAAAAGCACCGCAAGGAAAAGGATACGGCAACATCGGATGAATTTCTCTCTGGATTTACGAAAGAGGATAAGCTGATACCGGTGATTACGATTACAGTATATCTCGGAACAAAGGAATGGGATGGTCCAAGAAAGCTGTCAGATATGTTTGGTGATGTGGATGAAGAGCTTCTGCCATTCATACCGGATTACAGAATTAATCTGCTGGCACCGAGGGAGATAACAGACTTTACCGGATTCAGGACATCAATCAGGCAGCTTTTCGAGGTACTGAAGAATGCATATGATAAAGAAAAGATGCAGGAAGTGCTGCAGAATGATGAAAAGTTTAGCAAGGTGGACAGAGAGACGGTTGAGGCAATCAACCTGTTTGCAGGAACGGATATAGACATAGATGAGAAAGAAGAGGTGATTGATATGTGTAAGGCGTGGGAAGATCAGAAAAATGAAGGCAGAGAATTAGGCAGAGAAGAAGGTCGAGAATTAGGCAGAGAAGAAGGCAGAATTCGTCAGGCAAAAGTAACGGCTTTAAAACTTCAGAAAAAAGGACACTCAATAGAAGATATAGCTGAATGTGTGGATTTTGATGAGGAAACTGTAAAAAAATGGCTTGTGAGCTAATATTGTAGTGAAATGTAAATTAGAGGAAGCAATCTTTGGGCGAGAACTCGGAGGTTGCTTCCTCTTTTGCTGACAGTAGGATGGGGCTTCATTCTCTACGAACGGTTGGCGAATATACTCTCGGGTGAGCGAATAGTGAAGCTGCTTAGATACTGTTGAATTATGCGCATGAAACACAGAAATGAACTGCCACTGGGATGTAATATATCGTTGCTGTTCAAACGCAAGCTCGACACCACGCTGTCAAGCTATGCGCCAATAAATCAACTATTGTCAGATTACAGCCCCTGCCTCGTAGAGGCACTTTTAATGGGCTGTAATCGTTACTGGTCACACTGATGGTGTGAGCAGTAATGGGCAAGGAGAACCGCGCCACGGACGGCGCGGTTCGACGGTTTCGTCGGGCATAGAAAATCTAAAAGCATAATTCCTACAGTATCTTGGCAGTGTAGCGTAGCTCTCACGAGAGTGTATGCGTTAGCCGGTCACATGGAGTGAAGCCCCTCACGCTGTGCCAAAATACAGCCCGGGAGATTATTTCTTTGAAAAAATATGATTTAAATGCAATAAATCGGTTAAAATTTGGTTAAAATTGCTAAAAAAGGCGAAAAAAATTATACAGCAATGATACTATTGTACTAGAAAATAACTTGCATTATACTTCGAATTATGGTACAATGAGCGCATACAAACCAAAGAGATGCTGATAGGGCACAGCTCTTTGCACAAAAACCATGTTATAATGAAAAGGAGAAAAGAACTATGGTAAAGAATGTATTTAAAAAGTTAGGAAAGAAACAGAAGAACAACAAAGGTTTCTCTCTTGTAGAGCTTATTGTTGTAATCGCCATCATGGCAGTGCTTGTAGGTGTACTTGCTCCACAGCTTATCAAGTATGTTGAGAAGTCTAGAGAGGCTACAGATATCCAAACATGTGATAATATTGCTACAGCTTTAAAGACATATTATGCAGACGAAGAGGTTGCGGCTTCGGCTACTGCTACTACGGTTACTGTTACATTGGGTAAGACAGAGCTAGGAACAGTTGCTGATACGGCTGTTAAAGATGCCGGATTAACAAAAGCGAAAATTAAAGGCACAAAGTGGACTGGTGATAAAATAACAATTGTATATAATAAGGCAGACGGAACTATTACATATACAGGAGATTCTCCATATTACCATTCAGACAAAGATCAGTTCAAAAAAGGCCCTAAATCATAAATAATATATTGTCCTTTTTGTGGAAAATCACCAAATTCTGTTGTTGAATCGATATTACCATCAAAAGCAGCACCATTATTTCTAGTATCTTCACCAACACCCCATGAAGGATTAATATTCATAGTTGCTTTATATAAATATGGTGCTGTAATTTCATTTGAATGTACTTCAAAATGATTAATTGTCAATTTAATAGCTTTGTCTGTTTTATTAATTAATCTTACATATCTTCCATCTGGAAGTTCTTTTTCTTGACCTGTTACAGTTGTCCATTCAACACCATTTTTTGAAACTTGTAAAGTTGCTCCTTGACCATTTTCATAATCAATATTGAATGTACTTAAATCTTTGATTCTTGATAAATCAACACCAACGTATTGACCTTTGGTGCCCGCGTGGTAGGCGTGGAGATGGCGAAGATGATCGTGGATGAATGGCTGGACAATGAGTATGAGGGTGGCCGCCACCAGAGAAGAGTGGATATGATCTTCGATATCGAAAACAAATAGCAATTATAGGACGGAACGAATAAAGGTCCGGAAGAGAATGAGACCGCCTTCCTCTATTTTCACATATCGTTGTTTGCTTGCTCTCACAACACGCGTTCGCCTGCATCGGACTACATCCGCTGCATTCGTACACGTGTGTTCAAGATGCAAACACCTGATATGCTGAAAATCCCGGAAAGCGGTCTCATTCACTTCCTGCTGTATTGGCTTCGCTACAAAAAATAATAGCTACAGCCTATATTAACTCTGCCATAAAAAAACGCAGCCAGAACGCTACTATCGTATAAAAGCCAGATTACAGGCTTTCGTCAGCAACGTTCTGGCTGCGTTTATTATCGTAGAATAACCAATACAGCAGAAGGTTCGGTCAGACTATACAGAATAAGCAGATGCGTTGGAATTTTCTTCATGAGCGAGCATAGCGCCAGACCGGAGAGCATTGTCTGAGCGTGCAGAGCACGCGAGTTTTGCTCGCAGGTCTGGCAATAGGCGGCGGAGCGAATGAAGTACAAAATTCCACCGCATCTGCGGTTCTGTA
>ERZ773106.2630-NODE-2630-length-9892-cov-7.050015_pt1 | contig 9892 bp, 8 predicted proteins | sample MGYA00580572_ERZ773106 | MGnify/ENA primary metagenome ERZ773106 (study PRJEB29015, sample SAMEA2737868) | human gut metagenome | biome: human gut; feature: human-associated habitat; material: faeces | place: China | collected 2012 ... | reverse complement strand
TAAAGTGTCCGTGCGAGTTCACTTTGAGCAGATTTGCCAGATGAGTCATATGCATAGAAGCAATCTCTTTAGGAGAAGGTGCTTCTTTTAACAAAGCATAGACAGCGTGCTGGTGCAGACCGGATTTGAAAAAGTATTGAATCTCCGGGAATACCTGATCAACATAGGTTGTCAGTTGGATTTTCAATCGGGTGCGTTGCTTAATGGTTTTCTGCCGAAAGCGCCCCAAGGCTTTAAGATCCATCATATCGAGATCAAAGAAGGTAATAAATCTTAGGTCATCCTGCATCATAAGAGTTTTAGCAATCACAAATGTGTCGACCTTATCTGTCTTCGTTTTACGAACATTGTTCTTACGCATCTGACAGGTTTTGATGGGGTTCAACACACACACTTGGTAGAACTCAGCAACAAGGTATCGAACAAGGTTGTCACCGTAGTGTGCCGTCGATTCAAGACCGATGATGATGCTGTTCTTATCGAATGATTCGAGCTTAGAGACCAGCAGTTGGAAGCCATCAGCGTCGTTTGTGAATTTGAACGGCTCAAGAAGTATTTCACCGTCGGAAGAAATCGCAGCGGCGAAATGGTTGAGTTTGGCAATGTCAATGCCTACAAAAATTTTCATGAGGTTGTACCTCCCTTTCTTAAAGTCTGATACCATGATGTCCACCATCGATTATCATCGTAGACTTGATAGAAATAAGTACTCTGAGTGAAAAACACTCCGGCAACATCCAGCTGATAAACAATTCAGATAAAGGTAGCGGCAATACACTCCAGTTGAGTAGTCAAGCTACAGGGAAAAATCAAAAGTCCATAGTATCTGAATTGTATTGAACCACGATATTAAAAGAAAGGAAACGTGTGATAATTAACTTCCTAATTATCATACAAGATAAATATGACGAAAAAGTATTTGAAAAAGCTAGCCCAACGATATTTTAAAGCTGAAAAAAAGAGAAACATTTTTTTAATGGTAACGATCATTTTTGTAGTGATGATTTTAAGCTTTTCTGCATTGACGGTAGAAAATATAATAAAGGAAAAAAAAACTGAAGTAGAAAATTTGCATCAAGGCATTTTTTATAATGTAGATAAAAGAGATATTGAGAAGCTGGAAAAAGAAAAAGAGATTGAAAAAGTGGGAGTCTATTCTCAAATTAAGAATAATGAAAATGAAGATTATACGTTGAGTATTAAATATTATAATGATACCTTTTGGAAAATTGGAGACACATTAAAAGGAGAAATTCCAAGAGAAGAGAATGAAGTAATTGTTACAGAAGGACTATTAAGGCATATAGGAGAAGATATAGGGATTGGCGATGAAATCAGTCTTGATACAACCGATAGTCAGAAATACAAAATTACTGGGATTATTCAAGAAAAAGATACTATATCAAGTAGCCCTTATCCGGTATTTATATCAGAAAAGTATTATGAAAACCTATTAAATGATGTCATAGAAACAGACGCTTATGTATGGTTAAAAGACAGGAAAAATATTGATGAAGAAGATACATCGGAGCTCCTTGAAACTATTTCGAAAAAAAACGGAATACCAGAGTGGAGTATTAGTAGCTATTTTGAGTATAACAATACTACTTATAGTGATTTGATGGGATATGCTGGTATTACAATTATTATTCTGTTGGCGGCAGGTGTTGTCATTTACACGATATTTTATATATCTGTCGGAATGAAAATAAAGGAATATGGACAAATTAGAGCAATTGGAGCAACCCAAAAACAGATAAAGTATATTGTGAAACAAGAAGGTAATATAGCAGCAGTTAGAGCCATTCCATTTGGTTTGATAATTGGAGGCGGATTGAGCTGGCTAGTTCAACCTGAGGGGTGGGGATTAGCTTCAGCGGTTATAACCATTATAGGAATAGTTGCGATTTCTCTCATTTGGATACAAGTTAGTGTTAATGTGCCGGCTAAAACGGCAGCTAAAGTTTCAGTTATTGAGTCTATGAAGGGGATGAATTATAAGTATAAATCAAATAAGGAAAAGAAAAAATCTATAAATATTACACCTCTATCGTTAGCGATAATCAATTTGAAAAGAAATGGTAAGAAGACAATAATTTCGATTATGTCTTTAAGCATATGTGGGATATTACTTTTGGGTGGCGCAAGCTATCAATCTTCATTTACAGCAGAAGGAATGGCAAGAGCGTGGGAATTTCCATATGGTAATTTCAAAATTACAAATAAAGTATTTTATGATGATTCAGAAGAGATGTATTCAATTGCGAAAAGCGAGATACAAAATCCTTTAACAAATAAATTGAGAGAACAAATTTTAAATATTTCAGGGGTTGAAGACATAAAAACTTGGTACTCAACTTCACAAACTTTTTCTGTTGTTGGAACAGATATATCTGAAAGGCAAGAGAATCAGATTTTAGGATATGCGGATTCTGATGTGGAAAAAATGCAAAAGTCATTAATATCAGGGACTGTTAATATTAACGAATTGGAGAAAAATAGAGGGATAATTGTTAGTGATCCTAAAAGAGTGAAAGAAGTGTATAATTGGGATGTAAAAATAGGTGATACTGTAAATTTAAATTTTTATAATGCAGAAGAGAAAATAGTCAGTAAAGAATTTAAAGTTATGGGAATAACTGAATCTAGAGATGGATTTAATGGATATATTTTTAGATTACCTGTAGATGTTCTCGAAAACACAGTAAAATATAGTTGTGTATCTAGTTACGAAATTATAACAAATTCAAAAGATGATATACTAGTTGCAGAAGAACTAGAAAAAATTATTGGTTCGAATGACGATCTTATGTTAGAAAAAATTTCTGATGTTATAGAAGAAAATCAAACCAATAATCAGATGTTATTTTGGTTAATTTATATTTTAGTCGCACTTCTGGCGGTTTTTGCTGTAGTTAATTGTGTTAACATTCATATGACAGAATACTGGGTAAGAGAAAAGGAAATTGCAATTATTCAAGCAATTGGAATGACAGAAAAACAATTGTTTAAGTCACTTGTAATGGAAGGATTGATCATAGCAGGTTTTTCAATAATTATATCTACATTTGTTGGAAGCCTATTAGGAATTGGTATTGGGTATGCCTTAAAACAAGCAGGAATGTCCGTAGGTTTCCGATATCCATTGGTTGTACTCATGCTATATGTATTTTCTATATTATTATTAGAATTTTGCCTAACACTTTATTCTATAAAGAAGAGTAGAAAGTATACTTTAGTTGAAAGGATTAGACGCTATGAATGAAGCTGAAATTAAAAATAAAATGTTAAGTTTGGAGGAGAAAATATTTGCAGAAAAATTACCAGAAGAAATGGAAATATGGAATAATAAGCTGTTAATTACCTATTCAAAAAAATTAAAAGATATAAAGGTGCTTGATTTAAAAAAATTAGGGATTGATATTGAAGAGAGTGATAGTGTTTACGCAAATAAAATCCTATTTACATGTTTATGTGAAAAAGGACACAGGGAGTATTTCTTAAATAATAAGGGCTTATATTGTGTGATATGTAGAAACAAAGAAAAAAATGAATAAAAGATTATTTATATCATAATCGGTAACTGAAGGATATCCAGATGTAATGTGCGACGCTATTTTGGATGTAATTTTGAATGAATTAATGAGGAAAAATCCAAAGAGCTGTGTGGTTTATGAGATAGCGGTTACAACAGGTATGGTGAAATTATCAATCTAGAGGTTACTATCGATAGAGCATTAGAAACATATATGAAAAAAGATTATTCAAAAGAATGAATCAACCAAAGATTACAAGCAATACAAGTCCCTAAAGAGTTAACAGATACTTGGAATGAGCATGGAATTGAAGAAGGAAGAGAATATGCCATTTTGATAAATGTAATTTCAAAAGTTTGCTCAGGAATGCTCACAAGACAATATAAGGATTTCAAAAACAAAACTTAAGAGATAATATGTCTACAACAGAATTTATCCTTGTGACAGAGTTATCGTAAACGCTCACCGTTTACAAAAGGGAAGCAATTGAAGTTGGGTTTAAAACACTAGATAGACTGCATGCAGCCAAAAATAATTTGAATAGTGCAAAGAATTGGGGACTAGTAGATATGTTTGGTGGTGGATTTCTTTCCACAATGTTATAGAATTCCAAAATGGATCAAGCCAAGCAGAATATGGAACAGGACAAATATGATCTTCAAAATTTCAGCAGAGAATTAAATGATGTAAACATGGCATGCAATTTAAATATCAACACGAATGATTTTCTTGCTTTTGCAGATTATTTGCTTGATGGATTTGTTATAGACTGGATGGTTCAAGATCGAATCAATAAAGCAAAGCAACAAGTAAGAGAAGAAATTCGAAGAACAGAGAATATCATTGATCAATTAAAGTTCATGTAATAAGGGTAGTGTAAATTATTCTGTGTAAACCTCTCAGATTGATGATAAAATCATAGGTTTATAGAATACAAAAATATAATGTAATGGGCTGAATGGCATACTTTGCTGTTCAGCCTGTTGTTTATTTAGTAGCATGGATTCTATTGCATGTCAAGGGCGCCCGAGAAAATCGGGCGTTTATTTACCCTTGATATGCGATTGAATCTGTGCTTAATCGATATCCTCTGGCTGAATCCGCTCCCCAAAATAGATGCATAACTGATCCAGTGTCAGACCCCAGTCCCAAGCCTTTCCGGTCCATTTTTTTGTGACATCCATCATTGCCAGATAGAGCATCTTGAAAAGTGCATCATCGGTCGGAAAAATAGTCTTGGATTTTGTAACCTTGCGTAGCTGGCGGTTAAAATTTTCGATGGAATTTGTAGTGTATATTAATTTACGTATCTCAGATGGATATTTAAAATAAGTAGATAATTGTGTCCAGTTATTTCTCCAAGATCCAATGGAAGCAGGGTATTTTTTGCCCCATTTTTCTTCCAGATCTTCCAAGGCTGTGAGTGCAAGATCTTCTGTATCAGCTTTGTAAACCAGCTTTAAATCCGCCATAAATGGTTTTAAATCTTTGTAAGAGATAAATTTTGTAGAATAACGAATCTGATGCACAATACACCTCTATAATTGGTGCCTGACACAATAAACACAGGTATAGCTTTAAACTATGACAAACCGCCAAAGAAAGGTATTATACAAATAAACTCTGAGATGGTAGGATAACCTCAGCAAAACAAACAGACAAAAACCAGAAAAGAAACAGGAGGTTATCGGATAAATGAGCACATTAAAGACACCATTTCGTTATGATTTTGTAGGAAGTTTTTTAAGACCGGAAAAATTAAAAACTGCAAAGAAAGCTTTTGAGGAAGGAACCATCACACAGGAAGAACTCGACCGCATCACCGATGAGTGCGTGACAGAAATCGTTGCAAAGCAGAAAGCAGCAGGCTTCCATGCAATCACCGACGGAGAATTCCGCAGAAAATTCTGGCATCTGGATTTTATGTGGGGATTTGAAGGTGTTGCCCATGAAAAAGATGGCGGCGGCGTACAGTTTAACGGAGAGATGGCAGATCTTGAAGCAACTTATCTCGTAGGAAAGGTAAAAGCAAAAGCACATCCGTTCGTGGAATACTTTAAGTTTTTAAAGCAGTTCGAAGATGAGCAGACCGTTGCAAAATATACAATCCCGGCACCGGCACAGATGTATCAACAGATGATCGTTCCGCAGAACATCGAGCAGACGAGAAAATTTTATGCAACCGATGAGGAACTGATCGAGGATATCGCAAAGGCATATCAGGATGTGATCAAGCAGTTTTATGCAGCCGGATGCCGCAATCTGCAGCTGGATGACTGCACCTGGGGAGCAATTGTCGGAGATGCCGCAAAACAGAGATACCAGTCGCTCGGACTGGATATTGAAGAGGTAAAGGCTCGGCTCTTAAAGGTGAATAACCTTGCACTCGAAAACAGACCGGAGGATATGGTGATCACTTCCCATATCTGTCGTGGAAATTATCATTCTACATTCTTTACCAGCGGCCCATACGACTCCGTGGCAGATTACGTGTTTGCGCAGGAGCATGTGGATGCACTGCTTTTGGAGTATGACGATGAAAGATCCGGTGGTTTTGCACCGCTTGCAAAGGTGTCTCCGGACAAGAAAGTTGTACTTGGTCTGATCACAACCAAAAAGCCGGAACTGGAAGATAAGGATAAGGTGATCGCACGAATTCATGAAGCAGCAAAGTATATTCCGCTGGAGCGTCTGTGCCTGAGTCCGCAGTGTGGATTTGCATCCTGTGAGATCGGAAACAAGCTGACCGAAGAGCAGCAGTGGGCAAAACTTGCATTTGTGAAGGAAATCGCGGAAGAAGTATGGAAATAAAACCGAAAAAAATAGGTGAGAAATTTTTTTACCGGTTACTGTTTACAGGGAAACCTGTGGATGGTAACCGGTTTTCTGTTAATGACAGGAAACAAAATCAAAGAAGGCAAAAAAATAAGAAATTGTTGTAAAATAAAAACCTGAAGCTGGCACTTCAGGTTTTTTAAATAATATGTCATAGAGTTAGCATAAAAGACCGTAAAATATATTACAGACCAAGTGAAAATAAATCTGCGGTTACACTTTGGCTGGAATAAAATATAAAAAGTGCTAACACCTTCCGCAATTGGTACATGGCACACATCCCCGGTGCATAAGCTTTGGACGCCAGTCGGAAATCTGTGTGTCATCCCCGGATTTCCAATGTCCGGTATGATAACGGTCGGACACGGTCAGTGTCGCGTGTTCCTGCCGGATTACAAGTGGATATAATGTAATCTGCTCCGGCTGCATACAGTTTTGATGCAGTACCGGAGCATAGTTATGTCCATTTACGGTAATCTGCTGATCGTAGGTTACGATCTCACAGATATCATTTTTTTGTGTAATTGTGGGTGTTTTTGCACATACATATTGTTTTGGAATTTCATAAGTGCCTATCGTGAAAGTTCCGGCAATCGTTTTTATGTTCTGCATGATGGCAGGCCTCTTTACTATTTTATAATCCCTTGTATTATAGTATTAAAATTGAATAACTGTAAAGGAAAATTTTTTATATTTTTTAGAATTGCTTTGGGATCTGTTAAGTTTTGTCCTCCATACTTACAGACGCATTTAGAAATGAAAACATCTGGAGAAGGTGGCATTTTAAAACGTTATCTGCTATGATAAATAAAAATAATGAAAAGCACAAAACCGTGGAAAGTGGGTAGAACTATGCAAAAACAGGTTGGAATTGGCAAACAGGATTTTGCAGCATTAAGAGAAAGTCAGTGCTTCTACATTGATAAGACAGATTTCATACGGCAGTGGTGGAACTACAGGGATGATGTTACGCTGATCACACGTCCAAGACGTTTTGGCAAAACCCTTAATATGAGTATGCTCAACTGCTTTTTTTCCAATAAATATGCAGACAGGGGAGATTTGTTTGAAGGACTTGATATCTGGAAAGATTCCGGGTATCGGCAGATTCAGGGCACATATCCTGTTTTATATCTCAGTTTTGCATCGGTAAAAGCGGATAATGTATCTGATGCAAAAAAACAGGTCAAATCCCGGATTGTAAGTCTGTATCAGGATTTTGAATATCTGCTCGAAAATGAAAAACTTATGGAATCCGAAAAAATGGCATACCGGCACATTCTGACAGAGATGGCAGAAATGGATGATGTTACCGCGTGTGACAGTCTTAATTATTTGTGCAGATATTTGGAGCATGCATATGGAAAAAAAGTAATTATTTTACTGGATGAATACGATACGCCGATGCAAGAAGCGAATGTTTACGGTTATTGGGAAGAAATGACTTCCTTTTTGCGTAATCTGTTTAATGCGACATTTAAGACAAATTCTTATCTGGAACGAGCCATTATGACAGGAATTACCAGAGTGTCCAAGGAATCAATTTTTTCCGATCTGAATAACCTTCGTGTAGTAACGACAACATCCGATATATATGCAGAATGCTTTGGCTTTACGGAGCCGGAGGTGTTTGCTGCGTTGGATGAGTTTGGTATGTCTAATAAAAAGGATGACGTAAAGCAGTGGTATGATGGATTCAACTTTGGAGAACATCGTGATATCTATAATCCGTGGTCCATTACAAACTACTTGGATGAAGGGAAATTGCGAGCTTACTGGGCAGCGACCAGCTCCAATGGGCTTGTGAGTCGATTGATCCGGACGGCATCTGTGGATGTGAAAGAGAAAATGGAGGATCTGCTGAAAGGACAGGAGATCGTGGTGAATTTTGACGAGCAGATCGTATATAACCAGCTTGATCACAATGAAAATGCAATTTGGAGCCTTCTGCTTGCCAGTGGTTATCTAAAAGCAGATCAGGTGGAGCATCGTGGAAGGCTGAATAAACCGTGGTATCATCTCGCGATTACCAATCTGGAAACGGAAAGCATGTTTGAAAGTATGTTTGCGGGATGGTTTGAAAACCAGGATGCGAACTACAATGAATTTGTGAAAGCACTGTTAAAGGGAAATCTCAAGGAAATGAATATTTATATGAATGATGTGGCACTTGCAACTTTCAGCAGTTTTGACACAGGAAGAAGACCTTCTGCAAAGAGCCAGCCGGAGAGATTTTATCATGGATTTGTGCTGGGATTGCTGTCGGATCTGAGAGAGCAATACCAGATTCGATCTAACAGGGAGAGTGGATATGGACGATACGATATCATGCTGGTACCCGAGGAGAAGAACGATAATGCTATTGTGATGGAGTTTAAGGTGCATGAACCGGACGAGGAGACATCTCTGCAGGATACCGTCCAGTCCGCTTTGAAACAGATTCAGGAGAAAAATTACGATGCCGAGTTGTTGGCACAGGACATTCCGACAGATCGGATCCGTCATTATGGATTTGCGTTTGAAGGGAAAAAGGTGTTGATCGGAACGGATGCGTAAGTCCGGCGAGAAATAAAGGCTGGAGGATATTACCTGAAATATTTTGGATGAAGATTAAAGTGATTACTTTGACAGAAAACGACAAAGAGATGGATTACAGGGCGAGAAAAGCAGTGGAAATGGCGATCGAGAAAGCAAGAATATGTTAAAAGATTGAAGGTGGTTATTTCTGTGTAATGACTAGCACATTTCCTTCAGATTCTTTTATCACATTCCAAAGAAACTGTTTCGAGGTGTGGTCACTATAAAGGAACTGCAGATCGTTCACCGTCACATTACGTTTACCGATGTAAGCTTCGTACATCGTGCGATTGTCAGTCAGTAATGCTTTTTTGGCAGCTTTTTTATATTTTTTCCAACTTGTAAAGCGCTGCTTGCTGCGGACATAAAAGTTCATTTTGGTAGCAGTCATCGTCGGATAATAAGAGGCATTAAAATGATGGCTGCTCTTGATGTAAGAGTCTGTCACATTAAAATAGGTATGTAAGATGCGCCCTTTGCGGTCCGGCGTCGGATCATCCCAAGTAGCATCCAGGTGATACCAGTCATTGCCTAATTTTACGAGATTCCATGCATGATCCATAGAACCATTGGCGTCGGTTGCCGTTCCGCAAATGTATTTGGATGTGATTCCAGAGCAGGTAAAGAGCAATTGCAATGCCTGTGCATAGCCGTCGCAGACTGCTTTGTGATTGACGAGTGCGCCATAGGCCTCGTATACGTCTGATGAGGTAGAATGCGTACTATAATGGCATTGTTTTACCAAATAATCGTGTAGAGCCAGTTCTTTTTGGTAATCCGTCATCGCCGGCTTGATCTTTGCTTTCAAAACGGCGTTTACCACTCGATAAAGACGTTTTGCTTTTGTTTCGTTGTTGGGGATGGTTTTGTGCTGCATAATCGCTGCATAGACATAGTAAGCGGGTTTGAGTTGTATTTTAATCGTTGTTTTTCTTCTACTCCCA
>ERZ773106.2622-NODE-2622-length-9910-cov-6.512938_pt1 | contig 9910 bp, 9 predicted proteins | sample MGYA00580572_ERZ773106 | MGnify/ENA primary metagenome ERZ773106 (study PRJEB29015, sample SAMEA2737868) | human gut metagenome | biome: human gut; feature: human-associated habitat; material: faeces | place: China | collected 2012 ... | reverse complement strand
CCTTGGCAAGCGACGTCGCCACGCCCTTAAAGGTCGAAGCGTCCCAAGCCTCGTCCGCCACGACGGCAACCGGCACCGGGTCGATCTTGCCGTCGGAGCTGAGGTTAGCAAACATAAACATGAACATCGTGGAAAGTGCGACGGGAAAGAGAGCACCCCAGACCCACGTGCTCGGCCGGCGCAGCAGCGTCTTGACCGTAGTGATGATGGTGTTGAACATGGCTGCCCCCTAGTCGCGCAGCTCGCGGCCGGTGATCTCGAGGAACACGTCGTTGAGGGTCGGCGGTTCGGAATAAATGCGGCCGAGCGCCACGTCATGCGAACGCAGCACATCGAGAATGTCCGTCAGGTTATGCGGGCTCGCCTCGCACGAAAACGTGAGCTGGCCCGCCGTCGCCGACAGGTCCAGGACATGCGGCAGGCTCGCGACGGCACCGAGCGCCGCGCTCGGCACCTCGCCGACCTCGATCACGATCTTCTCGCCCATCTGAATCATGCGCTTGAGCTCGTCGTTGGTGCCCTGCGCCAGCACGCGCCCGCCGTCCATGATCATGATGCGGCTGCAGATCTGCTCGACTTCCTCCATGTAATGGCTGGTGTACACCACCGTGGCGCCCTCGTCGCGCAGGCGGCAGATGCCCTCCAGGATGGCGTTGCGGCTCTGCGGATCGACTGCCACCGTGGGCTCGTCAAAGAAGATGAGCTCGGGCTTGTGCGCGATGCCACAGGCAATGTTGAGGCGGCGTGCCAAGCCGCCCGAGAGCTTTCCGGGACGAAACTTGGTAAAGTCGCCCAGGCCGACAAAGTCGATCGCCTCGTCCACCAGCGCGCGGCGGCGCTTGCGGTCGTTGACGTAGAGGCTGCAGAAATAGTCGATGTTTTCGCGCACGGTGAGCTCGTCGAACACCGCCACCTGCTGTGGCACCACGCCGACGCGACGCTTAAGGTCGTAGCGGGTGGGCGTCATGGGCTCGCCGAACAGCTCAATGGTGCCTTTGTCGTAGGCAAGCAGCTGCAAGATACAGTTGATGGACGTGGTTTTGCCCGAGCCGTTGGGGCCCAGCAGGCCCACGATGCGGCCAAAATTCACATGCAGATCCACGCCGTCCAGCGCGGTCTTGTCTTTGTCGTAGCACTTGGTCAGTGCTTCACAGGTCAGAATCTCACTCATTGTGCATCCTCCTTGGTGGTGTCCAGCTGCTCCAGCAGAGCAGCCGCGCGTGCAGGGCTGTAGCCGATGCCGCGCATCTTGACCAGAAATTCTTCCGCCAGTTTCCGGGCGGCTTCGGTCCGAAGCTGTTCGATCAATTCGGTGTCCTCCGTAACATAGCGGCCTGAGGTGCGTTCGGTGCGCACCAGACCTTCGGTTTCCAGCTGGGCCAGGGCCCGCTGCATGGTGTTGGGATTGACCCCGGCGGCTGCGGCAAGGTCCCGCACCGAGTCCAGGTGCCCGCCGGGCGGGTAGGTGCCTGCCAGGATGCGGGCCTTGAGCCGTTCCACCAGCTGTGCATAGATCGGGCGGCTGGAATCAAACTGTTCCGACATACTGTTGTCTCCTTGTATTGCTGTATTAAGCGCTTGATACAATAATACACGATCTGCCCCGCTTGTCAAGCCCTTTTGGCAAAAAAAGAAGAGCTGCTGCGAAAAAATACGCAGCAGCTCTGAAAATCAGAACAAATTTACTCCAGCACCAGCAGCAGGCTCATCTTGAACCTGCCCTGTGCGGTCACACTGTGCAGGCCGTTCTTGTCAAAACGGAAGCTCTGGCCTGCGGTCAGCTCGTAGTCCTGGCCCTCGTAGCCGATGATGGCCTTGCCCTCCAGTGCGGTCAGGATGGCGTTGCCGGGAGCACGGTGCGGGGTCAGGCCGGTGCCCTCGTCAAAGGCCATCAGCACGAATTTCATGTTGTCGGTGTGGGCCAGGTCCAGGTTGGCGATGCTGCCCTCTTCGTAAGAAATCAGGTCCTTCAGTTCGGTGGCTGCGCCTGATTTGAGGATGCTGTTCATAGTAAGGTTCTCCTTTTTGATGATGATTTCGGTATAGATAAGGCCGTTGTCGGTGCAGGTGCCGCACAGCGTTCCGGGCGGCACCCAGAGCAGCTGGCCGGGGTGCATGGGGACGTCGTGGGCGTCGCTGCCCAGAACAAAGGTACCGCTGCCCTCACCGCCCAGATACAGGGTGGTGCAGTCGTAGAACTCCGGGGTGATGGAGGTGCCTGCGCCCAGCGAAAACCAGGTGACGGGCACCTCCTGCCCGAGCTGTGCCGGGCGGGAAACGGTCATGGCCGGGCGGATGGGCCGCACCTGCGAGGGGGTGAAGGGCTGGTTGAACATAAAACGGACTCCTTGTGTGGGAAGTGGAGCCGCCAATTCCGCTGCGGCAGCGGGGTGGACGGCTTATTTTTTATAGTATACCCCTTTTGTAGGGTGAAATCCGTGGTTATAACCACGGAATATGAAAAATAACACGATTCCTTCAAAACGATGCAACCTGTCCAGAAAAAATGAGGATAATATCAAAATTTACAGAGATTTCATACAATTCTGCATTGCAAAAATTTTGACGATGTGCTATGCTGAAAAGCAGAGGATCGCCGCCGGAACCGGCGGCGCAAATGAGTTTGGAGGATTTGACTTATGGCTGATCGCATCGTTCTGAATACCATTTCCTACCATGGCCATGGTGCCATCGAGAACATTGTGCCGGAGCTCACCGCCCGCGGCTACAAAAAGGCCTTCGTCTGCTCGGACCCCGACCTGATCAAGTTCGGCGTCACCAAGAAGGTCACCGACCTGCTGGACGCCGCAAACTTTGCCTACAGCGTGTACAGTGAGATCAAGCCCAACCCCACCATTGCCAATGTGCAGGACGGTGTGGCCGCTTTCAAGGCTGCCGAAGCAGACTGCATCGTGACCATCGGCGGCGGCTCCTCCATGGACACGGCCAAGGCCATCGGCATCATCATCAACAACCCGGAGTTCGCGGACGTCCGCTCTCTGGAGGGTGTGGCTCCCACCAAGAAGCACGCCGTGTTCACCATCGCGGTGCCCACCACTGCCGGTACGGCTGCTGAGGTCACCATCAACTACGTTATCACCGATGTGGAGAAGAAGCGCAAGTTCGTCTGCGTGGACACCAACGACATCCCGGAGATCGCCGTGGTGGACCCCGATATGATGTCCTCCATGCCCAAGGGCCTGACCGCTGCCACCGGTATGGACGCACTGACCCATGCCATCGAGGGTTATATCACCAAGGGCCACTGCACGATCTCCGACATGTTCCATCTGGAAGCCATCAAGCTCATCAGCGAGAACCTGCGCGGTGCCGTGCAGAACACCCCGGAAGGCCGTGAGGGCATGGCTCTGGGCCAGTACATCGCCGGTATGGGCTTCTCTAACGTGGGCCTGGGCATCGTGCACTCCATGGCACACGGCCTGTCCGCCCTGTATGATACCCCTCACGGCGTGGCCTGCGCCATCCTGCTGCCGGTGGGCCTGGAATACAACAAGACCGTCGCCGGTGAGCGCTACCGTGCCGTCGGCAAGGCCATGGGCGTGAAGGGCATCGACGAGATGAACGACGCCGAGGCAGCCGATGCCACCATCGCCGCCGTCAAGCAGCTGAGCGCCGATGTGGGCATCCCCACAAACCTGCATGGCATCCTGAAGGAAGAGGACATCCGGTTCCTGGCCGAGTCCGCTTATGCCGACGCCTGCCGCCCTGGCAACCCGCGTGACACCAGCGTGGAAGAGATCGTGGAGCTGTACAAGAGCCAGCTGTAACCCTACAGCCTGAACCATCCGCGTAAACCAAAGGCCCCGCACCGTTCCGTTCGGAACCGGTGCGGGGCCTTTTGGATGATGCACTGCCGCAAAACTTATTCGGCTGCGCGGGACTGCTCCACAAAAGCGGCGATCTTGTCCACTTGGATCTCGGCCACGGCACGGCCGGTGTCGTACACGCGGCGCAGCTGGGCGGGGTCACGCTCCATGGAGCCGATCTCCAGCGGGATCGGCGGCCGGATGACAAAGGCCTGGCCGGTCTGCTCCAGCATGGCCACATGTTCCAGTGTCTCGTTGTAGCGCTCGTGGCGGTCGGCCACGGCCTCCACAAAGGCGGGGTAGCGCAGGTAGCGCGCCCGGATGGCGGGCAGCATCTTGTTTTTCTTTTTCACAAAGTCCTTGGGCTGGGTCAGCACGATGAGGTTGCGCTTGTAGCCGATGGACTCAAAGAAGCGCACCGGGATGGAATCTGCAACGCCACCGTCCAGCAGCTGGTAGTGGCCGATCTTCACGATCTTTGCGGCCAGCGGCATGGAGGCCGACGCCTGCATCCACTGGATGTCCTCGGCGTCGCCGGTGCGGCACTTGTGGTAGATGGGGTCACCGGTGCGCACATCGGTGCACACCACAAAAAAGTCCATGGGATCTTCCCGAAAGGTTTTGGCGTCAAACGGATCCAGCTTTTCCGGCACGGTGTGGTAGCAGAACTGCTCGCTGTACAGGTTGCCGGTGCGCAGCAGGTTGCCAAAGCTGGCGTAGCGCTTATCTTTGCAGTATTCGGTGTTGTAGCGGATGGTGCGCCCGATCTGGTGCGACTTATAGTTGCAGCCGAACACGGCCCCCGCCGAAACACCGATGGCACCGTCCACCGCGATGCCGTGCTCCATCAGCACATCCAGAACACCGGCGGTGAACATGCCGCGCATAGCCCCGCCTTCCAGTACAAGTCCCGTTTTCATAACCGTTCTCCCTCTCCTCCGATCGGCGTACAGGCACCGGTCTTTCTTCCAAGTATACTCAAAAATCAGCAAAGCACAAGAGCGCCGAAAGCCAAAAATTACAGGACTGTTTTGCGGAGTTTCGGTGCTTTTTGCCATAGGCATGCTTTTGGAAAAAGCCCACGCAGATGCAGCCTGGATTTTTTCAAATTTGGGCACAAAGCCACTTGCCAAAGGCAGGCACTTCCGTTATACTAGGTAAAATACATACAGGTTGCGGGCACAGCTTTGTGCCCCGGAATGGAAAAAGGCTGGAGGACAAAGACTGCTTATGAAGATGCTGGAAGATCGTATCCGCGCAGACGGCATTGTGCGCGAAGGGGATGTGCTCAAGGTGGACAGCTTTATCAACCATCAGATGGATATCCCGCTGTTCCGCGAGATGGCAAAGGAGTGGAAGCGCCTGTTCGACGGCAAGCCCATCAACAAGGTGCTCACCATCGAGGCCAGCGGCATCGGCATCGCGGCTGTGGTGGCCAGCGAGTTCAACGTGCCGGTGGTGTTCGCCAAAAAGTCCATGAGCATCAACCTGGACTACGACAACTACGAGACGAAGATCCAGTCCTTCACCCACAAGAAAATTTATAATGTCATCGTCTCCAAGAAGTTCCTCACCCCCGAGGATCACGTTCTCATCATCGACGACTTCCTGGCCAACGGCTGCGCCCTGCTGGGTCTGCTGGAGCTGACCGAGAAGGCCGGTGCCACCGTCGAGGGCATCGGCATCGCCGTCGAGAAGGGCTTCCAGCAGGGCGGCGACCTCATCCGCAGCAAGGGCATCCAGCTGGAGAGCCTCGCCATCGTCGAGTCGATGGACAGCGCCACCGGCGAGATCGTGTTCCGCGACCAACCGCAGCAGAGCTGAAAAAGTGTTGCCCTTTCGCATAAAATATGATATACTGTAAGTGAGAAAAGGCTTCGCAGCCTTGTTCTCCTTCGCTGAAGAAGACGAGTGACGGTTCTGACTCGTCGGTAAAATAAAAACTGACCGAGTGATGATGATGTGTGACGGTTCTGACACATCGGTAAAATAAAAATTGACCGGGCGAAGCGTTCAGGCGGGGTCAGCTGAAAGGCTGACCCCGCTTTTTGGTTGAAAGAGGCAGGACATGGAATTTGAAGTTGCAATCTATCAACTCTCGACAGAGTTCATCCGGGACTACCCGTCCCATCGGTATCCGGAACTGATGTATAAGAAGGGACGGCCCTATAGCTGCCTGCTCATCGACCTGCATCTGGACTATTTCATCTGCGTTCCGTATCGCTCTTCCATCCATCACAAAAACGCTTTTCTGTTCAGCGGGACAGAGCGCTCCCGCCGCACGAAGTCGGGTTTGGACTATTCGAAGATGGTGCTGGTCGAGAAGACGGAATACCTCGATAGCGCGAATGTCGTGGTGGACCAGGACGAATACAACGAGACCATCCGCAACATCAAAAAGATAGCCGGTGAGGTGCTGGATTATCTGGAAGACTACATCCACCATGCAGACGGGAGCCGGACGCTCCACCCAAGAGAGTATGCGCGGAAATATCAGTATTCCACCTTGCCGTATTTCCACGATGTGATGAAGATTTGAGAAAAGACCGCCGTCCGGCGGTCTTTTCTTTTGCCCATTTTTACGCCCCGTCGAAGCTGTCGCCGTCCTCGGGAAGGTCTGCGGAAGTCTCAGCGTCGGAAGCAGGCGTATCCGGGACAGCGGCGCGGGGGACACCTTTATAGACCAGCGTCTGCTCGAGGACCTCGGCGCAGACCGGGGCCGAGAGGCTGCCGCCCGCTGTCGTCCAGCTGTGGGGCTCGTCGAGGCAGACGAGACACAAAAACTGGGGGTCGTCGATGGGAGCCACGGCCACAAAGCTGGCGATGCGGGCCTTCTCGTCGGCGCTGTCCAGCTTCTGGCTGGTGCCGCTCTTGCCGCCTACCCGGTAGCCCGCGATCCGGGCGTTCCGTCCGCCGCCGTAGAGGACGACGGCCTCCATCATCTCCCGCATGGTGCGGGAGGTCTCCTCTTTCAGCACCTGCCGCTTGCAGACGGGGGAGAGGTGGTCGATGACTTCGCCCTCCGGGCTGAGGATGTCCGAGACGACGTAGGGCTGCATCAGCCGCCCGCCGTTGACCACGGCGCAGACCGCCGACGCCATCTCGAGATAAGAGATCTTGCTGCTCTGCCCGAAGGCGCAGGACGCCAGCTCCACCGGCCCCATCCGGTCGGCGGTGTAGTAGAGGCTCTTTTTCGGCTCGGCGGGCAGGTCGATGCCGGTGGGCGCGCGGAGGCCAAAGGCCGCAAAGTAGTCGCAGAACGCCTCTTTGCCCAGCCTTGCGCCGATTTGGATGAAGCTCTGGTTGCAGGAGTTCTCGAGGGCCTGCGTGACGGTCTGCGCCCCGTGGCGCTTGTGGTTGGCGCAGTGGAAGCGGGTGCCGGCCACCGAGATGCTCTCGCCGCAGTAGAAGCTGGAATTTTTGCTCACAGCCCCGGTGTCCAGCGCCGCCGCGCAGGTGATGAGCTTGAAGACACTGCCCGGCTCGTAGAGGTCGCTGACGGCCTTGTTCCGCCACTGGGTCTGCTGGGCCAGCTGCAATGCCGCCGCCCGCTCGTCGCCGGAAAGCCCCTCCACGGCCTCCCGTGCAGCCTTGTCGGCCAGCACGCGGGGCTGGTTGGGGTCGTAGGCGGGGGTGGTGGACATGGCCAGCACGGCCCCGGTGTTCACGTCCAGCACGATGCCCACGGAACGGGCGGCCACATGATGTTCCTGCACGGCGTAATTCAACGCATTTTCGAGATAATGTTGAATGTTGGCGTCGATGGTCAGCCACAGGCTGCTGCCCTCCACCGGGAACTGCTCGGTCTCGTAGCTCTGCTCCAGCGTGTAGCCCCAGGCGTTCACGGCGGTGAGCACCACGCCGTTCTGCCCGGTGAGCTGCTCGTTGTATTCCAGCTCCAGCCCGCTCACTCCGGCGTTGTCCACATTGGTAAAGCCCAGCACCGACGCCAGAAACTCCCCCTGCGGGTACCAGCGCTTGCTGTCCTGATTGATACGGATGCCGGTGATGCCGTTTTCCTCGCAGAAATCCCGCACGGCATCCGCCATGGAACGCTCCACCCGGTAGCGCAGCAGACAGTCGTTGGAGGCGCGGTCCCGGAACTTTTCCAGCAGGGCGGCTTCGTCCAGCTCCAAAATCTGCGCAAGACCGTGGGCGGCCAGCTCCAGTTTGTCGGCAGGCATCTCCCGCGGGCTGGCCCGCAGGGTCCAGCAGCTGCTGTTGGCCGCCAGCAACACGCCGTCGGCACTGTAGATGCGGCCCCGGTCGGCGGGCACCACGGTGTCCCGCAGCTGCTGCCCCAGTGCCCGCCGGGTGTACCAGTCCCCGGCGGCCAGCTGCAGCCAGTAGAGCCGGGCAATAAGCCCTGCAAAGCAGATGCCGCACAAAAGCAGCGCCACCAGCCGGGCACGGGCGCGGAACGCCTGCTCCGGCAGGGTGCGCAGGGGTTCGGGCCGGGACATGGCAGCACCTCCTTTTCCGGCTCAGTTTATGCGGGCAGGGCCTGCGGCTATGACTAACAGCCCGGCGGCCTGCGTACAATAGACCAAAAGGACTGCCGGAGGTGATGAGGATGCACAGGGCCGCTGTGCCTGCCCGGGCCCGGCGCGGACTGCTGCGTCCGCTGCCCGCCATGGATCTGCCGTTTCTGATCCTGGTGCTCACGCTGGTGGGCTTTGGGCTGGTAATGCTGTACAGTGCCAGCAGCGCGGTGGCGCTGTACCGGCGGGGCGATGCCTGGGCCTATGTGCGGCCGCAGCTGCTGTATGCGGCCATGGGCATCGGGGCCATGTGGGCGGCCAGCCGGGTGGATTACCACATCTATCACAAACTGGCCTGGCCGCTGCTGGCCCTCTCGCTGGTGCTGCTGGTCGTGGTGCTGTTCATGCCGGAATACAACGGCTGCAAGCGCTGGCTGGTGCTGCCGGGGTTGGGCACTCTGCAGCCCAGCGAGATCGCTAAATTTGCGGTGGTGCTGGTGTTTGCCCACATCATCTCCCTCAACCACAGCCGGATGGAGAGCTTTGCGGTGGGGGTGGTGCCCTTTGCGCTGGTACTGGGCGCGGTGGCGGTGCTCATGCTGCTGGAGCCGCACCTGTCCGGCACGGTGCTGATCCTGGGCATCGGGGCAGTGCTCATGTTCGTGGGCGGCACCGGGCTGCGGTGGTTCGTGCTGGCCGGTGTGGGCGGAGCGGGTGCCATCGGGGCGGCCATCGTCATCATGCCGGATCTGGTGCCTTATGCGGCCAGCCGCCTGAGCTCCTGGCTGGACCCCTTTGCCGACCCGCTGGGCGACGGCCACCAGACCATCCAGAGCCTGTACGCCATCGGCTCCGGCGGGGCCGTGGGGCTGGGGCTGGGCAACAGCCGCCAGAAGCACCTGTTCGTGCCGGAACCCCAGAACGACTTCATCTTTTCCATCCTGTGCGAGGAGCTGGGGTTTGTGGGGGCCTGTGCGGTGATCCTGCTGTTCAGTCTGCTGCTGCTGCGGGGCGTCACGCTGGCGGCCCACGCGCCGGACCGCTTCGGGGCACTGCTGGTGGTGGGGTTCGTGGTGCAGGTGGCCTTGCAGGCGGTGCTGAACATCGCCGTGGTCACCAACACCATCCCGAACACCGGCATCAGCCTGCCCTTCTTTTCCTCCGGCGGCACCAGCCTGATGATGCTGCTGGGCGAGATGGGCATCGTGCTGTCCGTCTCCCGCGGGGAAACATAAAGGCGGCCATTTCTGCCGCAAAATGGGATGTTTGCCCCGCAAAAGACGCAAAAAACAGACAAACGACCGGACAAATGCGTTTTGCGGTGTCCGGGTACAAAACAGGGAACCGACGGCCCTCGTTCTGCATACCATGGGGTATCTTTGGCAGAACGGGGGTCTTTGCATGGCAGGGGATTACATCATCACGGGCGGGCGGCCGCTGAATGGAACGGTACGGGTCCCGGCGGCCAAGAACAGTGTGCTACCGCTGCTGGCAGCGTCCCTGCTGTGCAGCGGGCCAGTGCGGCTGTGCGGGGTGCCGGAGCTGGCCGATGTGGCCGAGAGCCTTGCCCTGCTGCGCAGTGCAGGCTGCACAGCGGAGCGG
>ERZ773106.2621-NODE-2621-length-9912-cov-3.386324_pt1 | contig 9912 bp, 8 predicted proteins | sample MGYA00580572_ERZ773106 | MGnify/ENA primary metagenome ERZ773106 (study PRJEB29015, sample SAMEA2737868) | human gut metagenome | biome: human gut; feature: human-associated habitat; material: faeces | place: China | collected 2012 ... | reverse complement strand
TGCCGCGCATACGCTGAAGAAATGCGGTTTTTCGGTACGTTTCCATGAGTATGAGGAAGCCGGGAACCTGCTGGTTGCCGAACGGGGGGACATGACAAAACCCTTTATCTGTCTCGTCGGGCATCTCGATACGGTGTTCCCGGACGGAGAAGCGGCGGAGCGGCCCTTTACGATCCGGGATGGAATTGTGACGGGTCCGGGGTGCCTTGATATGAAGGGCGGCATCACGATTCTGCTCTCTGCTATCCGGATTCTTGCTGCCCGGGGCTGGGACCGGCATCCGGTGAAGATCCTGATTTCGGGAGACGAAGAAACGGCTCACCGCGGATCCAAAGCGGCGCGTGACCTGGTTGAGGAAGCCAGCGGCGGATTTGTCGGTCTGAATCTTGACACGGGGTTCGCGGACGGGAGCGTCGTTCTTGGGCGAAAGGGCTACGCGGTCTACCGGGTCGAAGTGTCGGGTGTCGGCGCCCATGCCGGCAATAATCCCGAAGACGGCCGGAGCGCGATTATCGAGCTCGCGCATAAGATGATCGATATCAACGATCTTGCAGACCATGAGGCGGGAAACCTGATCAACGTGGGGGTCATGGGAGGCGGTACGGTCCCGAACGCGATTCCTGACAAGGCCTGGTGCACGGTGGACGTACGGTTCACGAAAGCAGCGGAGATGGAACGCGTGAAGCGCGCGATGGCGGAGCTTGAGACAAAACGCTATATCGAAGGCACCGAAACCAAGGCGGAGCTCAAGGTCGATATTCCGGCAATGGAGCGGACTGAAGCTTCTGAAGCGCTTTTCGCCCGGGTGAATGACCTTGCGGTTTCCTGCGGACTGCCGGAAATGAAACCGATCAGCACGGGCGGAGGATCTGACTCCGTATTCCTCTCGCGGGCCGGCGTTCCCACGATCTGCTCACTCGGTGTCCGGGGCGAATTTAATCACACCGAGCGTGAGTACGCGATCGAAGAGACGCTTTACGAGCGGACAAAGCTTCTGCTTGCCGTCCTTCAGACGATCTGATCCGAGATTGTCGGAAACAGAAAAAACCGCGGAACTGCTGCCAAGCGTCCGCGGTTTTCTGTTGGTTTAAGCGTTGGTTATTTAACATTTCCGGCAGCTGCGACCCGGTCCTCAACGTTCTTGATTCGCTTCGAGGTATCGGGGTGGTCTCCGAACATCTTCTGCATGATGCCGGAATCCGCGTCGCCGGTTGAAATCTTCTTGAGGGCGGAAGCCATGGCGAGCGCCTTCTGTTTTCCATTCGGCTCCTTGAGGAGCAGATCCACGCTGTAGTTATCTGCTTCGGTTTCAAGCGCCTGAGAGTACTGGGCGGAAATCGCGGAGTAGGCGACCTGCTGCATCAGGTCAGACCCGGTGCCATCGAGACCGACGAGGGAGCCCAGCGCGCCGCCCGCGCTGAGCGCGATCGCGACGCCGCGGTTCGTGCGGTACTGCTGCACACTGTGACGGAGCGCCACGTGTCCGATTTCGTGACCGAGCACGGCTCGGACCTCATCGTTATTCAGACGATCAATCAGGGCGGAATACACGCGGACACAGCCGTTTGGCATCGCCCAGGCATTCATGTCCTTGGTCTTATAGACCTGATAATTCAGTGTCTGCCCGCCGACCTGTGTGGGGAGTCCCTGCCGAATGATGGCCATGCGGCCGTCATACTGGTGAGTAATGGTGTTTTTCTGATCCATCTGCCGGCAGCTCTGATTGGCGGCTGCAACGACTTCCTGATCGGAACCGAGCGACTCCATATTGGCGCAGCCTGTGAGCGCTGCGGCCGAGGCGAGAAGTGCGAGGAGGATCTTTTTCTTCATATATTCACCCGCTGAAAAACCGTCGTATACATTAATCATAGGGTGAAAACACGGAATATGGGAACTGCTCGAAAGGGGGAGGCGGCAGGGCTTCACCGCCTCCGGTTCAGGGAAGAGACTTATTCCTCGAACGTCCCCTTGACGATCACCTCAGAGTTCCGCATAAGGAAGCGCCCCTTGGAGACCACATCCGTGAGGTTCCAGTTTTCGTCAAAGAGGCAGGCGTTCGCGCAGGCGCCGGTTTCAACGCGGCCCTGATCCTTGAGGCCAAGAGCATCCGCGACATTCGTGGTATCAAACGTGAGCGCGAGTGACGGATCCATTCCGTGGTTGCCGATCAGATCGCGGACCGTATCGAGCAGACCGCCGACACCGCCCGTGGCGAGTCCGATCATTTCACCCTTCTCATTAAAGCGGGGCATTGAGCCGTGACCGTCAGTCGACATCGTGATCCGGGTGGGATCAACACCGGAGGCGATGGCCTCTGTGATGTCGTTTGCCGTGGAGCCGTTGCAGGAGAATCCGGCCGTGTAGTCAACAAAGCCCCCGTGGCGGGCGAATTCAAGCGACCCCTCGTACACTTCGCGCTTTCTTGAGCAGTGCGTCGGACGGATGTGACGGATCGGGAAGCCGCCCTTCTCGAAGGACAGGAACATATCAAAGATCCCGGGGATGTCGCCCATATGGACGTGCAGCACACCGCCCTTACCGGTAATCATGCCGGTGAGACGGATATCGGAGAGAAGGTGCAGCACTTCATCCGGCCGCGGGAAGGAGGAGCGATGGTCGCCGAGCGCGATCTTGACACCGAGGCACTCCGGCACGAGGAACAGATCCTGCGCGACGCTCTGACTCATCGATGTGCAGGGGAAGCGGTAGTTGCTCGTATACATCCAGGCGCTTACGCCCTCGATCGAAAGGGCCCGGACTTTGGCGAGCAGGTTTTCAATCGAGCGGGAAATGAAATCCGTTCCGCAGACGCCGACGATCGAAGTCGTACCTACCTTCACGAGTTCGGAAAGCATGATTTCAGGCGTACGGCTCGCAAAACCGCCTTCACCGCCGCCGCCATTCACGTGAATATGCTGATCAAAAAATCCCGGGGTCAGAATCTTTCCCTTGGCATCAACGGTTTCAAGATCGGGGAGCGAGACGGTGAGATTGCTGCCGACCGCGAGAATTTTCCCGGCTGCCATCAGAACATCGGTGATGCCCAGATCCTTCGGCGCGTAAACGCGGGCATTGCGGATAAGAAGAGCCATGTGTTGTCACTCCTGAAAATAAGGGAGCCCATAAGAACTGGGTTCTGCGGGTGGAATTCTAAAAGGATTCAGAAAATAGAGAGAAAGAGAACAGGATCTGATGGACGGAAAGGGAGCTTCAGGGCTGTTGCTCAGGTGGGAGAGGAATTAAACTGACTTCTCTGTCTGAAAAAACAACTGAACGCAAAGAGAGACGCCCCGATGACTGAAACGATTTCTCCCAATTCCGACGCGATACTGCTTCTCACGGCGCCGCTCGCCGTACGGGGCGAAGTGCAGGAAGGAATCGAACCGCTGTCGACTGAGGAATATGGATTCCTCGCGCGGCAGCTTCTCAATATGAAGAGAAAGCCATCCGACCTCCTGAACCCGGAGAACACCGAACTGATCCACTCCTGCGGCGAACTGGTCGACGCGGAGCGTCTTAAAGCGCTGCTCGGAAGAAAGGCGGAGCTGTCCCGCGCCCGGGCGGCCTGGCGGTCTCTTGGTATCTGGTGCTGTACGCGGGCGGACCGGGATTATCCAAAAATCCTGAAAGCGCATCTGAGAGAAGATACGCCTCCCGCTGTCTGGGGCTGCGGCAATCTGAAGCTTCTGCAGAGTGATGCCTTTTCAGTACTGGGTACCGGATCCAAAAACAAGCACTTTGACCGGATCGGTAACGAAAACGGCACAATGGCTTCTTATGCCGGATTTCTCGTTGTCGCGTCGGGCGAAGAGGGGGCAGAAAGCGGAGCGCTTCGCGGCGCCCTGAAGGTAGGAGGGACCGCGTGCCAGGTGCCGAATAAGCCGCTCGCGTCGCTCGCTGCGCAGCCGGGCTGGAAGAAGCTGCTGGATTCCGGGAAGCTCGTTCTCATGACCGCTCTGGATCCGTTCCTTGGTTGCCGTTCAATTGAAGACCGGCTTTCAAATAAGCGGCTCGCACTTTCTCTCGGCGCCTCGGCGCTCCTCGTGAACACGGAATCGATGGACGATCCGGCGTGGGTCGCTGTTGAGGAGCATCTCGGAAAATACGAGTCTGTGCCGATTTACTTTCAGGAAACGCCGCCGGTCCCGGAATATATGGGGCCGCTCTTCGATATGGGGCTCAAACGCTGGCCTCATCTGAACGGTGTCGTCGATTTCCACACACTGGTGCTGGGCGAACGGAAAGAACCTGATCCTGTGCCGCTGCCCCCTGAAGGGAAGTATGAGGAGGTTCCGCCGCAGGAACCTGAAAAGAAGGCTGATTCTCCTGCAGCCGCGCCGGCACCGAAACCCCTGTCCGCAGAGGACGCGGAAGCTGAAGCCCGCCGAAAGGCCGGTTTGGCGGAGCTTGAGAAACTCCTCAGCCGTCTCACGGATAAAGAGGGAATTTCGGCGAAGGATATTGTTTATGAGACCGTTCAGGTTCTGACAGACAAGGGCAAGATGGATCCGATCGTCGCCGCCGTACTTCAGAATGTGAGCTTTCCGGGGGCCTGATTTTCAGACCTGCAGAAAACAGGCGGCAGTATCGCTTGTTTTCTTTTATCCGCCAATATATACCAAGGTAGAGTAACAGGGCCACTAACATAAAAAAAGGTCGGCCAGCGACCAGACAAATAAAAAAGCCCGGCAGAGCCGGGCTGTCCTTAAGGAGGAAAGGCAGAAATTACTTAACCTGCGCCTTCTTCACGAGGTCACGCATGTAGGCGTTAACTTTCTGAGCCTCCAGCGCGCGGCGGATTTCAGGCTTCACGCGATCAAATGACGGAGCCGCCTTGGCATTACGCGTGCCGCGGTTCATAACCACTTCGTAACCGGCAGGGCCGGTCACGATAGCGGTCTTATTGCCTTTCAGCCCCTGAAGGGTAGAAACCATCGGAGGAGGAAGGGCACCCGTGTTGACCCAGCCCATATCACCGCCGTTCCGCTTGGCAGTCGGATCGAGAGACTCCGCGCGGGCAATCTTCTGGAACGATTCGCCCTTGGCGAGACGTGCCTGAATCTTCTGCGCTTCGTCCTGTGTCTTCACAGCGATATGGTTGATGTGGATCTCGGTCTTGCCGTACTGAGCTTTCTGCTGGTCATAAACCTTGCGGACCTCAGCATCCGTGACCGGGTTCTTCTTCAGATAGTCGCTGAGGTAAACGTCAGAGACAATCTGCTTTCTCGCATTCTGAATCGCGGCGGCAACAGCCGGACGCTTTTCTACGCCAGCCTTCTCCGCTTCCTGCAGCACGACGGTACGGGCGATCAGATTGTCGCGGATTGCCTGTTCGAGCTGCGGCGTACGCTTCTGACCGTGGGCCGTAGCGGCAGCCAGGATCTGCTCCTGTTCAGCCGCGGTGATCTTCGTGCCGTTAACGGTCACGTCCTTGAATGCCGCATTGGCAGCAAACGGGATCGCGATCGCGCAGGCAAATACGAGTGTCTTCTTGAACTTCATTTGATGTTTTCTCTTTTTGAATCAGAAAAGCTTACTTTACGACAGCACGGGAGGTGATGTCACGCACGTACTGCTGCGCGGTCTGAGCGGCAGCAATTCGCTGAAGCTGGGGCTTAGCCTGTTCAAAGGTCGGGAAAAGCTGCGCGGGACGCGTAGCCACCACCTGGAACACGGCCCAGCCGCCGCGGAACTGCACGGGCTTCGAGTAAACCTGACCGGCCTTGAGGGACGGGAGGAGCTGACCAATCTGCGGAACAACACGAACCGGAGCGAACCAGCCGATGTCACCGCCGCGGGCCTTGGAAGGCTGATCAATCGTCACGGCAGAGGCGACCTTGGCGAAGTTTTCACCCTTCAGGACGCGGTTCAGAGCGTTCTGGGCTTCACCTTGGGTCTTCGTCACGATCTGACGGAGGTGATACTCGGTGTTGCCGTAAGCGGCCTTGTCCTTCTGATACATCTTCTGCAGATCAGCGTCAGACGTTGGATGCTGCTGGACATAGCGGTTAAGGAGAGCCTCAGTCATGATGTTGTTCGTGGCGTTCTGAACAGCGATCTTGACGTTGGGGTCGTTTGCGAGACCAGCCTTCTGGGCTTCCTGAAGCACAGCGATCTCGGTCACGAGGTTCTGCTTCACGGCATTTTCAAGCTGAGGCGTACGCTGCTGGCCGCGGGCCGTCAGATTCTTCAGAATCTGCTCCTGCTGGGCGGCCGTAACCTTCGTCCCATTGACAGTGAAATCCGTAACAGCGGCATTCGCGCAGGCAGCGGCAAATGCAGACATGAGAATAACTGAAAGTTTCAAATTCATAGTTTCTGGCCCAATCGGAGCGTAGCCCCAAAAATGTTTACAGACACTGACCATTCTAGCGCCAATAGGATGGACGTAATCAAGAAATTTACGAAAAGCGTTACTGCATAAATGTGTCTAAATGACACAAATTACGGTCCGGATTGAACAAAGTTCAAAAAAATCGCCTCGATCCGTCAGCATTGCTTTAAACACTTTTACGCATAAAAGCGAAATTGTTTACATAAGCTGTCCGTGTCCGAATTCCTGATCAAGGAAATCGAGGAACTTTTTTACCTTAAGCGTCATAAGGCGCCGCTGCGGGTAGACCGCGGAAAGCGTCTTTGACGGAATTGGATAATCCGGGAGCACCTGAATGAGTTCTCCCCGCTCAATGTGAGGGCGGAGCCTGAAAAGGGGCTGCTTTGTGATACCTAGTCCTCCGATCGCCATTTCGCAGGAAATCTGGCAGTTATTGGCGAGATATTTCGCGCTTGTCGGGATGGTGATCAGGCTCCGATCAGGCCCCTTGAAGGTCCAGGATGTCTGATCCTGACGGACGAGCAGGGTATGGTGCGAAAGATCTTCGGGGGAAGCGGGCATTCCGTTTGCTTCGATATAGGCAGGGGAGGCCGCGAGAATGATGGGAAGCTCGGAAATTCTATGCCGGATCAAAGAGCTGTCAGGAGGCTCCTCATCCGTGACCGCTACATCGAAACCCTCTTCAATCAGATTGACTTCTCGGTTTGTAACCGTCATATCGAGGCGGATACCGGGATTTTCCTTCAGCCAGCCGGGGAGTTTGTGTGAGAGCTGATAGATAGCAAAGGTATTGGCAACGGAAACCCGGAGTGTCCCCTTTACTTCTCCCGTGAAATGGGAGACCAGGGCGTCAGTTTCTTCAACGTCCGCCAGAATGACCCGGGCCCGTTCCAGGTACATTTCACCGATTTCGGTGAGGTTCTGCCGCCTCGTACTCCGATTGAGCAGCTGGGCACCTATGTCCTTTTCGAGAGCCGCGATGATTTTGGCAATGTTCTGCGGTGTCATTCCGCAGGCCTCAGCGGCGGCTGTAAATGACCCGCAGTCAGCCACCTTTTCGAAGACTTTCATTCCGTGAAGACGGTCCATGATTCACAACTCCTGGTTTTGTGAATGGCAGATTATGGATTTTGAATACCTTCTTTGAGTAAATATACAACTGCGAGTTTAAAAAGAAACAAACTTCTGTCTGTTTTTCTTTGGTAACGATGCACATAGCATCAAGAGTGAGTAGTCAGATCAATAAAGACTGCCGCCAACCATAGGAGAAATGTATGACGAAAGCAGCTCTGCTTCTCGCGATGGTCTCGGGCTTCATGCTCGCGGCCGGAGCGGCTAACGCCGCGACGCTTCCAAAGGGTGGCCAACCAGGAAGATTGACGAGGGAAGCCACAAGGATCTGCCGTGCGCTACCTGCCATAAAGGCGGCGATACGACGAAAAAGCCAACCATGGACCAATGCCTGGCGTGCCATGGTTCCTATAACGATCTCGCCAAGCGCACTGAGAAACTGAATCCTCAGTTCAATCCGCATCTCTCGCATAAAGGGCAGGAGGACTGCACCAGCTGCCACAGCATGCATGGGGAAAGCCATCTGATCTGCAACGACTGCCATGCCTTTACCGGTCCCGGCACCCAGATGAAATAGGAGAGAGAAAAATGACTGAAAAGATGAATCGGAGAAATTTTCTTCGTGTGGCGGCAGCAGCTCCGGCAACTCTCGGTGCGGGCAGTGTGTTTGCGGCGTCAACTTCGGGGACGCCTGCTCCCGCTCACTGGGATTACGAAGCTGATGTTGTTGTCATTGGATGCGGCGCGGCGGGGTTGATGGCGGCGGTTCAGGCGTTTGATGGCGGCGCGAAAGTTGTTGTATTCGATAAGGGCATGAGCCCGTACCACACTTCAACCCGGCTGAATGGCGGCTGTTTCGCCGCGGTCGGGAGCCGTATCCAAAAAGAGCACGGGGTCAAGGATTCTCCGGAGGCGTTCGTTGACAACATGTCGGCGTACGGGGATGGTATGACACTCAGAGAACCGGCTCTGACGTACGCGCGGAATTCAGGTGCCGCGTTTGACTGGATGGTGGATCATGGGCTGGCTCCTGGTATGTGGCAGCCCTATAACGGACACACGAATCCGAGAACTGTCCGTCAGAAAACCTATAACGGCAAGGACTATATCGACGTCCTGGTGCGTGAATGCAATAAGCGCGGAATCAAAATCCACCACGACAGAGCGCTTCAGAAAGTCTTTTATGACGAAAAGGCCAATCGGGTGCTGGGTGTCGCGTGCGGTAACCGCAAAGTCACGGAAACTGCTCACGCCGCTAAGGGGGTGATTCTCGCGACTGGAGGATTGACCGGTTCCCCGACCGAAGTCGGAAAATGGTCGCCTGTTCTCTCTGACGCTGTGACAATCGGCGGCGGCGCGAATAATGGCGATGCGATGAGGGTTGTAATCCGGGACGTGGGTACGCCCATTACCCACATGCAGTACTTTGCCGAATATCCGTATGCTCTCGCGACCGGACCCGGCCGGGGACCGCAGATCCGCTATCAGTATTTCGTGGATGAGGGCGCGATGCTCGTCAATAAAGAAGGAAAGCGGTTCGTCAATGAATCGCTTGCCCCGACGCTGATCTCTCCCTCTATGGAACGGAATTCAGATAAGAGCATGTATCTGCTGATGACGACGGATCAGTTCGAACGCGCGACAAAGAAGTATCCGTTCGGGGCTCTGCTCAGTTCACCGCAATGGACCCGTGCCCGCTGGGATACGGAACTCGCTAAGGGCCGGGTCATCGTTCAGGGAAACACGATTGAGGAGGCGGCTAAGAAGATCGGCGTGGATCCCAAGGGGCTGCTCGATCAGGTCGCGGAGTGGAATCAGACAGTCGCGTCAGGCCGGGATCTTAAGTTTGGCCGCACGAAGTTTGCCGGCAAGTTTGAAGGCACTCACTTCTTCATGGCCAAAATCAATGTCTGGGTCTGCCTCTCGATGGGAGGCTTCAAGGTGGATAAGCACCTCCAGGTGCTGGGGTGGAATGATCAGCCGGTAGGCGGTCTGTATGCGGCCGGTGAAACGGTCGGCGGTATCCACGGAGCCCACTATCTGGGAGGCGACGCCTGTGGCTTTGCTCATACGTCCGGATATGTGACAGGGAGGCTGCTGACAGGACAGAAAGTCGTGATTTGATTGTTGGCCTCTGGCTGACAGCGTAACTCTCCGCGCTGTCAGCCGATTCTCTCACCGCTGGAAGACTTTGGGCTTTCAGCGGTTTTTATTAATTATTGAGTGGCGGATGCTGGTTCCCAATAGCTGTAGGAGAATCAGATATATCGTTTGATGATCTCTCAGGGGGGGAGAGGAATGGCGATGGACTTCGTTAAGGAAATGGTGGAGGCGAGACGCTGTCTTCATAAGCGTCCGGAAGAAGGGTGGACAGAGTTTGAGACAACCTGGTTTATTGCCAAGCGTTTAAAGGCGCTGGGACTCCAGGTCACGATTGGGAAAGCCAATATCTGTGAATCAGAGGTTCTGGGACGGGATCCGGTTCTCGTATCCGATGCCATGAAGAG
>ERZ773106.2620-NODE-2620-length-9916-cov-4.763006_pt1 | contig 9916 bp, 10 predicted proteins | sample MGYA00580572_ERZ773106 | MGnify/ENA primary metagenome ERZ773106 (study PRJEB29015, sample SAMEA2737868) | human gut metagenome | biome: human gut; feature: human-associated habitat; material: faeces | place: China | collected 2012 ... | reverse complement strand
ACGAGGTGTCACGCCCCATTTTTCGGCGGCCTCTTTTAGTGTCATATAATCCATTATGCACCTCCACAGAGTACATTATAGTTCTTTGTCTCGAACAATACAAGTTTATCACCAATCGCAGCTTTATGACTGCTTTGGGGCAAAAAATGCGGGAAGCCCGAAAGAATAAAGAACTGACAGAGTTGTCCGAGAAATTTGAAACAAATTGAGCCAGTGAGAGAATCGTTAAAATTCACTCACTGGCTCTTTTCATTTTAAGAGAGCCAGTTCGTCTAACACTATATGTATCATCAAATGAAAATTTATCTGTTTTATAATTTCTTCACGAAACATTATTTCCAACTGAATAAGAAATATTTTTTACTTATTTCCATATTACGCTTTGCCTTCGTTCAAATAACCCAGGCTTGTTCAAAAAACCTGATGGATATGCACTGACAAAATCATTATCTTTTTTTCCTGACCACATGAACAATTATAGCAATCACAACGATTGCGGCAACCATGCCAATTAGGGGGAGCCATGTGTCTACGATACTTTGAAACACAGCCTCCCATTTTACATTTTCAGGTAACATGATTTACACCTCCAATTTCTTTTGCTCTGTAACAATGCGTTTACAAGATAGATAGGTTGCAAGGAAATAACTCCCGTAAACAATGAGGAAAAGAATAATGGTCAATCCGATATTTGTTGAAATATGGATATTCATAAATTCCTCAACGACAGTCATTGCTTTGCCGATTAAGAAAGCCGAGTATATTCCGGCAACAGTTAACGGAATTGCAAAAAACACAGCCGCCTGCGTAAAAAGTGTGCGGTTAATTTGCTTGCGCTTGGCTCCCAACTTTTGCAGCAATCCATATCGGTAAATATTGTCCGTCGTTTCTGTGAGCTGTTTTAGTGCCAAAAGAGCAGCACAGATCAGCAAAAAGATTAAGCCGATATAACAACAAAGGAAACTCACCAAAGCATTGAGTCCGTAGAACATTTCACACATCATGTTCTTTTCTGCGTACCGATAACCATGCGCTTCGTCCAATCCAATAGGGACCATCTTTTGCAGGATTTCATTAGAATCCGCATCCGGCTTATATTGTACCAAAAGCACATTAATGTCTTTTTCGAGGCCAGCCACTACATGATCTGGGACAATGATTGTTCCGCGATCATTGTTTCCAACAGAAGTCATAAAATATGTTTCTTGCAAAACTTCATCGGATGCACGCAGTAAGGTTGTTCCGCCTATTGTGATTTCCAAATGATTTTGTAAGGCCAGAGAAACATATTGATATGTCCCAGTGTAATTACAATTTAACAAGTATTGGTCATCGTTCAGCGTGATTGGCTCTTTGCCCTGCATAGCCAAAGCACGATTGAAGTCCGAAACGGAAATTATGGCAACTTTGCTATTGGAAACTTCCTCATCAATAGGCCACAGCTCGACATTCTGACCTTCAAATAGCTCTGAATAGGTCATATCGGCCTCATAAATGCTGATTTGCTCCATGTTTTCGGCGTAATCACGCATTGCAACATCATGTGTGGCAAGATACTCGGAAATGTTGCTGTCTCCATCAGTGGAAACATTGGAAAGTACATTCAAATCATAGGGGGTTGCAGCTTTTGATAATTCATTCATTGCAAGAGCTGTGCTTGCCCCAATAGATACAGCACAGATGGTAATGGTCAGCAGGCCACAAACAATCGTCACCACAAGATAATTCGTGCGAATTTTACTTCCGATTTGGCGTACAAGGAATGTGTTCAAACCTTTCAGATAAAACCCTTTACCAGCTCTTACCACTTGGATGAAAACAGTGGATAATGAGTTGAACAACAGAAAGGTTCCAACAACCAAAGCTGCTCCCGCAATTTGAAAAGACATATTTTCACGAGATGGCAGTATTCCGTTTTTGTTGAACAGCACAGCGGAAATCCCTATGCAGATCAGGGAAAGCACAAACAGACAGAGCGGCAAAACACGATTTTCTGCTTTTATGCTTTCGTTTTTTCTGCTGGCCGTCAATAAGTCAATCAATTTGACATTGGTTACAGACCACACATTGAAAAGCATTACGATAAAGAAGATGATCGCAAAACAAAGCACTGTCTGTCGAAATGCTCCAGCAGAAAATACGATTTGAAATTTATCCAATTCAATCGCAAAGAGTTTTAATGCAACCAAAGAAAGTCCTTGCGAAAAGAGCAACCCAAGAACCAAACCTGAAACCAAAGCAATGACACCAACACAAAGAGTTTCACCGGCAAACAGCCGGGAAATGCGTCTTTTTTTCATGCCGAGCACCATATATACGCCCAATTCTTTTTTGCGGCGTTTCAAAAGAAACTGGTTGGCATAGATAATCAGAAAAGCCAATACTACCGCAATGACAACAGAAAGCGCCGACAACAGTATGCCGAGTTGGTCGTATAAAAGCGAACCGGTTATTCCCATATCAGAAAAAGCTGGCTGATCGGAAATTGAGTTGAAGGCATAAAACAGACTGACCGAAAGCGTCAGTGTAAGGAAATAAATCAGATAGTCCCGGATGTTCTTATGAACATTTCGGAAGATCAGCTTAAATGAGATCATTTTGCTCACCTCCCAAGACGGAAACCACTTCCAGAATCTTTGCAAAAAAGTCTTTGCGTGTGTCCGTCCCTCGGTGCAGCTCATTGAACACCTGCCCGTCTTTGATAAACAAAATGCGATGGCAATAGCTGGCGGAAAAAGCATCATGCGTTACCATTAGGATTGTTGCCGCAAGCTGTTCGTTCAATTCCGTCAGCATCGTCAACAGCATCCGCGAGGAATTGGAATCAAGAGCGCCGGTAGGTTCATCAGCCAGTACGATTGCTGGATTTGTTACCATTGCTCTTGCAGCGGCTACCCGCTGCTGTTGACCGCCGGACATCTGATAGGGATATTTGTTCAATACTTCCTGAATGTTCAGCGCCTTTGCAATCTGCGGGACACATTTTTGAATCTCGCTTGGTTTGGTTCCTGCGATAGATAAGGCCAGAGAGATATTTTCGTAGGCTGTCAGAGTATCCAGTAGATTGAAGTCCTGAAAGATAAAGCCCAGCTTTTTTCCGCGAAAGTCTGCAAGCTGTGATCCGTGAAGCGTCGTAATGTCCTTTCCCTCCACATAAATATGGCCGCTGGTAACGGTATCAATCGTAGAAATGCAGTTCAGCAAAGTGGTTTTCCCAGAGCCGGAAGAACCCATAATACCGAGAAACTCACCTTTACGCACAGAGAAAGAAATATGATCGACGGCTTTTGTCAGGTTGCCCTTGTTACCGTAAAATTTTTGGATGTCATCCACCCGTAAAATTGTGTCGTCCATTGATTATGAGACTCCTTTCTCAAAAGCATTTTGCTTTTGTATTTTTACTCTACCATAGGGGCTTATCCTGTGCCATTAAGTTAGATTACATTTACCTTACCAGAATGTAAGGTTGAAAAAAGCGAGGTTTTACAGCCCCGCCTCTTTCAAATAGCTCTCCGTAGGAAATACCATAGTTACGGTAGTCCCTTGTCCGGGATCACTGGAAACGGAAAGCACAATATTCATTTTTTTACACAGCTTTTGGCTCAAATACAGCCCAATCCCGGTTGACTTGGAATAGCGGCGTCCGTTTTCTCCAGTGAAGCCTTTGTCAAACACGCGTGGTAAATCCGCAGCAGAAATTCCAATTCCATTATCTGAAATAAAAAGGGATATATTATTTTTATCTGTTTTGGTAGAAAACTCAATTTGCAAATTGTCTTTACGATATTTGATCGCGTTGGATATGATTTGTCCGATTACAAATGTGCAACTCTTGCTATCGGCAACAATAGGAATGTCCAGATCATTCAGCACTGGTTTTCCGCCTGCTTGGATCAGAGGTTTGGAATATGTCTTTAACGCAGCATGAACTAAAGATTGCAGTGTGGTTTTTTCCACCTTGAAATCCTTTTCCACATCCGTACTGCGGGCATAGTATAGCACCTGTTCCACATAGGTATCAATTTTGCGGAGTTCATCGTCGATGCGTAGCGTAGTGGGATTTTTTTCGTTTTCTATCATCAGGCGTGCAGAGGTAATAGGGGTCTTGATCTCGTGTATCCATGAATCAATGTACTCCCGGTATTCCCGACTTGCTTGTTTTGCATTGGAAATCTGATCGTTCTGGTATTTATTGCAGCGCCGCAAAATATCCACTAAAATCTGACCTTCCAAAAAATGAGGCTGTGTCAATAGTTCACCCAAAAGCGACTTTTCTTCCATCTGTTCCATCATTTTCAGAAGTAGATTATAATAACTTCGTTTGCGGAAAAAATCATATACCAAAGCGGAAATATACGCTGCCATAAGGATCATTTCGGCAAACAGAATAAAAGTAGCAGGGGTTTCAATTAGCCAAAGCAGGCCAAACAGCAGGAGTGCCGACACCAGCATACATATCAATGAAAAAATTCGATCTAAAAGATACTCGGATAATCTCATACGCAATACCCCAATCCACGCTTCGTTTCCAAATAGTCAGGCAAACCGATCTCTGCTAGCGTTTTCCGCAAACGAACGATATTCACATTCAAGGTGTTTTCGTCTATAAATTGCTCACTCTGCCAGAGTTCATCAATAATGGCATCACGAGGAATGATATTTCCCTTGTTTACCATGAGCAGACGCAAAATCCCCATTTCATTTTTAGTAAGAGATTTTCTCTGTCCTTGGTAACTGATTTCTGCTTTGAGCAGGTTTAGAGTTAAGCCTTTGTGTGTCAAAACCACATTATCCTGTATTTCATAAGTTCGTGCCAGAAGTTTTTGTATGCGTGCCAAAAGAACCTGTGCATTGTAGGGCTTTGAAATATAATCATCGGCACCGATGTTCAAACTCATTAGTTCGTCAAAATCGCTGTTTCTGCTGGTAAGCACAATGATTGGAAGATTGGATTTCTGCCGGATTTCTCTGCACACCTGAAAGCCGTCCTGATACGGCAAATTGATGTCCAAAAGAATCAATTCAGCCCCAGACGAAAGGGCGGTTTCTGCGATATGCTGAAAATCGCTACTACTGGCACATTGGTATCCGTATTTTTCAAAAAGTTGGGTAAGTTCCTCACGGATTGCTGGTTCATCTTCTATGATAAAAATTTTCATTTTGTTGCCTCCCTTGCGTTGTTCTCATATCCAACGGCTTCTCCGCAATTTTAGGGAGTAGCCAAACACCGGCCATTTTCACAGCACCGGGGATACGCCCAGCAGCGCAATAGTAATTTACTCTACGAGGTGTCACGCCCCATTTTTCGGCGGCCTCTTTTAGTGTCATATAATCCATTATGCACCTCCACAGAGTACATTATAGTTCTTTGTCTCGAACAATACAAGTTTATCACCAATCGCAGCTTTATATAATCGGCATAATCGTACAGCTTGTCAGGCATAATAAGGTCATTCCATCATATAAACCGGAACGATACAATATTATTGAGGTGAACGATTATGCCGATTGATGATTTGACTGCTTTAGGGCAAAAAATGCGGGAAGCCCGAAAGAAAAAAGACCTGACACAACAGGAGCTTGCGGATCTGAGCCATGTTTCTGTAAAGCAAATCGCCAATATCGAAAAGGGGAAAATGAATCCTTCTTATTTGATTTTAAGAGCATTGGCAAAGGTCCTGCACATCTCTTTAGATACGCTTATAAATCCAGATATTTCTCTGGAAGATGAAGGTGTCAATCAGATGAAAATGCTTTATTCCAGCTGTCCGCCAGAAATGCGTGACACCCTGTTGCATCACACCCAAGAAACGGTGAAAGAACTGACAGAGTTGTCCGAGAAATTTGAAACGAATTGAGCCAGTGAGTGAAATTTAACGATTCTCTCACTGGTTCTTTTCATTTTCAGAGAAAGCTCCGATAGCTGCTGGAGCTGCTGCTGCAACGGCAATACCTGCACCTAAAGCAGAGAATCCAGTTGATAAAGATGCTGCTAAGAATCCTAAACCTTGAGCAATTGTTCCAGTGATTGTAGCAACTTCACCTGCTGCAAATACACTTGAATTTGACATAGCAACTAATAAACATAAAACGACTGCACCAGCGAAACCACTGATATGAACACCTAATCTTCTTTTAGCGCTTTGAGCTGATACTTTTCCTGTAAATACTTTAATTAATGGTAATGTTAATAAAACTACTGCAACTAATGGTAATAAAATTTCTAATACTGTCATAATAAATTTCCTCCTTGAATTTAATCTTCCTTAATAGTTTTAAATGGAATTCCATTTCCTTCATAATAACGTGAAAACATTTCATAGAATTCAAGACGTAATACTTGAATACCAACAATCAATCCTTCAAGACACATTACGAAAACGTTTCCTAAAATCAAGACGATGATTTCACCAAATCCTCCTACCATTTCAGCAAGAGTATAAACAACAAGCATCATACCAGCATGTGATAAAACGAATCCCCCGACACGCAAGAATGACATTGTGTTTGTAATAAATGATAAGACTACTTCAAATAATTCGAAGAATCCTTCAACAAAGAATGCTCCAAAACCATTTGGGAACATTTCACCATGTTCTTCTAATTTTCTAATTAATGGTTCTTTTAAGAACATTAAGATAAGTGGTAATACAATTAAAATTAAAATATAGAAAATATTTACAAAATGTTGTCCTGTAAGCATTCCAAGTGCTGCACTAATAACAGCTACATAGAATGTAACACCACATAAACCATTTTGACTTAAAATCGCTTCACCCATATTTTTCTTTTTAAAGTTCAAAATAATATTGAATGTCATTGAAACAAGAATTAAGACAATACCAAGCCCAATGGCAGCCATTAGTAATGTCATTGTATTTTCTGGTGACATTGCATTAAAGAATGAGAAACCTTTGAAATATTCAGATAAGATTTCTTCATTTCCAAAGAATGAACCAAAGAATACACCGAAGATTGCACTGGAAATACCTAAACGAACTCCCACGCCACCTAATTTTAAATTAAATTTCTTTTCAGCAACAAGGCCTACTAAAGAAAGAATAATACCTTGTCCTAAGTCACCAAACATAATACCAAATAATAAAGTATATGAAATAGCAACTAATAATGTTGGATCTACATCATTGTAACGAGGTACACCATACATTTCGACGAACATTCTAAATGGTCTTGCAAACCATGAATTTTTAAGTCTTGTTGGTGGGTCTAAACGTACATCTGATGTAGCAGGTAAAACTTCAAGTTTAACACCATCGATACTTTCAAAAGTGTTTTTGAAATTATCTAAATCATTCTTAGGGACAAATCCATGAACATTTAATTTATCACCTAATTTAACAATATATTTTTGCATTGCATAAACTGAATTTAATTTTTTAGCAACACTATAAATACGTGTTAATTCTTCCATATTTTCTGAAATTGTTTTATCAATTCTATTTTGTAAATCTTGGCTATATTGTTTAGCTGAATCAGATTCATTTTGAATTTCTTTTTCAGCTAATTCACACGAACCATGAACGAATTCAGGAATATGGATTTTTTCAAAATAAAGTGATGTAAAAACATTATCCACTTCAGGAGCATCTGTAGGTGTCGTCATATACATACACCATACATATTTATCATCTCTTTGAAATGCTTTATAAACAAATGGTAATGTTTCATAATACTCTAACTTTCCTTCATTATTGAGAGGAAGTTTACCGAATCTTATTTTTAAATATTGTGTTCCAAATAATTGATCAAAGTCAATATTAGAACCTTCAACATGATTCAAAGTAATGATGGCTTCATCATTTTCTTCAATCATCTTTGTCAATTCTTTTTTAACAGCATCAATACGGTCAATATCTAAAAATAGATCATCTAAAAATTCTTTAGCTCTAAATACATTAAGTTGCGAATCTGTTTCAACTTCAGGAACTTCAAAATGATATTTTGTTTTCATTTCTTCAATTCTTGATAACAATTCTTCATAAAGATTGTCATTGTTGTAAGCTGAAAGACCAGCAACACTATCCGTAAACTTGCTTGCTAGCTCGGGATGAAAATCATCTCTTTGATAAAGCTCAAGTAACACATCATTACAATTGTCTTTATCAAAATCAAGGCTAACCAAGTTTAATTTCGCTATTGCCATGACAGTCCCCCTTTACTCTTTATTGATCTTTTTGTCACTTTTTTTACTAAACTACAAACAAGTAATACTACAATATTTATAGCAAAGAATAATCCAATTTGCATTGCATAATTAGTACTTACAACAAAGATTGAATCATAAAGTGACATACTATAGAAGACTGTTCCACTTAATAGTCCTCCTATTGTAACAGCAGCTCCTACACGTTGTAGTAACTTACTGATGTTACCTTTAATAATAAATGATAATAGAATAGCTAAAACACCTACTCCTAAATCGCCAAGTAAAACAAGTGCTGAAAGCATCATAACCACACCAGCAATCACTGTTGGATCAAATTTTTCACCAGGTTTAAATGTGAATAAGCATTCAAATGGTTGGAAAAATGCATTGTTTTCTACATAAACAGGACCTTCAATTCCTTGATCTTGATACGTATCAATAGGAAGTTCATGAATAGTAATTCCAGGAACATTTACAATAGCTTCTAATTCATTTTTATTAAATGAACTAAATGCATAAACTGCAGCTTTAGTTTTTAAATCAACTACATATTTACCTTTCTTGTATAACTCTTTCAAACGATATGTTTTCCAAAAGTCACCAAGTAATTGTTCTTCATTTTCTTCTTTCACTTTTTCAATACGTTGATCAAGTTCTTGAAGATACGCTTCCATTGTTTTATTTTCTGCTTTTAATTCAGCAACTGCTTCTTCCATTTTACCATGGGCAAATTTTGGAAGTTTTACTTCTTCAAAGTTCATTGAAGAGAAAATGTTATCAATTTCACCAATACTATGTTCAACACCACCATAAACAATCCAAGCAAATTGATCTGTATGTGATAATTCTTGATAAACAAATGGATAACTATCAAAATATTTAATTTTTTCAATTTGTGATAATGGTAATTTACCAAATCTTAAAGCAACATATTTTAATTCATGAATATCATCAATAGAAATACGATCTCTATGCAAACATGAAATTAATTCAATCGCTTCTTGATTTTCATAATAATCTTTTTTAATTCCTCTTTTAATTTCATTAATATCATCTAAAATTTCACGAACATTTAAAAATGCACTTTGAACAGGTCGATCTACCCTTTCAATATGTAGAACATCCATGACATTATAAAGTTCGTCTAATACTTCGTTATATGGATTTCTATCTTCCATAGAAGTTGCATGATCTAAATTAGAAATCACTTTCTTCGCTTTAACTGGATAAATAGAATCTTGATGATTTTCAAGTTTCATCAAAACTTCCATATAATCATCTCTAGAGAAAACAATGTTATATAAATGTGTATTCTTAATCATTTTTTCCCCTCCTATGCATAGATCAATGTATTTTCAATTTTTGAAACAGGTTGATTATAACGAATACCTTCAACAATATGCTTCAAGTTATCTATTTCAATTCTTTGTAAAATACTATAAGTCATATAAACAAGTGGTGCACTGTTTGAAAAACGCATGTATCTTTTTGCGATATTATATTGAATACTATCTGCATAATATTCGATATAGGCAAATTCTTTATCATCCATATAGAAGTTATATTTAGAAGTTGATAATAAAGATAATACTTCTTTAGGACCGCTTGCACTAATTAAACGATTCATCATATCTTTTGGCAATCTTGAATATTGTAAAAAGAGTGAACTTCTGATTGAATCTTCTGATTCATGGAAATATTGTTTATAACGATAGATTTTTGAAATATTCTTTAATTCAATAGAAGTAT
>ERZ773106.2618-NODE-2618-length-9917-cov-2.870310_pt1 | contig 9917 bp, 9 predicted proteins | sample MGYA00580572_ERZ773106 | MGnify/ENA primary metagenome ERZ773106 (study PRJEB29015, sample SAMEA2737868) | human gut metagenome | biome: human gut; feature: human-associated habitat; material: faeces | place: China | collected 2012 ... | reverse complement strand
ATCCGATCATAAAACATAGAGAGGATTTCTGAATCATGGATAGGAATGATATACGTAAAGTGTTGGCGAAGAACGCAAAACTTTACATTTTTGATATGGATGGAACAATCTTGAATTCTATGGTAGAGTGGTTCCATCTTGGACGTAATTATCTGGTTGCGCAGGGAGTGGCGGTTCCGGATGATCTTGAGCAGCGGATAGAGACAATGACGATGGACGAATCGGCGGAATATTTTCAGTCGCTTGGAGTGGACAAATCTGTCCCGGAAATTAATGAAGGAATTTTTGCCTATATTCGAGAAAAATATCGTACGTCGATCCCGGCAAAGGAAGGAATGTTGGATTTGATCCGGCAACTATCCCAAAAAGAGGACAGCATTCTTTGCATTTTGACGACATCGGAGCGAAAATGTGCAGAGATGGCAATGGAGAGATTGGGCGTTTTGAACTGTTTTCGGGATATCTTTGACAGCGAGCAGATTGGCTTGAATAAACGCAGCGGAGCAATATATCAATGGGTATGTGAACATTATGATGTTGCACAAAAGGATACGATAATTTTTGAAGATGCAATATATGCAGTGAAAGCGGCAAAAGAAACGGACTGTTATGTATATGGTATGAAAGATTCTTCCAATAGCACGGCGTGGAATGAAATTTGTGAAATGGCAGATGATATTATTTGCTAATATTCCAACAGTGATTAAGAGGCCCGTTTCCGTGTCCAAGATCAAGTCCGGTAGACATTGCACCACGGACATATTCTTTGGCTGAGTATACCGCATCGGGAAGTGTTTTGCCTAGACAAAGGGCACTTGCAATGGCAGAGGATAATGTACATCCGGTACCGTGTGTGTTCGTGCAGTTTATGCGGGGGGCGTGGAACCAATGAACAGTTCCATCGTAAAGCAGATCGTCTGCATTCCCGGTGGCATGTCCGCCTTTTAACAAAATAGCACATCCATAATGGCGGTACATGATTTGTGCCGCTTTTATCATATCGTCAGCATTTGTTATCGCGCAAGGTTTTGGTAACGCATTGAAAATACGATTGCAGAGATATTCACTTTCGGGAATATTAGGGGTTATGAGCGTTGCCATTGGGAAAAGCTGTTCGGTCAGAACACGGATACCATCCTCGTCAAGTAAAGTTTTGCCACTGGTAGAAACAAGTACAGGGTCTATCACGATGGGGATAGTATTTGCATGAGATGGGATGGAAGAATTGGGAATAGTATTTTCGTGAGCTTGCAGGGAAGAAGGTGATTGCGTTGATGGTGAGAAAAAATCCTGTAGGATTTCGGCAACAGCAGTGGCAATCTGTCCATTTCCTAACATGCCGATCTTGATGGCGTTTGGGGTGATGTCCGACAATACGGACATAAGCTGTGCAGATACGACGTCAGCATTTATTAAATTGTTCTGTGTAACGCCAAGTGTGTTTTGCGCAGTCAGGGCAGTGATAACACTCATTCCATATACGCCATAGGCGGTCATTGTTTTTAGGTCGGCTTGAATACCTGCGCCGCCGCTGCAATCAGATCCTGCAATAGTAAGTGCTGTTTTCATAATCCCATCTTCCTTTCTCTTTCTACTGAAAATGTGGCCTTCGCATCTGATGTTTTGTATGCGAAGGCCAAAATATAATCATTATAAAATATAGCTCAATAGTTGTAATTGCTTCATCAGGCAATAGTTAATATAGCTGTGATTATTTTGTCAGACAATAGTTAATATTACTGTGATCATTTATTCCGCAGCTATAACTGCTGTCAATTATTCGTCAAAAATGGATACGATCTCGCCATCCAAAATACGGTTCATATTTTTGACTGCACAGAAGTTACCGCACATAGAACAGGTATCTTCTTTCTCTGGTTTTGCACCTTCACGGTAAGCCTTTGCCTTTTCCGGATCGATAGACAGTTCAAAGGTTTTGTCCCAATCAAGATCATGACGTGCGGCGCCCATTGCGTCATCCCAGTCGCGTGCGCCCGGCAGTCCCTTGGCAATATCTGCAGCATGAGCAGCGATCTTGGAAGCGATAATTCCTTCTTTTACGTCGTTAAGATCCGGTAATCTAAGATGCTCGGCCGGTGTAACATAACACAGGAAAGATGCACCATAAGTAGCGGCGATCGCACCACCGATTGCGGAAGTGATGTGATCGTATCCCGGTGCAATATCAGTAACCAAAGGTCCTAATACATAGAATGGGGCACCTTTACAGATTGTTTTTTGAATTTCCATATTTGCCTTGATCTGGTTGAGCGGCATATGTCCCGGACCTTCGATCATTACCTGGACATCTTTTTCCCAAGCGCGGGAAAAAGATGTCCAGGACATCTTTTTCCCAAGCGCGGGTTGTTAATTCGCCCAAAGTAATAAGTTCCTGAATCTGAGAAATGTCAGATGCATCTTTGAGGCAGCCCGGACGGCATGCATCACCGAGGCTCATCGTGACGTCGTACTCGCGGCAAATATCAAGAACTTCATCATAGTATTCATAGAATGGATTCTCTTGTCCGGTCATTTCCATCCAAGCGAAAATAATTGAACCACCGCGGGAAACAATGTTCATCAGTCGCTTGTTACGCTTAAAACGGGCAGCAGTTTCTTTGTTGACACCGCAATGGATCGTCATAAAGTCAACGCCGTCTTCTGCGTGCATACGCACAATATCGAGCCATTCTTTAGCGGTGATGTCTTTTAATGCTTTGTGATAATAAACAACAGCATCATAAATTGGTACAGTACCGATCGTAGCCGGACATTCACTCGTCAGCTTGCGGCGGAATTTCTGTGTATCGCCGCAGGAGCTCAAGTCCATGATTGCTTCTGCACCCATGTCTACCGCTCTTTTTACTTTTTCCATTTCCATGTCTAGGTCCGTCCAATCTCTGGAAGTTCCGAGATTTACGTTGATCTTGGTGCGTAAGCGGCTGCCGATACCGTTTGGCTTTAAGCATTTGTGATTTTTGTTGGCAGGAATAATAACCTGACCGAGAGCGATCAGCTCACGAAGTTCGTCTTCGGCAATGTGTTCGCTTGCTGCGACCGCTTTCATTTCCGGTGTGATGATGCCCTGTCTGGCAGCATCCATCTGTGTTGTATAACTCATAATTTCCTCCTTGTCTGAGGGGCTGCATTGGCAAAAATAATAGCTGGAGTTTCCTATTAAGCAAAAAAGCACCTCAAAAAGTATCTGAGGTGCTTATTATAAGCGAAAGTACATATAGTCTGAAACACATTTCGGATAGAATGTGTGCCTTATATATGGAATCCATCTCCCTACGCCGGTATTAGCCGGATCAGGTATATGGGTCGGAACAGGTCCCTCTCAGCATAGGAGTAATCTCCTTAGCTCCCCAGATTGTATTAGTAATAACATTTATCAGTATAAGGTGGTTTGGCAATTCTGTCAATCATCAACCATATAGAAAAGAGAATTGCGCACAGTACAGAAAAGAGAATTGCGCGTGGCATAGAAAAGTGATTTGTGGTATGATGAAAGAAGTTATTTGCAGGACAAAGATTGTGTTTATTGAGAGATAGCACATGGAAAGGAAAGATGCGTATGGCAGATTTTGCAAAGTTGACCCATGTTGCCAGTGAAGTAGAGGGAAATATGCTGGTAGGACGATTAAAAGATGCAGGATTGCAAGCTTTTGTGCAGCCATCAGTCAGTCCGGTGCAGGGAAAGCTGTATACGGGCGAGTTGGGAATGGCGGCTTCCGGTGCAGATGTTTGTGTTGCTGCAGAGCGCTTGGAAGAGGCGAAAGGCTTGCTAAATCAGTGGAATGCAATACAGCCGGATGAAGCAGAGCTTGCGGCAGAGTCTGAGGAGACCGGAGAAATTCCGCCGGAAATATTAGAATATTTGGAAGAGATCACAAAGGACAAGCAGCAATCAAGGTTAAATAGTATGCTTTGGATGGGAAGATCCAAAATGATTGCACGCATTTGTGCGGGAATTATGTTTATCATGGCGGTGATCTGCATCATATTAAGCGTGACCATGCAGTGATTCAAATGAGGGCTGCCGATGTGCGATCGTGCAGTGATTCAAATGATGGATGTAAGTATAAAGAATCACTATCAATTGCCATGTTGAGCAGGGGCTGCGAAAGTGAATATAGTGATAGAAATTGTAATTCATAGCAACGGAAGAAATTGACAGAATATATGGGCATGGAGGTTTTGCGATGAAGAATAAGGAATTGGATCATGTAGACAGGGAAATATTGCGTATGCTGCAGGAAAATGCGAGAATGTCATTAAAAGACATTGCGGAAGCAGTGTTTTTGTCATCGCCTGCGGTATCGGTGCGCATTGACAATATGATTGAAGCTGGTTATATAGAGGGCTTTCATGCGACGGTTAATCCGGTCAAGATGGGCTATCATATCAAGGCGTTTATCAACTTGGAAGTATCGCCGATCGATAAGGAGCAGTTTTATCCGTATATCAAAGCCTGCCCGAATGTGGTAGAGTGCAATTGTGTGACGGGAGATTATTCTATGCTTTTGGAAGTGTGGTTCCCTAGTACACATGAGTTGGATCAATTCATTGGTGAATTGCAGCAATATGGACGAACCAAAACACTGATCGTGTTTTCTACTTCTGTAGAACACAGAGGGGTTCATGTGGATGGAGGTTTTAATGATGGAAAGGCGCGATAAAGTTAATTATTATTTGGATCTGGCAGATGTCGTGTCGCAGAGGGGAACCTGTCTGCGAAAGCGTTACGGTGCTGTCATTGTAAAAAATGACGAAGTAATTGCAACGGGATATGTAGGAGCACCGAGAGGCCGCAAGAACTGCACAGATATTAATCGATGTATTCGCGAAGAAATGAAAATACCGCGCGGAGAGCGTTATGAATTATGCCGCAGTGTGCATGCGGAAGCGAATGCGATTATCAGCGCAGAGCGGGAAAAAATGATCGGATCGACGATGTATTTATCGGGTCGTGAGGTGTCAACAGGAGAATATGTACACAATTCTAATAGTTGTTCGATGTGTAAGCGAATGATCATTAATGCGGGAATCAAGCAGGTGATCGTACGTGATGATGAAGAGCATTATCGGGTGATCGAGGTGCAAAGCTGGATAGACAATGATGAGTCCTTATCCGGGATTTCAGGATATTAAGATGTGAATTTTGCTGGGAAAGATGTGGAAATTGGTTTGGAAATGGGACAGGTTAATAAATTGGACAGAGAGCCGAAAACAGGGACAGACCAATAAGCCGGACAGAGAGCCGGAAACAGGGACAGACCAATAAGCCAGACAGGGAGCCGGAAACAGGGACAGACCAATAAGCCGGGCAGGGAGTCGGAAACAGGGACAGACCAATAAGCTGGACAGTGTGTCGGAATAGGGACTGACCATAATACAGGTCATTTGTCCGAAATTGTGGATAACTGTCCTGTTTTGCGGACAATTAGTGGATAACTCAACAAAAATGGGGAGAAATCCACAGGTTATCAAAGTTATCCACGAAAAATCAGTACATTTATTTTCTTTCGGATGACAGATTACAGAAAATTTGGTACACTTATTACAAAATATTATGAAGGATGTACGCTCGAAATTCTTCGTTCAGTAGATTCGGAGAGTACATAAGGAAGAAATGGAGGAAACTATGGCAAACTATATATATGGTATCGATATCGGGGGAACAACGGTAAAGATGGGACTTTTTGATGAAGAAGGAACCATGATCGATAAATGGGAGATCGTGACACACAAAGAAGATGGCGGGGAGCAGATTTTGCCGGATATTGCGGCATCGATCAAAGAAAAGAATGAGGAGAAAAGTATTGCGACAGAAGATATTCTTGGAATCGGCATGGGTGTACCGGGACCGATCACAGAAGAGGGTGTTGTTTTGAAATGCGCAAATCTCGGCTGGGGAATCTTTTCGGTGGCAGATGAGGTAACCAGACTGACAGGGGTTCAGAAAGTCAAAGTTGGTAATGACGCAAATGTGGCAGCTCTTGGCGAGCAGTGGAAAGGCGGCGGCCGCGGATTTAACAGCATTGTAATGGTGACGCTTGGAACCGGTGTCGGCGGTGGAATCGTTATGAATGGTAAGATTGTAACAGGTTCCCATGGTGCGGCTGGTGAGATCGGTCATTTGACGGTCAACCTGCATGAGACGAGAGTGTGTGGCTGTGGTAAGAGGGGCTGCTTGGAGCAGTATTCTTCCGCAACAGCAATCATGCGCAGTGCCAGAGAAAAAGTTGCCAATACGGACACGCCTTCTTTATTGCGCGATTATCCGGAGATCACCGGCAAAGAGATTTTCGATGCATACAAGGCCGGAGACGACATGGCAGAAGATGTGGTTAATGAATTTGCAGAGTATTTGGGACTTGGACTTGCTCATACAGCGCAGGTTATTGATCCGGAGGCATTTGTTATCGGTGGCGGTGTTTCTAAAAACGGACAGGTCGTAGCTGATATCACCAAAGAAAAATATGAGAAAAATGTTATGTTTGCATTAAAAGATAAAGAATTTCGTCTTGCAGAGCTTGGAAATGATGCGGGAATGTATGGTGCAGTTCGCATGGTATTAGTAGATTAATCGCGGTTTCAAAAGATAGGTAACAGGGACGTCACATGTAATTGGTGACGTTCTTGTTGCCTATTGTTTTCTTATTTATTGGGATATTGCTGCTTTGCAATGTAGCTCATTACAAAATGTTGGTGTTGCTCTTACTTTTTAGGCAGTAGTATATGTTTGCAGATGGAGAAAGGGATGAGAAATTAGCATGAAATTATTTCATATATCAGACTTGCATATTGGAAAACAATTGTACGCGTATAGTTTGCGCGAGGAACAAGAAGATATTTTGCATCAAATTGTGGAACAGGCCGCAATTCACCGTCCCGATGCGATATTGATCGCGGGTGATATATATGATAAATCGGTGCCGTCGGGTGAGGCGTATGAGATCTTTGATCATTTTCTGAATGAGATAGCATCGTTGGATCCACAGATCCCGGTGTGTATGATCGCAGGAAATCATGATAGTGCTCTCCGATTAAAATATGCAAGTTCTTTTTTGGAAAGACAGAAGATAGTTGTATCAACTATGATCCCGACGACAGAGGAGGAACATTTGCGCAAAGTGATCTTGCGGGATGAGTATGGAGAGGTGGCGGTATATTTACTGCCTTTCTTGAAACCGGGTCAGGTTAGAGTCCTTTTTCCGGGACAGGAAATTACGGACTATGACATGGCGGTCCGTAAAGTGTTAGAACGGGAAGAAATCGATTTTGCGAAAAGAAATATATTGGTGGCGCATCAATTTTTTGTGGGTGGTAATGGAGAAGTTGAGCGCTGCGATTCGGAACTAATGTATTTGTCAGTGGGTGGTATCGATAGTGTTCATACTGATATGGTAGAGACGTTTGATTATGTTGCACTGGGACATATTCATGGAGAGCAGCCGGTGGGCAAGGCGCATATTCGTTATAGCGGAACGCCGTTAAAATATTCTGTCAGCGAAGAGCATCATGAGAAAGGAATTACCATGGTGACGCTGGGCGAAAAAGGGGACAGCCCGAAAATAGAACGAATACCGCTGCGACCGCTTCGGGATGTCTGCAGTCTGCGGGGAACTTTGGAAGAGGTAATTCAGGGTGCCGAGGCGCATCGAGACGATTATGTGAGCATTGTTTTGACAGATGAAACGGGTTTATACCGCCCAAAAGATCAGCTGGATGAATGCTTTGACCGTATTTTGGAGGTACGGATTGAGAATACGCGTACCATGGCAAGAATGAAACAGCAGGAAATAGAGAATACACAGTTAAGTCCATTAGAAGCATTCCGGGAGTTCTATCAGATGATGAATGACCAGCCGATGAGCGATGAGGAAGAATTGGAATTACAGCAGATTATTGCAAAGTGTGATGGAAGCAAAGAGGGTTGAGCTATGGCGTTGTGTGATGAGAGAATGTGATAAGCATAACTGCAAGACATTAATTGTCTTGGAAATATGAAATGGAAAGCAGGAAAAGCATAGCTGCAAGTTGTCAATTGTCTTGAAGATATTATATGAGAGGAAATGAGTATGAAACCAATATATATTGAAATGAAAGCGTTTGGCTCTTATCGGGACGAAAAAATTGATTTCACCGGCAAAAGTCAGGGTTTGTTTTTGATTACAGGAGATACCGGTGCGGGAAAAACCACAATTTTTGATGCAATATGCTATGCGTTATATGGGGAAACCAGCGGTGGCAAGCGTAGCGGTGAGATGATGTGCAGTCAGTTTGCAAAACCCGGAGAAAAGACAGAAGTAAGATTTTGCTTTGACTACGATGGTCGGGAGTATTTGGTTACGAGAAGTCCGGATCAGCCCAAATGGAACAAAAAAGGGGAGCGGTTAAAGACAACGACGGGCACAAAGGTAAGTCTTATATTGCCGGATGGTACAGAATTTGCCGGGAAAACCAAGGAAACAAACGAAAAAATACAGCAGATCATTGGACTGGGGTGTAATCAGTTCACACAGATCGCAATGCTTGCGCAGGGCGACTTTATTAAGCTTTTGCATGCGACATCGGAAGAGCGCAAAGAAATTTTTGCGCGGATTTTTGATACATCGATCTATGAACAGATTCAGCGGGAATTGGCGTTGGAGGCAAAAAGCGTTTATGGAAAGCTGATCGGAAATCGAGAAGATATCATCAAAGAACTTGGGCGCATACAGGCGGTTGATGCGGTACTTGACGAGCGGTGGAATGATTTGGAAGTGCTATTTAGTGAGACACATCGCGATGAATTGCTTGCTCTGGCAAAGCGTATATGTGAAGACAGCAACCAGAAGCTTGGACAAGTGGAAAATGACAAGGAAAATGTAGGAAAGACATTAGAAAAAATATCGGCACAGATCGAAGCGGGCACCAATATCAATCGACTGTTTGAAGAGTTAGAACGCCACCATAAGAAAGCAGAACAGTTGTCAGTGCAGAAGGAAACAGTGGATGTAATGCGGCTTAAGCTGGATGCCGGTCGGCGTGCGATGGTTGTCGACAAGGATGCCAAAATTGTAACGGAACGCAGAAAAGAATCTGTAGATTGCAAGCAGCGATTGGAACAGTTAAAACAATGGTTTGAAGAAAATGTCCCGAAAATGGAACAGATAGAAAACGATTACCGGTCATTGGGAAAGCAATTGGAAACAGAGGTTCCTGTGCTGGAAGAAAAGGTACGTGTCCGTAAAGAGGGACTTATTCGGTTGCAGGAAATACAAAAATTACAGGCAGAGTTTATGGCGTGCCAAGGAAAACTGCAGGAAGCAGAGACTCTTTTGCAGCAAAGTGAACAGGAGTATGAGGAAATTCATGCCCAGATCATGGATAATCAGGCATTGCAATTGCGTTTGACGCTGGTGGAGGGGGAACCTTGTCCGGTGTGTGGAAACGTGCATCATCCGGTGATGGAACACGATGTGGATCATGATCAGAAATCTGATAGGATGGACAATAGTGAGCAGCCGGTGGGAAAGAATCATGGTCGGAAATCTAATGTGATGGGATCTGCGGATACTGTGTTTGAAACAATGGTAGAGCAGGAAAGACGTTTGCAATCGAAACGGGAACAGGATCAAAAACAGGTAGTGCAGTTGCAGCAAAAGTTGGCGGGGATACAGGGGAAATGGGAAGCCCTGCAGTCGCAACTACACGACGATGAGATGCCAACTGTTTCACAACGAACAATACAAGATGCCATGTTGCAGGATATCCCGGATCAGTTCCAAAATGACCTTAATGAATGGCAGGCAAGGATTGCACAGATCAAGCAGAAAGCAGCCGCTGCAGAAAAGAAGCATGAAAAATTTGCGCGGGAAAAGCAGGAACGAGAGGGAGAACAGCGGATCTGCAACCAACACACACCC
>ERZ773106.2610-NODE-2610-length-9934-cov-3.142120_pt1 | contig 9934 bp, 6 predicted proteins | sample MGYA00580572_ERZ773106 | MGnify/ENA primary metagenome ERZ773106 (study PRJEB29015, sample SAMEA2737868) | human gut metagenome | biome: human gut; feature: human-associated habitat; material: faeces | place: China | collected 2012 ... | reverse complement strand
GAGAAATACGTGACATAGACAGAGAGCATAATAATGGAATTAATACAGTTGTTCAGGTTATGACAAATGATGCAAAAGATTTTATCTGGACTGCCAGGATGCTTTATGATGAGTACGGTTATAATGAGATAAACTTAAATGCAGGCTGTCCTTCAGGCACAGTTGTTTCAAAAAACAAAGGTTCTGGAATGTTAAACGAGCCGAAGCTTCTTGATAAATTTCTTGACGCAGTGTTTGAAGATGATTTTATAAGGGAAAATATCAAGGTTTCAGTAAAAACGAGGGTTGGTGTAGAGACAGATACAGCATTTCCGGAGATAATTGATATTTATAATAAATATCCGCTTGAGGAACTTATAGTGCATCCGAGACTGCGTACAGATTTTTATAAAAATGACCTTAATCTTGAAGCGTATGATTATGCAGTAAAAAACAGTAGAAGTAAAGTGGTTTTTAACGGAGATATATTTACAAGAAAAAATTTCCTTGATATAAAGAAAAAATTTCCACAGACAGATACATTTATGCTCGGAAGAGGTCTTATTGCGGACCCCGGTCTTATAGATGTGATTGTTTCTGAAAATCCTGAAGATTTCAGCCGTGACCTTATTAGCGATAAAAAACGCATGAAAGAGCTGCATGACCTTGTGCTTGATGCGAGATTGCACATAATGCCGGGCGACACGCATGCCATTCACAGGATGAAAGAAATGTGGTGTTATATGGCATATGTATTTGACGATTGTAAAAAAGAAATAAAATCAATCAAAAAATCACAGAAAGTAGCTGATTACAAATCGGCGGTTGATATATTTTTTAATGTAGCAAAACTTACAGAGAAAGATTATATATTATTTTCAAAAAAATTCTGATAAGTTATACAATATGTTATTGATATATAGTGCCGGTTTATGTAAAATAATATCACAAATGTTAATTTGGGAGATAAATATGAGTAAGATTTATTTTGTGCGTCATGGTGAGAGTGAGTGGAATGTGGCAGATAAAATATGCGGACAGACCGATATACCGCTTACCCAGAGAGGACATGAACAGGCTGTAATGACAGGCGAAAGTTTCGTTGCAAGGAAAATTAAAGCTGATATGATTTTGTATTCACCACTTTTAAGAGCTGCAGATACGGCAAAACATATTTCAGATATAACGGGAATACCGGCAAGAGAAGAGATGCGTCTTATCGAGCAGAATTTCGGTGTATGGGAAGGAACATCACCACGTAATTCACATGAGTTTTATGAAGCCAAAAAGGGATTTGTACAAAGATTTGGCAGCGGTGAATCCATGTTTCAGCTTGCACAAAGAATATACAATCTTCTTGATGAGTTGAAGGCAGATAGTGACAAAACATATATCCTTGTTGCACATAACGGAATTGCAAGAATCATCTGTTCTTACTTTAAAGATATGACTAATGATGAGTTTGCCGCCTATGGTGTTGCCAATTGCAGTATTACAGAATTTGAGTTCTGAGATTTTGAAAATTTGAGTTGAAAAATTGACACTTAAAAGTAGTTGTACTATCATCTGAATCAGATGTATATACAACTACTTTTGTGCTATTGTATAGGGCAAAGATACGATACCGGCTATAGTAGGCTGCTAGAAATGGGAAGGTGATTTGATGTCGGAAAAAAATTTTAAATCAGACAGGATATTGTCATATTTTAAGAAAGAATGGCTGGTTCTTCTTATTGTTACGGTTTCTGGGCTGATTTACAATATCGGACTTTTGGCAGGACCTCTTTTTGAAGGTAAAATGACTGGTTGTCTTATTGACATTTTAAACGGAAATAAGCAGTTTGCCGATATGCTTACACTTGTTCTGCTTTATATACTGATAACGGCGGCTGTACAGTCTTCAAGATATATTAAGCGTTTTTATGTAAGGCGTTTTGCAAATAATGTAAATAAGAGAATGAAAGAGATATTATATGGAAGCCTTGTACATAAGAGCAGACCACAGCTGCATGAGGAGAGTGCAGGTACGATTCTCACAAAAGCGATTCTTGATGTTGATGACTGTGTTGAGGGTATGAGAAAGTTCACAACTGAAATATTCGATACAGGAGTTGCTCTTTTGGCATATGCATGTATGCTTTTATTTTATGACTGGAAACTAGCACTATTGTGTATGATATTCCCGCCTGTCTCTTATATTATGGCAGAAAAGATGAAGTTCATAATCCAGACTTCCGGTGCAAAATATAAAGAGCAGTCAGGAGCGTTAAGCACTGCGACGCTTGATATTGCATCCAATGCCATAACATACAGGGTGTTTGGACGAGAGCATCAGAGATGCGAAGCTTATGAGGAAAGTCTTACAGCCTATGAAAAATCAGCAGTAAAAGCTAATATTTGGAATACGTCGCTCACATCTGTGTACAGAGTCATATCAATGGCGGGTGTAATATTTATACTGTATTTCGGTGGCAGAAATGTACTCGGCACAGGCTGGAGTGCATGGAGCATAGCAACATTTACAACATTTGTATCGTGCTTTACAAAGCTTTCGGTAAAGTCTTCAAGTGCAGCAAAACTTTTTAATGCAGTACATAAAGCACAGGTTTCATGGAAACGTATCAAACCGCTTATGCGTATGAAAAACGATGATGGTGACAGAAAAACATATTATGCAGGAGAACTTGAAGTCTGCAATATGGGATTTTCATATCCTGACGGCAAAGTAATATTTGACGGAGTCTCATTTACGGCGCCACCGGGTGAAATTATTGGTATAACCGGTCCCGTTGCCTGTGGTAAGTCAACACTTGGAAAAGTATTTCTGGGTGAGTATCCTTACCGTGGAAGCATCAAGTTTTCCGGGGAAGAGATGAAAGGTGTTGACAGTACGAAAAACGGAATAGTTGCATATCTTGGTCATGATTGTGAACTTTTTGACGATACGGTCAGGAATAATATTCTTATGGGCGATGACGGAGATGTCAATTATTACCTTAAAATGGTGTGCCTTGATAAGGAAGTTGCACTTATGGAAAATGGCGTTGATACGCTTATTGGAAGCAGTGGGGTGCGTCTTTCGGGTGGTCAGGCACAGCGTCTTGCACTTGCAAGAACCATCTGCCATAAAAAGCCGGTTATTATTCTTGATGACCCATTTTCGGCACTGGATAAGGATACAGAGAAGCAGATATTTAAAAATCTTGGTGAGATGGTATCAGACAGTATTGTTATGATAATTTCACACAGACTCTATCTGTTTCCGCAAATGAATAAGGTTATATGGCTTAATGACGGAAAAACAGAGGTCGGAAGCCATGATGAGCTTATTGAAAAGTGCAGTGAATATGCGTTGCTTTACAATGGACAGAATGGAGGCGGTACTGGTGAAAAATAATGAAAATGAAAAAACCGCAAATTCAGGAAAAAAACCAAAACATGTAAAGAAAATAATAACAGAAACTATTTTAAAATATAAACTTTTGTCATTTGGAATTGTTGCAGCCGTATGTCTGGCAGTCATATTTTCACTTATTCCGCCGCTTATTCTCGGAAAAATCATTGATATGTTTACAGCTGGACAGATGCCGGGACTTGGTATGGTGATTGCATATTTTGCAATGCTTTTTTTAACAGGGCTTACTGAATCGGCAAGAGAGGGACTTCTTACGGTTTTTGGACAGAAAATAACACATGCTATGAGAAGCCGTCTTATGGAAAAATTCACATCTCTTACCGCCGACGAATTAAATGGATTGGAGCCGGGTTCGCTTGTATCACGTTTTATAGGCGATGTTGACATGATTGAAAATCTGTTTACATCGGGAATTATAAGTATGTTTGCCGATGCATGTAAAATTATAAGTATTCTTGTTGTAATATGGTTTAAAAATAAAGGACTTACGCTTGTATTTATAATCCTGCTGCCGTTTTTGTTTATTTTTACAAGACATGTGCAGAAAAATATGCTTGCGGCCCAGATTATGAACAGACGTGCTGTAAGCCGTGCGTCAGGACATGTTCCGCAGACATTAAAAAATATAAGAACAATTCATTGCTTTGGCAAAGAAAAGTATATGGAAAAGCAGTATGACGAATATATAAATGACAGTTATCATGCGATGGAAAAGACAAATTTTTATGATGCAGTATATTCGCCTGTAATTCTTATTTTAAATGCTGTTGTTGTTGCAGCTGTAATGTTGCTTTCGTCATCTGGTAACAGTGCAGTCATCACATTTTTCGGAATGTCAGCAGGTACTGCGGTTGCAGTTATGAATTACATTTCCCAGATATTCTCACCGGTTGAAAGTCTCGGTATGGAGATTCAGACAATACAGTCAGCGATAGCCGGTATACACAGAATTAATGAATTCATGGCACTTGAAGAGGTTGAAAAAAACGATGTTGTACAGGAAATTGAAAAACAGTATACACAGTGGCAGGATGAAGGTAAGCCACAGGTTCAAAGCGTAAGGTATGAAGCCGGTGGAAATAAGCCTTTTGTGGAGCTTCGCAATGTGACCTTTGGCTATGATGAGGACAGAAAAATCCTTAATAACATAAATATCAGTGTTATGCACGGAGAGCAGGTAACTCTTTCAGGACGTACAGGTGCAGGAAAGAGTACAATATTTAAGCTTCTTTTGGGACTTTACAAACCGCAGTCAGGAGAAGTACTGATTAACGGAATACATGCCGACACAATTACTGATAAGGATAAAAGAAAGCTGTTTGCCTATGTTGAACAGACATTTCATATGGTTGCAGGCACTGTAAAAGAGCAGATTACACTTTTTGATGACAGTATTTCCGATGAAGATGTAAAAAATATCTGTATTACAACAGGGCTTGATGATGCGATAACAAGCCTCGAAAAAGGCTATGATACAATATGTACGCCGGATTTGTTTTCACAGGGACAGTGGCAGCTTTTATCAATAGCCCGTGCGGCAGTGGCAAAACCACAGCTTCTCCTGCTTGACGAGATAACGGCAAATCTTGATACAGAAACAGAAAAAGCAGTTCTTAATGCATTGAATAATGTATGTAAAGACAGAACGGTAATATCTATTTCGCACAGGGTTACTGCAAAAACAGGTAGAATTATTCCTGTTGAATCGAAAGTGTGAGTTATATATAGAGTTTATCTGATTCGGCGGCGAAGTGATTAAGCGATAAAATTACGATATAAAGCGTGTTAAATTTTGCGGACAAAAAAATTTGGTTCACAAATTTAACACGCTTTTTACACATTTGATACATTTCTGTATATTATTATACACTCATAAAACAAATAACAGATGAGTGGTCAGTTTGTCAGATTTAGAATAATGACAGAAATAAGGAGTGTATATGATTAATTACAAAAAACTTACGGCTGCAATGGCAGCGGGAATAATAGCAATATTTACAATAACAGGCTGTGCGATGCCGTGGCAGAAGGCAGCAGATGATTCATCATCAAATGTATCTACGGTTTCTGCCGGGAATCTTTCGCAAAGCGGTGAGAATGCACTGTCGCTTGAATTTGACAGCGAAGATTTAGATTCGTCATATAACGAATCAGAATGTACAAAGATAAATCTTTCAGGAAGTGGTGCAACTGTTTCAGGAAGCGGTGTTACTGTTGAAAACGGAAATATTACAATAACATCTGCGGGAAGCTATATTATTTCCGGAACATTAACAGACGGAAGCATAAAAGTGAATTGCAGCGAGAAAGGAACTGTAAGATTGATTTTAAACGGTGCTTCAATAAGCAGTTCAAGTACGGCACCTGTTGTTGTTGAGGAAACAAAAAAGGTTCTTGTAACTCTCGCTGACGGCACAACTAATACAATTACAGATAAAACACGCCAGTCTGTGGATGACGAAGATTTTTCTTCGGCAGTTTATTCAAAAGCAGACCTTGTATTTAACGGAAGCGGAACTCTTAATGTCAATGCTGGATACAGAAATGGTATTAAGAGCACGGACGATTTGAAAGTTGTATCTGGAACCTTTAATATAACAAGCAATGAGGATGGAATAATCGGAAAAGATTTGCTCGGAATTAAAGACGGTAAATTCACAATTAAATCGGGAAGCGACGGAATGAAGTCAACGTATGATACGGATACTTCAAAAGGAAATATCGTAATAACAGGCGGTGAATTTGATATAACGGCTTCAAATGACGGTATTCACTGCAACGAAGATATTCTTATTTCGGGTGGAAATCTTACAATTAGCAGCGGTGATGACGGTGTTCATGCAGATGCTAATCTTCAGGTTGACGGCGGCACTATAGACATTAAGAAATGTTACGAAGGTCTTGAAGGTGTACATATTACTTTAAATGATGGTGATATTTCAATAGTGGCAAGCGATGACGGTATTAATGCGGCTGACGGTTCGTCATCTTCCGGTATGGGAATGGGCGGCTTCGGCGGCGGTCAGGCATCATCTTCAGACAGCAGTGTTTTACTTACAATCAACGGCGGAAATATATTTGTAAATGCAGGCGGTGACGGTCTTGATTCAAACGGTAATATTGTGATGAACGGAGGCAATGTAACGGTTCTTGGCCCTACAAGCGATGGCGATACAGCACTCGATTTTGACGGTGCATTTACAATTAACGGGGGTGTACTTATGGCATTTGGTTCAAGCGGAATGCTTGAAACACCGACATCGGCACAGAACGGCTGCTGTATTGTTACAACATTAGGCACTGTAAGTGCAAATTCTGCATTTTCACTTATGGATTCATCAGGAAATGTGATAATGTCATATACACCAACAAAGAATTATGCGTCTGCGATTGTATATTCATCAGACATTAAGAACGGAAGCACATATACGGTAACTGCGGGAAGCACAACACAGTCAATTACGGTGAACAGCAATGTTACAACAAACGGAGTCAGCGGAGGCTTTGGCGGTGGTCAGAATGGCGGTTTCGGAGGCGGACAGCGTGGAGGACAGCCTGGAGGCAGTAACCAGCAGGGTGGAAACCAGCAAGGTGGAATGCCGGGCGGAAATTCGGGCAACGGACGTTCAAACAGTGCCAGCAGTTCAACTGTAAATCAGGTATAAACTATAAATAAAATAAAGTATATATAACAGGGTAGAACATAGTATAACAGTGTCTTCTATCCTGTTTTTGCTGTGTTTTTTGATAAGATACATCTTTGTATTTAATTTGGGATACCACAACACAATATAACAGTTGACATACAGATATATACTGTTATATACTGTTTGCGAGGTGATGAAATGAATATAAAAGTAAATTCTACATTGATGATTCCTATATACGAACAGATTGTTGACCAGATAAAAACACTTATACGTATTGGCAAGCTGGAAGAAAATGATATGCTTCCGTCGGTGCGTTCTCTTTCAAAAGAATTAAAGATTAGTGCACTGACAGTTAAAAAAGCTTATGATTATCTTGAGAGCGAAGGTTTTGTTGTGACGGTTCACGGTAAAGGAACGTATGTTGCTGCGTCCAATTCCGAAATACAGGAAGAGGAGCAAAGAAAAGAAGTTGAACTTGATATTGAGATGGCTGTAAAGAAGGCGAGACGATACGGTATTAGTGATGAAGATATAAAGGGTATTTTTTCACTTGTTATTGATGAAAATTAAAAGACGGTAGCTTTAATGATGTTTAGTTGTTAAAGCTGCCGTCTTTTTATGTCTTGTTGTATTTAATTATTTGGTGTGAATATAGCCGTTATTATTGGAAATCCACCACATTTACCCAATGTTCGAGAAGTTCTTTTTCATCAGGTTTGTTTTTTGCCATTCTTGCGGCGGCAACAATAGGAAGCCAGCCTGTTACATACGATTTTTTAGTGTCTGTTGCAGCACAGAACTGTGTCATATACATATCTGCGATATCAATGCTGCTGTCAGAGTATTGCAGCTTTAACAGAAGATAAGTGTTGGCTATGTCGGCACTGGCATTGCCCTGCGTTGCGTGAACCCAGTCAACAGCGGTGATTGATGTTATGTCGGCATTATCATCAATATTTACGATTATGTTGTCGGGACAAAAATCACCATGACACAATTTTGTGTGCTTTGGCATTGTATTAAGTCTTGTGAGCAGTTCGTATTTTACAGAACTATCAAGAGTTTCAATGTCATTAATCTGTCTTATTAATTTATCTTTAAGCTTTAAGAGAAGCGGGTTGGATTTCTTTTGAAAATCAACCTGATATTCAACCATTTTTTTGATATAATCAGCAGTTTTTTCGGGATGCTCTTTTATAAGCTGTGTAAGAGTTATGCCGTCCGCATATTCACTTGTGATTTCCCATTGGCCATTGTTTACAGATACAGAAAGAAGCTTTGGAATATTAACTCCGGCATCTTCAACTCTTGCAGTATTTAATGCTTCATATAAAACATCTGATTTGTTATAATCTTTGGAAAAAACTTTTATTGCGGTATTATTTTCAAGATAAACTGATTTTAAGTTGTTTTGTGAAATGCATTTTTTCATATAAACACATCCTTTCTTATTCGTCAATTTCGACTGGTTTTCCGTAATATGCCTTGAGGTACATTGCCTTAATTTCTTTCATTAGAGGGTAGCGTGGGTTTGCACCTGTACACTGGTCGTCAAATGCCATTTCTGTCATTTCGTCGAGAGTGCGTAAAAATTCTTTTTCATCAACGCCATAATCTTTTATAGTCTTTTTGATTCCGACTTTTTCCTTCAACTCTTCAATGGCTGCAATAAGATTTTCAAATTTTTCGTCATCATTTTTTCCTTTGATATGAAGAAAATCTGCACATTCTACATAACGTTCTTTGCAGTGAGGATATTGATACTGTGAAAATGTTCCCATTTTAGCAGGAACTTCTGCAGCATTGAATCTCATTACATCAGTGATGAGGAGTGCGTTTGCAATACCATGAGGAAGGTGGTGGTATGCACCGAGCTTGTGAGCCATAGAGTGGCATACTCCAAGAAATGCATTTGCAAATGCCATTCCGGCCATGGTTGAAGCTGTAGCCATCTGTTCACGGGCTTTTGCGTCGTGCGGACCATTTTCATATGCGGCAGGAAGATATTCAAATATATTTTTCATAGCTTTTAAAGCAAGACCGTCTGTGTAGTCTGTTGCCATAATAGATGCATATGCTTCGAGAGCATGAGTGAGTGCGTCTATGCCGGAAGCAGAAGTAAGACCTTTTGGCTGGTTCATCATCATATCAGCATCAACAATTGCCATTTTTGGAAGAAGCTCATAATCAGCGAGAGGATATTTTATTCCGCTTTCTTCGTCTGTGATAACAGCGAAAGGAGTAACTTCAGAACCTGTTCCTGATGAAGTAGGAATGGCAATGAAGTAAGCTTTTTCCCCCATTTTAGGGAATGTGTATATACGTTTTCTTATATCCATAAAACGCATAGCCATATCCATGAAATCAACTTCAGGATGTTCATACATAACCCACATTATCTTGCCGGCATCCATTGCTGAACCGCCGCCTACAGCGATTATGCAGTCTGGTTCAAAGAGCTTCATGGCTTTTGCACCTTCCTTTGCACATGCAAGTGTAGGGTCAGGAGCAACATCGTAAAATACTGTGTATACAATACCGAGTTCATCAAGTTTGTCGGTTATGCATTTTGTGTAGCCATTTTTGTAGAGGAACTGATCTGTTACTATGAATGCTTTCTTTTTGCCAAGAACTGTCTTTAATTCATTGAGTGCAACAGGAAGGCAGCCCTTTTTAAAATATACTTTTTCAGGTGCTCTGAACCACAACATGTTTTCTCTCCTTTCAGCAACGGTTTTAATATTAAGAAGGTGTTTGACACCGACATTTTCGGAAACTGAATTGCCGCCCCATGAGCCACAGCCGAGTGTAAGTGAAGGTGTCAGCTTGAAATTGTATAAGTCACCGATGCCGCCCTGAGAAGAAGGGGTGTTGATAAGAATACGGCATG
>ERZ773106.2609-NODE-2609-length-9935-cov-2.668623_pt1 | contig 9935 bp, 7 predicted proteins | sample MGYA00580572_ERZ773106 | MGnify/ENA primary metagenome ERZ773106 (study PRJEB29015, sample SAMEA2737868) | human gut metagenome | biome: human gut; feature: human-associated habitat; material: faeces | place: China | collected 2012 ... | reverse complement strand
TGGTGAACAGCTTTTCTCTGCCGACTTGCACGGCTTCTTCGGAAAGCCCCTCCTCATACGCATTCACCAAAAAGTCCGCCTCAATTAAAATGCGCAAAGTCAATCGGTCCACACCGGTGTAGGTATGGTGTCTGGCCACCAGATCACAAACTTCTTCCACAAAATCCTTTGGCCAGTCTGCAAGCAGTTGGCATACCACCGGCGGGCCCTCCAGCTCTTGGTATCTACCGGCAGAGGAACCGTAATGCAATTCCGCATTGTGAATACCAATATCATGAAGTGCAGCGGCTGTCAGCAATACGCGCCGCTGCGCGTCGTGCAAATGCTCCCCATCGGCGATCATTTCGGCAAAAGCATACACCTTGATCAAATGCTGTATCCGCTTGGGATCTCCGGCATCATATTGCAGGGCACGGCGCAACGCTTCTCTCGGATCGTTCAAAGGGCTCATTTTTCTGCCTTTACCGCGTCATACTGCTCCAGCACCTCTTTGTCCGGCGCAGGGGTGCACAGGGACACCACCACATTCACCAGCAGACCAAACAGGAACGCAGGCAGCAGCTCGTAAATCTTCAAAACCGGTGCCAGATCGGCAATGCAATACTTCCACAGGAACACCATGACCGCGCCGGCGATCATACCGGCCACAGCGCCGTAGCGATTGGAGCGCCGCCAAAACAGCGCCAGCAGCATGACCGGACCAAAGGACGCGCCAAAGCCCGCCCAAGCAAAGCTGACGATCTTAAACACAGAAGCATTAGAATCCCAAGCCATAAAGATGCCGACCACGGCAATACCCAGCAGGGTCACCCGAGCCACGATCATCTTAGCCTTGGCAGACAAATTCAGGTTGAACAGGCTGCCCAAAATATTCTCGCTGACGCCGGAGGAGGCAGCCAGCAGCTGGCTGTCCGCCGTGGACATGGTGCTGGCCAAAATACCCGCCAGGATCACACCGGCCAGCAGTGCAGCAACTACCCCGTGCTGGGACAGCAAATTGGCGATCTGCACAATAATGGTTTCCTTATCTGCCAGCGCACCCATAGCGCCGTTCTTGACCATAGCGGAGCCAACTACGCCGATCACCACGGCAATGAACATAGAGATCACGACCCAAATGGTGGCAATGCGGCGAGAGGTCTTTAATTTGCGATCATCTTCAATGGCCATAAACCGCAGCAGAATGTGGGGCATACCAAAGTAGCCCAGCCCCCAGGCGGCGGTAGACAAAATTTTCAACAAGTTGTATGTGGCGGATTTGCCGCTTTCCGGGTCATAGGTAGCCGTCATGGACAGATAGCCGCTCATGCTCTGCGCATTCTCCACCACGGCGCCCACGCCGCCGGCCTTGGACACGCCAAATACCAGCACCACCACCAACGCAATGCTCATCACAACGCTCTGCACTAAGTCAGTGGTAGACGCGGCAGTAAACCCGCCGGTAGCGGTATAGCCCACGATCACAATGGCGGAAATGATCATTGCCACATGGTAGTCCATACCGAACAGCGTGCCAAACAGCTTGCCGCAGGCGGCAAAGCCGGAGGCTGTGTACGGCACAAAGAATACAATAATTAAAATGGCTGCCATAGCGGTAAGAATATGTTTTTTCTCTCCAAATCGGCGAGAGAAAAAGTCCGGCACGGTAATGGCGCCAATGCGGGCGGAATACCGGCGCAGACGGCGTGCCACCACCAGCCAGTTGATGTAAGTGCCCACACCAAGGCCAATGGCTGTCCATCCCGGATCCGCAACGCCGGTCAGATAGGCAACGCCCGGCAGGCCCATCAGCAGCCAGCTGGACATATCCGACGCCTCGGCACTCATGGCAGTAACCACCGGCCCCAACCGACGGCCACCCAAATAGAAATCGTCCACTGTATTGTTGCGCTTGGAGCACACAATACCAATAGCCAGCATAGCGATCAGGTACACGGCTATAGAGATCAGAATACAAACTTGTGCACTGGTCATAAACAGTACCTCCAACAAAATTTGGCGCTTTGCAGCACTACCGTTGCAAAGCAATACAATTTATAGTACCATTTTTTGGCGCCGATGTAAAGAATAAGTTGCGTTTTTTCCTTTGATTAGTGCCTATAGCCGGCAGGGATAAAAGAATTGACAAGCCGCAGACAGGTTGCTACAATAAAATTGTATAAAGCTTATATTCCACAAGGAGACGGAAAAATGAAGCAATCGGCAATGCCGCCCCGCACCGGGCGTATAATAGAACTGGATATTGCCAAAGGGTTGGGCATTCTCTCGGTGATCCTGTACAACACCTTACCCGCCTCGCCTTTGCATACAGCGCTGGGCGGCTATATGATGCCCCTGTTCTTTGTGGTGTCCGGGCTGGTCATGCAAAGGGATGCATGCAGCTTTTCTCTCCGTCGTTTTTGGGAGAAGAACGCCCGGCTGCTGTTTTATTACATTTTATTCAGCGCCATTTATCTGCTGTGTAGCGCAGTGACCTGTATTGCAGGCCACGGCAGCTACAAGGCGCTGGCACTGGACGGCATTGCCGCTTTGGTCGGGTGCGGATTTAATGCACTTTGGTTTTTCAGCGCCCTGTTTTTGGGCAAACTGCTTTGCAGTCTGCTCACCGGCAGCCCGCTGCCCCGCTGGGCACAAGGGTTATTCCTGGCCGGGCTGTATTTGCTGGCAGCCGGTATAGGCAGAGCCGTGGACTTTACCGCCCTGACCGGCGTGGGCCGGGTGCTGGGCATGGTAGGGCTGACCGTTCTTCGCCCCATGGAGGCGGCCTTTTATCTATTTATCGGCACCCTGCTGCAAGGTGCGTTTCGTTCTTTGCAAAAGCAATGTACCAAGCCGGCGATGGTTGCCGCCTGCGGCATTGGCGGCACTGTGCTCACCGTCGGCAGTGGCTTGCTGGCGCAGGCAGCGCCACAGGATATGTACGATTTGACTGCCTCTCGCCCGCTGCTGAGTTTGGCGGCGGCTGCACTGGGCTGCGCCGGAATCCTCGGTATCAGCCTGGCGCTGGGCAAGGTGCCTATGCTGAACAAAGGTCTCGCCTACTTGGGCGTACACGCTCTGTACCTAATGGCCATTCACAACCAACCCAATTTATATGGCTGGCTCAACAAGCTATCTGTCAAGCTGTGCGCCGGGTTGCCCGGCTGGTATATGCAGGGCATGTTCTTTCTCCTGCTCACCGTGGCGGCGCTGATAATCGCCATGGGACTGGAGCCGCGACTGGACCCGGTAGTACGCGCCTTGGCTCGCCGCTGCACCGGACAGAGAAAAGAGCAGACAAACTCGGCGCGCTCTTGACTTTTCGGTCCTGATTTGCTATGATACCAAGGTAACAGCAAGGACGAGAAACAGTACTCCCCCACCCTGTGCAGAGAGAACAGGCGGTCGGTGCAAGCCTGGGCAGGCGGCGGAGGAACCCATCTTTGAGCTGTGCGCCGAACGCAAAGGCTATTAAGGCGTACCGGGAGCTCCCGTTACAGAGCGCGCAGAGTGCAGGCTCAGCCTGAATTTAGGTGGTAACACGGATCAATGATTCGCCCTAAACCGATCGTCACAGATCGGCTTAGGGCTTTATTTTTTGGAGGTTTTTTGTATGAAACTGGAACACTTAGTTGGCGATCGCTTTAAGGAGCGCCCGGCAGACTGCCAGGTAGACAGCCACGCCCTGATGGTGCGCGGTGGCTACATCAAGTATGTGGCAAACGGCATTTACTCCTCTTACCCGCCCTTAAAGCGGGTGCTGAAGAAGCTGGAGCAAATCATGCGGGAAGAGATGGACGCCCTGGACGGTCAGGAAGTGCAGTTCCCGGTGGTGATGCCCGCCTCTCTGTGGGCAGAGTCCGGCCGGTATGAGAGTATCGGCAAAGAGTTGCTGCGCTTTACGGACCGCAACGGTGCCGATATGGTACTGGGTATGACCCACGAGGAGGCTGCGGTGCAACTGGTGCGAGAATATGCCGGCACCTACACCAAGTACCCCTTTATGATCTATCAAATTCAGACCAAGTTCCGGGACGAGGCGCGCCCCAGAGCCGGGCTGATCCGTGTGCGTGAGTTCACTATGAAGGACGCTTACTCCTTCCACACCAGTCAGGAGGACCTGGACGATTATTACGAAAAGTGCCACAAAGCTTATGAGCGCATTTTTGCCCGCGCCGGTGTGCCGGAGGTGATCTCCGTTGCTTCAGACTCCGGTATGATGGGCGGCAGCGTATCCCACGAATTTATGCTGCTGACCCCCATTGGTGAGGACTCTATCGTGCTGTGCGACGACTGCGGATATAAGGCCAACATGGAGGCTGCCGAGTCTATCCTGGAACCGGTGGAAAACGCCCCCTCCCAGCCGCTGACTAAGGTGCACACCCCGGGTATGCACACCATTGAGGAGGTATGCACCTATTTGCACGCCGACCCTAAGGACAGTGCCAAGGCCGTGGTGTACCAGACCAATAATGAAGACAAATATGTGGTACTGTTCCTGCGAGGCGACCTGGAAGTGAACGAGACCAAGCTCACCAACTTTTTGGGTGAGGAAATTCACCCGGCGGTAATTACCGAAGAATGTGGTCTGCACGCCGGCTTTATCGGTCCTGCCAACCTAAGCGGCGACTTTACCGTGCTATACGACCGCTCTCTGGAGGGGCGCAACAACCTGTGTGCCGGTGCCAACGAGACGGATTACCACTATACCGGCGTGGATATGCAGCGGGATGTGCCCGGTGCGGAGTACCACGATTTTGCCAAGGTGGTTGAGGGCGGTATCTGCCCCTGCTGCGGCAAAAAGAGCATTCATATTTCCCGTGGTATTGAGGTGGGCAACATTTTCCAGCTGGGCAAGAAGTACACCGAGCCTATGGGTATGACCTATACGGATCGGGACGGCAAGAGCCGTGTGCCGATCATGGGCTGCTACGGCATTGGCGTTGGCCGACTGGCCGCCGCTGTGTGCGAGGCGCACCACGACGACTACGGTCCCATTTGGCCCAAGGCCATTGCCCCCTGGCAGGTGCACCTGTGTGCTGTGCGTGCAGACAATGAAGAAGTGCGCGCCTTTGCCGATACACTGTACAACACCTTGCAGGAGAAGGGCGTAGAAGTGATCTACGATGACCGTTCTGTCAGCGCCGGCGTTATGTTCTCCGACGCAGATCTGCTGGGCGTACCCCTGCGGGTGATCGTCAGCCCCCGGAACCTGAAAAACGGCGTGGTGGAGCTGACCGCCCGGGACAAGAGTTTCTCTGAGACCGCACCCACCGCAGAAGCGGCAGACGCCATTTTGGCCAAGCTGGCAGAATGAGCGTAACGAATCGGCCCATACGCATTTTGTTCGTGTGCCACGGCAATATTTGCCGCTCGCCTATGGCGGAATTCATCTTTAAGGATATGGTGCGGCAGGTGGGACTGGCAGATCAATTTGAGATTGCGTCCGCTGCCACCAGCCGAGAAGAGATATGGCACGGCAAAGGCAATCCGGTGTACCCGCCTGCCAAGGCAGAGCTGGCTGCCCACGGCTTGTCCTGTGACGGCAAGCGCGCCCGACAGCTGACTGCCGCCGATTATGACTACTACGATCTGCTGCTGGCCATGGATGGCAGCAATGTGCGTAATCTGCACCGTATGCTGGGCGGCGACCCGCAGCATAAGATCAAAAAGCTGCTGGACTATGCCCACGGCGGCGATGTGGCCGACCCTTGGTACAGCCGGGATTTCGCCCGCGCCTACTAGGATATCGCCACCGGCTGCCGCGCCCTGCTCGCTGCCCTTACAACCAAATAAAAAAGCGCCCCGGCGCAAAGTCCATGCGACTTTGTACCGGGGTATTTTTATTGGCTTATTTGTCAAACGACGGATTGGTCATATAGTAATTTTTGCTGTTCAGCTTATCGGTGGCTACCCGCAGCCCCTCACCAAAGCGCTGATAATGGACGATCTCCCGCTCCCGCAGGAACTTGATTGGCTGGATAATATCCGGATCGTCTACCAGGCGCAGAATGTTGTCATAGGTGACCCGCGCCTTTTGCTCCGCCGCCAGATCCTCGTTCAGGTCGGCAATGGTGTCGCCCTTTACGCCGATACTCGCTGCGTTCCAAGGGGAGCCACTGGCAGAGGTGGGATATACGCCGGCGGTGTGATCCACAAAGTAGGCGGCAAATCCGGGATTTTCTTCGATCTGCTTTTCCGTCAAGTTGCGGGTCAGTTGGTGCACCATGGCACCGATCATTTCCAGGTGCCCCAGCTCCTCCACACCAATATCCGTCAGCAGCGCCTTCAGCTCCGGGTATGGCATGGTGTAGCGCTGGCTGAGATACCGCAGGGAGGCTCCCAGCTCTCCGTCCGGCCCGCCGTACTGACTGATGATGAAGGCCGCCAGTTTGGGATTGGGGTTGGCGATGCGTACCGGGTATTGCAGCTTCTTCTCATAGACAAACATCAGTCCGAACCTCCTTCATCCCAGGGCCACGGGTCCTTGAGCCACCGGTAGCCGCCCTCGGTAACGGTGGTCTGGGTCAAGGGGCCGTACTGCGCCTCATAGCGGGCTCTCCCCTCCTGCGCCAACCGGATATATTCCCAGTAGAGGGCCAGCACCTCCTGATCCTCGGCATGGGTCACCAGATACAGCCCCAGCTCGTCGATGGCGAAATCCAGTGCCATCAGCTCTGACAGCGCCGTGTTGGCCGCCGGGAACCGGCTTTTCAGCTCCTTATGAAACGGCAGGTCCAGTCCGGGGAACAGCGTCCCCTGCTGCAAGGCCTCCCGCTGATCGTAGCGCTTGGGGTCCTGCCCCTGCATGGCCACAAAGGGAAACGCCATAGCGGCGCACCGTCCCGGCAGCTGCCCCTTCCCCTCCGGGCACTTATTCTCCGCCGCAGCGTTGGTGATTTCTGTGTACAAGAGTCCTTCCTCCTCACAGGTCATGTGTGAGCCAAGCGGCTCATCCCATTCTATGCCACCGCCGTGAAACTGGGGACTTCCCTTTTCGGAAACTTATGGTATAATGTCTCTAACGTATCTTTATCATAGGAGGAATCAGATATGGCAAACCAGATCATCCCCCAGCGCAGTGAGGTTCCGGAGGAATACACATGGAACCTGAAGGACCTGTATGAAAGCGATCAGGCGTGGAATGAGGAATATAAGGCTCTGAAGGCCCTCCCGGAGCAGATCACCGCCTTCCGTGGCACGCTGGGCCGCACCGCCGAGGACCTGCTGGCATGGTTCCGGCTCCAGGATCAGGTGGAGGAGCGGCTGAGCCGCCTGTATGGCTACGCCAGCTGCAAGGGCGACGAGGACACCGGCAACAGCTTCTATCAGGATATGCGCGGCAAAGCCATGAGCACACTGGTGACCATCTCCAGCGCTGCTGCCTTTGCCACCCCGGAGATCATGGAGATCCCGGAGGATACCCTGAATCTGTTCTACACCGCCCAGCCGGAGCTGGAGACCTACCGCCGCAGCCTGTATCAGATCCGCCGCCGCAAGGCCCATATCCTCTCCCCTGCCGAGGAGAAGCTGCTGGCCTCCGCCGGCGAAATGGCCAACGCCTCTGAGAACGTGGCCAGCGTGTTCCGCAACGCCGATATGGTCTATCCTGACGTGGTGGACGAGGCCGGCAATGCCCATCAGCTGACGGACGCCACCTTCGTCCCCATGCTGATGAGCCCCGACCGGGAGCTGCGCCGCCGTGCCTTCGAGACCTACTACAAGGCGCTGGGCCAGTATAAGAACACCGTGGCCGCCACGCTGGACGGCCAGTTCAAGCAGCTGTGCTTCTTCGCCAACGCCCGCCACTACGACAGCACCCTTCAGGCCTCTCTGGACGCCACTGAGGTGCCGGTGCCGGTGTATCTGAACCTCATTGAGGCAGTCCACGGCAATCTGGATAAGATGTACCGCTATGTGGCCCTGCGAAAAAAGGTCATGGGCGTGGACGAGCTGCATATGTACGACGTCTATACCCCCATTGTGGCGGACGCCGACAAGGAGATCACCTATGAGCAGGCCAAGGAGACCGTGCTGGAGGCCCTCCATGTGCTGGGCGATGACTATGTGGCTCTGCTGAAGGAGGGCTTCAACAACCGCTGGATCGACGTCTACGAGAACGTGGGCAAGCGAGGCGGCGCCTATTCCTCCGGCATCAGCCGTCCCCACCCCTATGTGCTGCTGAACCACAAGAACAATCTGGACTGCCAGTTCACGCTGGCCCACGAAATGGGCCACGCCCTGCACAGCTATCACAGCTGCAAGTATCAGCCCATCAGCACCAGCGACTATGTCATCTTCGTAGCCGAGGTGGCCTCCACCTGCAACGAGGTACTGCTGATGCGCCACCTGCTGAGCAAGACCACCGACAAGAAACAGCGTGCCTATCTCATCAACCACTTCCTGGATCAGTTCAAGGGTACCGTGTACCGCCAGACCATGTTCGCTGAGTTCGAACTGGCCATGGGCAAGATGGCCGAAAACGGCGAGGCTCTGACGGCGGACGCCCTGTGCAGGAAGTATCATGAACTCAATAAGCTCTACTTCGGCCCGGATATGATCTCCGACGACCAGATCGCTCTGGAGTGGGCCAGAATCCCCCACTTCTTCTATAACTACTATGTCTTCCAGTACGCCACCGGTTTCTCCGCCGCCGTTGCCATCGCCAACCGCATCCTCAAGGAGGGCGCCCCCGCCGTGGCGGACTACAAGAAGTTCCTCTCCGGCGGCTGCAGCACCGACCCCATCAGCCTGCTGAAGATCGCCGGCGTGGACATGAGCTCTCCGGAGCCCGTCAACAGCGCTCTGGCCCTGTTCGGTGAGCTGGTAGACGAGCTGGCAGAGCTGCTGTAAAGCAGTTTTCCTGCACAGATATCCCGACCTATGACCATCCCCCATTCCGCCGCCCCGGCAGAAGCGGAAAACCGCGCAGCCGGCACACACGCCGCGGCGCATCCACTCCCGGTCGCGGAAGCGTTCGAAACGCGACTGCCACACCTCCCAGAAGCGGTCGCGGTAGATATTGCCCTGATGGAAATTCGCACGGATCGACGTGCAGCCCGAAATCGAGCCGTCCACCCGCACCGAAGCCACGGAGACCCCGGCGGCGCATTGGTAGAAATGGTCGCGCACCTCCGCCTCGTACCCTCCCAGAAAGCCCTCGCAGGCATAGCTGGCGTCGATGCGCCCTTCGCGGCGCGTACGGCGGATGAAGTCGAGCAGCGTGCGGAAACCGGCATCGGTCAGGCGGAGCGTTCCGTCGCCTTTGGCGCGTCCCGCAGGGAAGATCGAGAAGAGCCGCCAATGGCGCACCCCCTCGGCGACGAGCCGGTCGCGGAAGGCTTCGAGCTGCGGGACGAGCGGTTCCGTGACGCAGGTCACGACATCGAAAGCCAACTCCGGCTCGCGCACGATATGCCGCACGGCGTCCATCGCCCGGGCGAAACTCGCCGGATTGCGCCGGATGCGGTTGTGTTCCCGCTCGAATCCGTCGAGGCTCACCGAAATCGTCCGCAACCCGGCACGAATCAGGCCGTGCAGCCGTTCCGGCGTCAGCGCCAGGCCGTTGGTCACCATCCCCCACGGGTAGCCGCGGCGGGCGATCTCCGAACCGATCCGTTCCAGATCGTCGCGCACGAGCACCTCGCCGCCCGAGAGGATGACCAGCACCCCGGCGGGATCGACGTGCGGCGTCACCTCCTCGTCCAGCACCCGCAGGAAATCCTCCGCCGGCATGTCCTTCACGCCGGGATCCGTGCGGCAGTCGCTCCCGCAATGCCTGCATGCGAGGTTGCACCGCAGCGTACACTCCCAGAAGAGCGTATCGAGGCGGTGTTCGCGCACCTTGTCCGCATAGAGACCGGAGAAGAGTTCGAGGGCCAGCCGTTTACGCGGCCCGATACGGCGTCCGGGCATCGTCACCGTCCTCCCGCCGCGGATTCAACGGATTCGGCGGA
>ERZ773106.2604-NODE-2604-length-9955-cov-3.344343_pt1 | contig 9955 bp, 8 predicted proteins | sample MGYA00580572_ERZ773106 | MGnify/ENA primary metagenome ERZ773106 (study PRJEB29015, sample SAMEA2737868) | human gut metagenome | biome: human gut; feature: human-associated habitat; material: faeces | place: China | collected 2012 ... | reverse complement strand
GCAGCGGCACGACCGACACGGTCACTTCGCTGGCATGGTCGGCGGCGCAGCGCTGAATGGCGGTGCCGATGATCTCCCGCGCCAGCACTTCGCTCTGGTCCCGGGTCATCTGCTCGTATTCGAGGATTTTTTTGCTCTTTTCCGTGTCCAGTTCTTCTTCCAGAGAGGCCAGCAGTTGATTTTTTGCTTCCTCCTGGGTCAGACCTGAAATACGCTCCAGCATATCAAACTGGCTTTTCTTGATGCCATCGACTTCGAGTAATTTGTTTTCAAGTTCTTTTTGCTTTTCGCTGATTTTATCATTTTTTGCTTCCAGGGAATCCGCTTTTTTGTCCAGATATTCTTCTCTCTGGTTCAGGCGTTTTTCCTGTCTTTGCACTTCGTTCCTGCGCTCGCGGATATCCCGGTCTGCGTCGGAGCGGAGCTTGTGCACTTCGTCCTTGGCTTCCAGTACTTTTTCTTTCTTAGAAGCTTCTGCCTCGGCCAAAGCGTTATTGATGATCTTGGTGGCTTCTTGGGTGGCAGAGCCGATTTCTTTCTCTGCGGTCTTGCGGCGATGCGCCACACCCAAAACGAAACCTAAAACGGCAAAAACAACGGCGCAAACCGCGCCTACGATCACCGGAATCACAACATTACTCATAATCAACAGCACCTCCTTCTGCATAAATTTCTCGTTTTTGAGATGGAACTCTCGAATCGAATATCATCAGAAAAGGTACAGTTTAATTACATTTTAACGCATTTCTGTAAAGAAGCCTTACATAACAAAATGTAAAACTTCTGTACAATAATACACCTATATATGGTATCTGTCAAGTTTTTGTTTGCGCCGAAGGCGGAGGAAAAGGCAAAAAATTCGGCCGTTTCGGTTGACAGGGACGGTAAAAGGTGCTACTATAAGCCATAAGAAACAGAGAAAGCTTTGATGGGGACAAGAGCGCCGCTTTTTTGCCGTTTTTCAGAGAGTGCCTGTACGCTGCAAGGGCACACGGTGCAGCTGTCGCTTACCACCCCGGAGCGCCGCCAATACCGGCCGGTCGCCTGCCGTTATCCGGGCCTTGAGGTACAGCATCTTGCTGTGCAATTCAGGTGGGACCGTGGATCTTCATTCACCCTGTGTATGCAGGGTGATTTTTTATTTTTTGGAGGAATTGTTATGAACATTACACTAAAGGACGGCTCCGTTAAGGTGTATGACGCACCCATGACGGCGGCGGACATTACCAAGGACATTTCTATGGGTCTGTACCGTGCAGCCTGCTGCTGCCGGATCGACGGCCAGGTGCGGGACTTGCGCACCACCGTCAGCGACGACTGCGCCTTTGAAGTGCTGACCTTTGATGAGGAGGACGGCCGCCGCACCTTTAACCACACCGCATCTCATATTATGGCCCAGGCGGTTAAGCGCCTGTATCCCCAGGTAAAGCTGACCATCGGCCCGGCCATTGAGAACGGCTTTTATTATGACTTCGACTGCGGCGACACACCCTTTACCACCGATGATTTGCTTAAGATCGAGGCGGAAATGAAGAAGATCGTGAAGGAAAATCCGGAGATCGAGCGCTTTGAGCTGCCCCCGGCGGAGGCCACGGCGCTGATGGAGGAGAAAGGCGAGCCGTATAAGGTAGAACTGATCGCCGAGCACGCCGGCAAGGGCGAGCACATTAGCTTTTACAAGCAGGGTGAGTTTACCGAGCTGTGCGCCGGTCCTCATCTGATGAGCATTGCCGCCGTAAAGGCCTTTAAGTTAACCAACACCACCGGCGCTTACTGGCGGGGCGACGCCCAGAATAAAATGCTCTGCCGCGTGTACGGTACTGCATTCCCCAAAGCGTCTATGCTGGAGGCCCACCTGCAAATGCTGGAGGAGGCCAAGAAGCGGGATCACCGCAAGCTGGGCAAGGAGCTGGAGTTGTTTACCATTATGGAGGAAGGTCCCGGGTTCCCGTTCTTCCTGCCCAAGGGTATGATCCTCAAGAACCAGTTGATCGACTACTGGCGCCAGATCCACACGGCTGCCGGGTATCAGGAGATCTCTACCCCCATTATCCTCAGCCGCAAGTTGTGGGAGCGCAGCGGTCACTGGGACCACTATAAAGAGAATATGTACACCACCATTATTGACGACGAGGACTTTGCCATTAAGCCTATGAACTGCCCCGGCGGTATTTTGGTGTATAAGAACAAAATGCACTCCTACAAGGACCTGCCTCTGCGTATGGGCGAGCTGGGCATTGTGCACCGGCATGAGCTGTCCGGCGCACTGCATGGGTTGATGCGGGTACGTTGCTTTACCCAGGACGATGCCCACATCTTTATGACCCGGGAGCAGATCAAGGACGAAATCAAGGGCGTGGTACAGCTGATCGACGGTGTGTACAGCACCTTTGGCTTTAAGTATCACATTGAACTGTCCACCCAGCCGGAGGACTCTATGGGCGCCAAGGAGGACTGGGACATTGCTACCCAGGCCCTGCGGGACGCCATTACTGAGCTTGGCTATGACTTTGAGGTCAACGAGGGCGACGGCGCATTCTACGGTCCCAAGCTGGACTTCCACCTGACCGATTGCTTGGGTCGTACCTGGCAGTGCGGCACCATTCAGCTGGACTTCCAGCTGCCGGAGCGGTTTGAGTTGGAATATGTGGGCGCGGACGGCGAGAAGCACCGTCCCATTATGATCCACCGTGTGGTATTCGGCAGCATTGAGCGGTTTATCGGTATTTTGACCGAGCACTTTGCCGGTGCGTTCCCCACCTGGCTGGCGCCGGTGCAGGTGAAGCTGCTGCCCATCGCGGACCGTCATATTGACTATTTGAACACCGTGAAGGCAAAGCTGGAGGCTGCCGGTATTCGCTGCGAGGTGGATGACCGCAGCGAGAAGATCGGCTTTAAGATCCGCTCTGCGCAGATGGAGAAGGTGCCCTATATGCTGGTGGCCGGCGACAAGGATGTTGAGGCCGGCACCGTGTCTGTTCGTTCCAGAAAGGACGGCGACGAGGGTGCCTCCAGCCTTGAGGACTTTATCGCCCGTATTACCCAGGAGATCGCCACGAAGGCAAAATAAAAAACGGCAACGCAAACGCCCTGTACAGCTTGTACAGGGCGTTTTTGTGTGTGATGTAATCGGACAGCGCAGAGAGTCGGTAGGGTCTGCAACTGCCGATGGCTGCTTTTTCGGTCAGTGGAGGCCGGATTTATTCGTGCTTTAATACAAATACCAGCCAGCCTTTGTCCTCGAATCGCTGCTGTACGGTAAAGCCGTTGGCGGCGAAAGAGGCCAGCACCTCGTCCTCCCGCACATCGATAATACCGCCGGTAATGTAGGTGCCGCCGGGCTTTAAGAACTGCGCCACCTGGGGATTGAACTGCATAATAATGTCTGCCACAATATTGGCTACAATAATATCGTACTGCCCGTTGACTTTGTCGGACAGATTGCCCTCCACGGCCGTGAACCGATTCGGGCCAAATCCGTTTTCCAATGCGTTTGCGTTGGCGGTTTTTACCGCCAGTTTGTCAATATCCACACCAAAGGCGGTGTGGGCACCCAGCAATAGAGCGGCTATGGAAAGAATACCGCTGCCGCAGCCGATGTCCAGTACCGTAGCGCCGGGGGTGACCACCTTTTCCAGCGTTTCCAGACACAGGCGGGTGGTGGGGTGCGACCCGGTGCCAAAGGCCAAGCCCGGCTCAATGTGCAGCACCTTGCGGCCGTCTGTGGGGTCTGCGTCCTCCCAGGTGGGGCGGATCAGCAGCTTGTCGCCTACCGGCATGGGGTGAAAATATTTTTTCCAGTTGTTTACCCAGTCTTCCATGGCGCACAGGTCCGTGCCCAGGGTGTAGGCGATACCGGCGCTTTGCAGCCGCTCCTCTAAGAAAGAAACGGCTTCTGCCGGGTTCTCCTCCGGGCTGATATAAATGTGGATAATGCCCTTGGTGCGGTCCTTTTGCAGTAGAGACGCCTCAATCAGATCAATATGGGCGATCTCCATGGTCTCCTCTTCCAGAGCAGAGTAGTCCTCAATATAAATGCCGTAAGGCACCACCATATTGGCAATGTTGCCGGCGGTCTCAATGTCTTTTGTATCCACGGTGACGGTGATCTCTGTCCACTTTTCTTGCGTTACTTCCATTGCGTTATTCTCCTAAGTTAACCTTGTGCTCGGTGGTGGTGCGGCCGTGGTTAAACAGCTTGCGATTGTCCAGCGCCCACTGCCGGTCGGTAAATTTGCCCGGCTCCACCTTGGAGGTGGCAGTGTGAATTTCAAAAATTGTGGCGTCCAGTGCGTCCAGCTGAGAGAGAATCTCCGCCTCCAGGAACATGGGCCGCACAGGGGAGCCGTACTCCGGCTGACCGTGGTGGGACAATAGCATGTGTTCCAGCAGTGCCGCCTTTTCCGGTGCCACGCCCAGGTCGCGTGCCTTTTCATCAATATACATAGCGCCTTTGACCAAGTGACCGATCAGTTCACCCTCGGTGGTGTAGCCCTTGACCAACCCCAGGTTGTTCGCCTCCAGTTCCCATGTCTTGGCCACATCGTGGAGAATGGCGCCGGAGAGCAGCAGCTCTTTATCCACATTGGGGTAAATCTGGCACAGGGATTCGGCCAAACGCACGATGGACACGGTGTGCAGCATCAACCCGCCCACCATGGCGTGATGCAGCCGCAGGGCGGCAGGATAGCGCACCAATGCCTCCTTATGGTCTTCCATAATACCGGACACAATGGCCTTAAAATCCGCGTCCTGAAAGGCATTTACCCGGCGCATCAGCATATCATAGATCTGGGCGCCGCCCACCTCGCTGGCGGGCACCAGATCGGACAGGTTGTAGTTGTCGCTGTCTGCTGCCGGGCGGATCTGAGAAATGCGGAATTGATCCCGACCGTTATACTGCTCCACAGTGCCCCGCACCTTGACCACCATATCCGGGGCAAACAGGCCATTGTCCGTATAGTCCCACAGCTTGGCAGGCAACTCATCGCTTTTGTCTCCCAGTACAAGATCTAAGTAGGCGGCGCCGTTTTTGGTCTTTTTTACATCGCATTTTTTCAGCAGGGCAAAGCCCTCGCACATGCCGTTTGGCAACTGCTTAAAATTCATATTCAAAAACTCCTTCGGTTCATTTGTTCTGTACCCCTCATTATACACGAAAAGATGCGCGGTTTCAACCGGCGGGGTAGGGGATGTTTACCGATTGTTTACGAAAGTGCGGTTGACAAAAAATCAACCGGCTGTTATTATAAAACTGCTATAGTATAAGGTCTTGATTTGGAGGGATCTTTTTTGGAAAATACAGATCGACTGTGTATGAATTGTTTTGCGCCCCTGACCGCAGGCAGCGTTTGCCCCGGCTGCGGGTTTGATAACGATCAGGAGAACGACACCAGCTTTCTGCCCCTGCGCACGGTGCTTCAGGACCGGTATGTGCTGGGCCATGTGCAGGCTTGGGAGAGCGACGCTGCGGTGTATGCCGCCTATGATCGTACCTTGCAGGCGCCTTGTGTGGTGCGGGAGTTCCTGCCCAAGGGCATTGCCAATCGGTTGGAGGGCAACCGGGATGTGCATGTGCGGGAGCGTTTTCGTAAGAATTTTGACGGCTATAAGCGGTCTTTTACCACTTTGTGGCAGACCATGATGCAGCTGCGCACCCTGGCTGCGGCACTGCCGGTGTATGATGTGTTCCCTGCCAACGAGACGGTGTATGCCGTGTCTCAGCCGGTGGACGGTGTGCCCTTGCGGGAATTTTTGCTGCGCACCCCGGAGGGCTACATTTCTTGGGAGCAGGCGCGCATTATGTTTATGCCGGTGCTCACCACCTTGGAGGCACTCCATGACCGGGGCGTGGTCCATGGTTCCATTACGCCGGACAATCTGCTGCTGTGCCCGGACGGTAAGGTGCGTCTTAAGGGCTTTTGTATCGCTCAGTGCAATACGGTGCAGTCGGATCTGGAATTTAATTTGAACGAGGGCTATACCGCCATTGAGCAGTACGACAATGACCGCAAAATGTGCCCGGCTACGGATATTTATGCCTTTTCCGCCTGTATTTATCGGGCACTGGTGGGTAGCAATCCGCCGGATGCTCCGTCCAGAGAGACCAATGACAAGCTGATGATTCCCAACAAGATCGCAGAGAGTATTCCCACCCATGTGATTCGTGCCCTTGGCGCCGGGTTGCAGATCTACCCGGAGAACCGGGCACAGAGCGCAGCACGTCTGCGGGAACTGCTCAATGCGGCGCCTTCTGTGGTGGCCCAGGCAGCGGAAGCAGCCCAGCCGCCCCAGCCGGAGCCGAAGTCTCAACCTGCACCCCAGCCGGATGTGCGCCACAGCGCCCCTCCGACAGAGAAGCCCAAGGGCGGCAAAAATAAGGCTGTCATTATTATTTTGGTGGTGCTGATTGTGGCTGCCGTGGCAGCGGGTATTTATGTGGTAAAGTTTTCCGGCCTGGTGAATGGCAGAGAGAATACCACGCAGACTGTCTCCTCTGTAAATTATACTGTGCCGGACTTTGTGTCTGCCGGGTACACCCAGAGTGACATTAAGAACAACGGCGCATGGAACAAGCAGTTTTCCATCACCTATGACGCCCAGTATTCAGACAAAGCAGCGGAAGGCGTAATCATCGCGCAAAGCGTGAAGAAGGGCGAGAGTGTGGCCCAGGGCACGCAGATTGTGTTGACGGTGAGCAAGGGAATTCAGACAGAGGAAGTGCCGGATGTAGGCGGTCTGGATGTGGCAGAGGCCAAGAAGCAGTTGGAGGCAAAAGGCTTTAAGGTGACCACAGTGACTGTCTATAACGACGGCAGCTATAAAGAGGGCACCGTGAAGAGTGTGTACGGTATGACCCCGGATGCCAAAAGCACTGCTGCCGTGGGCAGCGAGGTGGTGCTTCAGGTGTACGGCGCCGAACAGACCACCACGGAGCCGGAAAGCACAACGAAGCCGGAGACCACCGTGCAGGAAGTGCAGTAATCAGATAAACGAAAAAAAGAATGCGTACAATATGGCGGCGGAGTCTTTTGCCTCCGCCGCCGTGCATTTCATAAGCACATCATCAACTTTAGCACCGTGCACTTGCCGTAGCGCCGCGGGCATTTAAGCGAGAAAGCGGTGGGTTATCCCTTCCGGCCGCTCTCCGGGTGGGATTACAACAAATGTTTCCCGGCGAATGCGCGACTGCGTCATTTGTACAAAAATAAAAAAACAGATGGCAAAACGAAACGCTTCGTTGCCAGCCAACTGTAAAAATTTTTCAGTTTTATTTGTCTTTGCGACACATACACTATTGGTGCAAACGCAAGTTTACGAAAAAGGAGTGTATTCGCAATGGCAAGCAACAAGAGTGTTGTGCCCGAGGCTAAGGAAGCCCTGAACCGTTTTAAGATGGAAGCTGCTTCTGAAGTGGGTGTAAATCTGAAGCAGGGCTACAACGGCGACCTGACTTCTAAGCAGGCTGGTTCCGTAGGCGGCCAGATGGTTAATGTAATGTGTCCTGTACGAACTGTGCAATTTCAGCGTACAAATTGGGCTAAAAATAACCAACTTCAGCCGATTACATACGAATTTTGCATAGCGGTTTAGGAAAAAACGACCCTCGTAAGCACCTATGTATCATAATCATATAATGATTGAGGCTTACGATAAAAGCCCACTGTTTTCAAGGGTTTCAAGCGTTTTTCAATGAAAAGCCAATTCAATAAAGTATAAAATAATCATCAAAATTTAAATAAGTGTTGTGTGTTCACAAAAAATGAGCCAAGAGGTATCCCCTCTCGGCTCATTTTTCAATCGGAATATTTATTATCTTCTTGAATTTTCAAAGAATGATGACAAAATTTCTTTTGGTACAATTTGAGTATCAAAGGAGGTTTCACTATGAATAATACATTATTTGAACAATTCAGCGGTACATATACCCAGCGGAGGGATTTATCTGGCTGTTTCTTGGTACACATTTGTGTGTTTTATTCTTTATATTCTTCTTATTTTGTATTTTTGTGTACCTCGTCTAAAATTTTTAGAGCCAAAATAAAGCCAAATATACTCTTAAAAATATACGTTATAATAATGAACTCACATATCAAAAATACTTAGCTGTGTTTCTTTTAATGACTCAACTTCTCTAATCGTTATTTTGTCATCTTCTTGAACTTGCCCACATAGAAGAGGTGACGAAGGATCATATTTGGCAGCGTTTGTTTCTACACTTTTTGAACTATAATTTGCATAGCAATATGCACATCCATTTTTGCATGTATTATAAGTACCTATTTCAACGCTTTCAACGCATCCACATTCCTTACGCTGATTTTTGTCTTTGCCAACATTGAGTTTACATCCGATAATTTTTTCAATTAGTTCTCTATCTATGCAACAATTATGAATTATACCACATTCATCCAAATCTATTTTTTCTGCACAACTTCCAATCTTAATATTATAATCCGCAGCTATCTTACTTAATTTCTCAGCAAATTCTCGCAGCTCATCATCATTTAATTCATAACTTGACAATCCATCCATATTTTTTTTATTTTTAGGATATATATCAACAAAACTAATCACGCATTTTTCTGTATATCCACTTAAAGCCTCAGCAATACTTTTAAATGCATTTAAATGATATTCTTTCGTATATCTATCAGAAAAGAATATAGGATCATATCTCCAAATCACTTTTTGCTTGCCTATTTTTTCAGATAGCTCTTGAAATACTGGAATCATTTTTGTTTTTTTATTTGGCAAATTAACCTCAACATCATTTCCGTATCCAGTTAATGTGAATTGAAAATAATAATTATACTCTTTTATCTCGTCTAACCTCTTTATCATTGGCAAAGGATTCTTGGTCCAAAATACTATGCAATCTACAACATCTGGAGTAATTTTTATTTTACTTATCTGATGAGCATTCATAGGGTTACGAACATATAAAAATCCCTCTTTTATTCTATTATAGAACCATTCCGAATAATAATTAGGAATATCCGTTCTTCTACTTACACTTAATATCATTTCATCACTTCTTTCTTTCCTTTTTTATGAGCATCTGTGCGCTAGCACAACTTTCAAATGAATTATACGCATTTCTAATTTCATCTGAAATCATATTAAAGACGAGCTCACTACTATCATACTGCTCGCCATATTCGTAATGTCTTTCTTTATTTACATTATTAAAATGCATTCTTCTCACTTTTTTCGGTGTTTGAATTTTTGACTCTAATAAATCGAAGAATTCTCTTCCTCCGCCCATAGATTTGCTGAGATTAATATCATTACACAAAATATATATAGGCTCTTGATTATATGAATTCAAAAAAGATGCCAACTTATCAATAAACTGAACTATTTGCTTTTCGTCTGAATGTTTATACATATCCGAAAATACATATTGAAAAATGAGCACATCTGGCACCCACTTTTTTTGAACAATAATATCCACTAATTGTAATATATCATTTTGATAAAATCTTATTCCGTCGCCAAAATAATCTATAATATCATTCCAAATAGGTTGCCATACCTCTCCTAATGGATCAATTCCCCTATAGTCCAATTGGTCATAATTAAGCACCCCTTCATTTCTAAGGTAATCAACTGCAGCCAATTCTGTACATGGTCCGCTTCCAACTGACATAATCTTCAATTTCTTCTTATCTCGAATCTCAGCAAAGCAGCTTAATCCATACACCATTTCAGATGCATATTTATATGCATATTTGCAATAATAGCAATCTGCCATATGTATACAGTCATATTTTCTTGGAGCCGGAGCATTTTGAGGAAAATGTACATACTGTAAACAACTCTGGCAATCTCGTGGACAGCATTTTCCATATGAGCAATCCTCACATTGTTCATGTTCCTTCTGATATTCATCTCTGTAAGAACATTTTTCAATCAAATCATATAAAAGCATATCATTTCCTCCAACACATAT
>ERZ773106.2603-NODE-2603-length-9956-cov-2.256338_pt1 | contig 9956 bp, 9 predicted proteins | sample MGYA00580572_ERZ773106 | MGnify/ENA primary metagenome ERZ773106 (study PRJEB29015, sample SAMEA2737868) | human gut metagenome | biome: human gut; feature: human-associated habitat; material: faeces | place: China | collected 2012 ... | reverse complement strand
TTCCGCTGATGCCAGCGGAAACACCCCTTCTTGTATATGAGTCTAGTGCTCGTTCTTCGTCTCGCTTTGTCCATCCGTATTGTCGGTATCATCGATGTCGAATCCGCCCATGAGTACGAAACGCTTCAACATATTGGTGGCGCGCATACGCACCTTGAACACCGGCAATGCCTTGTGATCATGCTGCTCAAAGAAGGCTTTTGCCCGTTGCACGTCAAGCGAGGAACGCAGTGCATCGAAACGTCCGAACTCGTTGATGTTCGCCTCGTCTATACGTTTGGCAAGGAATTCCTCGACCACCGATCTGTTGACACCCAATCGATCGACCAGTTTGTCGACTTGCTCATTCTTCTCGCGTGCAGCATAGCGCGTGATGTAATCACGTAGCGTCATACCGGCTTCGACCTCCACGTCGCCACGCTCCACGTCATGCAGGAACAGTTCAGCGAGTCGTTGTTCATCCCGCGAGAGCGCGGCAAAGGACCGGTGCAGCTGCGCAGACATCTCTGCCAACTCCGGGCTATTCTCCTTGAGCGCCTTCAGCCATTTATCGAAGTTGGCATTCATGTAATCGGTATCGATGAGTCCGGTATCAATTTCGGTGAGGTAACCATCCAGTTCATATGGCGCTTCAGGATTATCGTTCACATCATCATCTGGGTCACTACCGCGATCGCTATTGCCATCGAACAGTTCTTTATAGCGTTGCGCAAGAATGAGGTACGTACGTTCGTCAATTTGAGGACGCACCACTTCAGACTCGCCATGCTCATCATTGTCCTCATTCGTATCGTCAGTATCCGTGCTATCGACCTTGTATTCCGTGGTGCTCCAGTCAAAGCCCTGCACTTTCGCCGCTTCAAGGTACCGATTCAGTTCCACGAACTCCTTGGCAAACTTACGTCTAGCCTCTACCGACTCCGGCAGCTGCATAAGGTCCGATTCTCCGCTGTCTGAGAATACGTCGAGAATCTCACGGTACCGAGTATCCATGGATTTCACATTCGCTGGCAATTTCTGTACGAACAGGTCGAGCGGTCGATCACCCGAATACAGTTTCACAGCTGCCTCGATGAAACCATGCATGGTGTACGGCTTACGGTAATAGCGGATGACGCCAAACGGCTTATCTGGGCCAAACAGACGATTCGTACGACTGAACGCCTGAATGATGCTTTCGTAGTCGATAATCTTATCGAGATACAGCGTATTCACCCATTTCGAGTCGAACCCAGTGAGCATCTGGTCTACGACAATGAGCAAATCAAGCTGCTGGCTGCGGTTCGTTGCTATACCACCATACGGACTCTTGTGCGACAGTCGCGAAGAAATATCCTTCTTCATCGCCGGCCATGTAGGAATGACGAATTCTTTGCCGAACGCCTCGTTGTAATCGGTGATGATTTCGGTCAGCGCATCCTCTTTGTCTGTCGCTCCTTCGTTGTTGTCGATATTGGGATCGAACAACGCCGTCACATGCAACTTGGGTGCCTGCTGCTTGAACAAGTGATAATAGTTGACAGCTTCAGGAATGGAACTGGCAGCGAGCATCGCATGGAATTTGCCCGCATGGCTGAGCACCGGGAACTGTTCAAGAATGTCCGAGACCACCATACTCGGGTGCGGAGAGTCGATACCATATTGGTCTCGTCCCAGGAAATCCTCGATGCCACTGATGCGGTTCCCGGCACCATCAACCATCGGACCCATGGGGACCTCAGACTTATCCATGTAATGCTGGAATACTTTGGCCTTGACCGAGTCGGCGAGCGCATCTTCCGCACTCTCCGCCTTCGCCTTGTCGAGAGCCACGGCACGTCTGACTTCAGAATCCTTGTACGTGGTCACCATGTACGGGTCGAACCCGAGCACATTATGGTCGCGAATGCCGTCGGCAATGCTGTATCGGTGCAAACAGCGGCCGAATACCATGGCAGTGGTGGAATTCTTCTTTTGGTTCTCATCCAGAATGGGTGTGCCGGTGAAGCCGAAGAACAGCGCATTCGGGAAGGAACGACGGATGTCCTGCAACATGTCGCCGAATGTGGAACGATGGCATTCGTCCACAATAAAAACGATACGTCGTGCAGCCAGCTGATCCAGCCACGCCTGGGTGACGCCCCGCTCCCCTGCTTTCACGTTGCTCATCTTCTGGATTGAGGTGACGATCAGGGTGTCGTTGACATTGGTGCTGTTGAGTTTGTCCCGCAAAACGCCGGTGTTCTCAGTACCTTGTACTTCCGTCTCACTGTCAGCAAAACTGCGGTATTCCTTCAGTGATTGGGTGCCTAGCTCGATGCGGTCCATAAGGAACACGACTTTATCGGCGTCATGCGAATCAGCTATGAGTTGTGCCGATTTGAAGCTGGTCATGGTTTTTCCGGAACCGGTAGTGTGCCATACATAGCCGCCTGGTCGTCCCGGAGTAGTTGGCCGCTGTTCCCAATCGCATTTGCGCACCACGTCAGAGATGGCGTTCGCAGCGATGTACTGGTAGCTGCGCAGCACCTTGAGGCATCCGTCTGCCGAGTCGGCGATGGTGTAGAAGCCGATGAGCTGATGCGCCATGGGAATGGACAACAGCCCCGCAGTGCCGGAAGTACCGCCGATGAACAGCTTCCATTCGTCTTTGCCGGGGTTTTGCCCGCCGCAGATAGGCTCGTTGTTGTAGTCAGCCCAATGGAAGTAATAGCTTGGATTGAATTTGTCTACGCCCGGATTGGCGAAGTAGACGGCGTCATCGGGGTTCATGGCTACAAAAATCTGTACGAGTCGGAACAGGCCGGTGAATACGCCTTCGTGTGTGTACTTTTCAATCTGATTGGTTGCTTGGCTGACCGGTATGCCACTTTTCTTAAGCTCGATATGAATCAATGGCATGCCATTGATGAGAAGCACGAGGTCGCCGCGCCGCGAGTTCAACATCTTGTTCTTGGCGGGATAGACCGGTTGCTGAGCAATCTGATAGGTGCTTTTGCCGCCTGCGATTTCCTTGCGGTCATAGATGTAGAGGCTGATTTCCTTGCCGAAATGCGCCACATCTTCTTTGTTGTCACGCGTGATGGACACGGTACGCCCATTGACGAACGAATTGAGCGCAAGCGGGGTTCGTAGGGTCTCAATCTGCTCGATTATCTGTGCCATTTCCCCGTCTGTCAGCGGGTATTTGCCAAGCCTGTCTATGTCGTTGTTGTTGCGGTACAGGATGCCTTTCCAATTGTCGAGCAGATCCTGTTCGGTTGGATAGCGCAAGACGCCATCCTTCCATCCATGCTGCTTAAGCACGGTAATGACGTTGTCCTCGAACACCGATTCGCTATCGAATATCATGATTCTTCTCCCCTTTGGACTTCCCATTGTCCTGCTTTTCGCGAGCCGACGCGCTTGAGTAATCCACGCCCAATGAGTATTTCAGCATCCCTCCGCACAGTCGCTGATGAAACTCCCGCGGCACGTGCCATGTCGTCATATGTTGCTCTGGGGCTCTTTTCTACAAAACGTAGAACAATTCGCTGTCTCTCGGTTATCTGCTCATTCAAACCATTTAACTGCTCATTATTGTCAGTTATCTGCTCATTCGAACTATTTATCTGCTCATAATCGTCAGTTATCTGCTCATTGTTATCAGGCTTGGCATCCGCCTCCAACATGAGCGTGAGTATCGTGCGATCAGCTTCTCCGAAGTTCTCTTCAATCCGTGGTTCAGGAAGTCCTGCATTCGCCCATGTGGCGAACACATCGGGGACACCCGTACCAGCTCGCTCGCCCACATCGATGAGGCTGAACATCTTCATGACAAGACCGTTGCGCGGATCAGACACCCCGCCGAGGCGCATCTGTTCAATGCCGGTTCGGATATCACCCGGATTCTCGAACACCAGCTTGTCGGGGGTGTGCCTGACCACCACTCCGCGTACGCCACGGTAATCAGCGTTGAACAAGCAGTTGACCAACGCCTCACGGACCGCCTTATGCATGGGGGGGGGTGTCATCGACGCGGAAAATGCCGTCGAGCTTGAACGGGGTCTTCAGGGATTCGGCAAGCTTGCGGTTCACGCGGAAGAAGAAATCGAACAGGTTGCCCGACCACATGCCATCTCCCGAATGCACACGATCGGTCCAGCGAATCGCCGGGTCCAGAGTCTCCTGATAGTCAAGAAAATACTGCGGGCATTCGCTCACGATGTCATAGTCGTTGCCGAACATGAGCAGGCCGCCGAACGTGGGATGCAGCCTGCCATCCTCACGGCTTACCGCCGCCGCGCCAATGGCGCGTAGAAAACGCTCGTCATCAAGATCCGTCCATGAACTGCCCTGACGTACCGTGCGGAAACGATTGCGATACGCCCTCACCGTGTCCATGTTGAAATCGGCGACGGTGAGATCGTCCAACACTTTGGAGTCCATCGTCTCGAATCCCTGGTCCCGAAGCATCGCCGAAATCTCCTGCCTCGTGCAACAATAGTCGCCCTCACCGCGCCGGCGATAGGTTCCCGCAAAGAGATCCCGTTGATATACACGGGGCGTTCCTCGCGCGGGGCACGCGGAACATGAATGGCCACCACCATGCCACCATCCGCTTCGAGCACCTCGACTTCCGATTCGATGGGCAGCACGGCGCTTACCTTGGATCGATTGCTGACCGTATTCCAAAAATCCTGACGAAGGTGCTCCACCTCGGCTGGCGTAAGCCCGACTGTTTCGAAGGTACCGTCTTCACGTTCCTTGACGCCGAGCAGAATGACGCCGCCATAGGTGTTGGCGAAGGCGGAATAGGTCTCCCACATACTGCGCGGGAGACCACCTTTCGCGGCTTTCGCCTCAATCCGATTATTCTCGCGATATGAGGCGAGCTTTACGATATCGAACGTTTCCATTGCGGCTCCTCCCCTCACACAAACATCTTGTCAAGCAAAGATTTCTTGATATCCTGCAGCAATTCCAACTTACGCTGATGAAGGGTGATGAGGTCGTCAAGGTTGCTGAAGAAAGAGCCAATTTGTCGCTGCTCATCTAAACTTGGTTGAGGAATACCTAGCTCTTTGATGATTGCGCCTGAGAGGTTTCCCTGCCCACCTTGAAGAAAGGTTTCGGTTATTGATTTCTTCTGTCTACGGAGCCAGTAAGCTATGAAACGATTTGCTGCCATATCAGATGCATCCATGGCAAGAATCGCCTGGTTAATTGCCCCTTTTATCTTCGAAATAGCGACTTCTCCGCTGGTTGCTCCATACATGGCATAGAGAACCATTCCTTTATCAACAAGCTTTGCTGATGAGTTATTTAAACCCGCAACCGTAAGTGACAATTCGGTTGAATCGCAATCGATTTCAGCAGATCGGATAAAAGGAATTTCGCCTCCATAGTAAGCAGAATTGCCAGCGCTGGGAGTGCCTCCTGAATAAGTCAGCGCCAGCTCTCCCAACTTACGCTGTTCCCAAGGGTCAGTAAAACCAGCAAAACGAATCGCAGGAACTTTCGCCTGTTCAGTCATCATTTGCCTCCCAACAGGGTCTTCAGCTCCGCAATACCAGCCATGTCGAACTCATTGCCAGTTAGCTGATCAAGCATATTGCCAAGTTCTGCCTCAGCTTGCTCGATTTGCTCGCATACATCGGAGTAGGTAGTCGAATATTTGTCGTTCAGCGCATTCACCGATGCAATCAACTCATCAACAGCCGTCTGAGGAAGCTCCTCAAGCTTGCGCTGCAATGGTTCCACCCACTTGGCAGCAAGCAAGTCAGCAGCTTGTTCACCGCTCAGTCCTTCAATAACGGTCCGAGTCTTCTCATCAAGCGCTGAGCGGAGATTCTTAACGTTCTTTTTGACTTCACGCTCCTCATCAAACAACCGTTGCGCATTCACAAGGGCACGGTCAAAATCAGTCTCAGGATCCTTCCCAATCGATTTCACCGCTTTCTTCAACTCAGTGGCAACGAAAGAATCTCCATCCTCACTGACAGCATCGGTCGAATTCTTGTCGTCTTCATCCAGATTTTCAAGAATGTCAGCGATCTCGCTGCTAATCTCAGTCAATCGGGATTCATATGTGCCGATTTCTGCAAGGTCAGCACTCAGCAGTTTTTCTTGTACAAGGTCGAACGGCAGAATATGTCCGGCCCAGCCGTCCGGCACTTCGACATCCTTGCCGCCTTTCTTCTTGACGACCATGTTGGCATCAACTTTGCGAACGGCGTCATGTCCCTCGCTCTGTATGGTCTCAAGGTCGTTGGCGATGGTCTTCTGCCAGCTGTCATCAAGCACCTGATATGCCGTATAGGCATCTACGAGTGGTACGTCGGCCAAACGATGCAGCAGGTCATTTGCCAGAACTTCCTCCTCGGCGGCAATGCTCACGTTGACGGCATTACCGACCAGTTCGCCACGTAGATATGAGGGATAATCGGTGAAAACCTCACGATAACGCTGGATATAGGCACTCACACCAGAATCAGCATTCACCGCCTCACGAACATCTTGCACAGCGAGCTTAGCCGAATGACCATTCTCCTCCGCGAAGAGACGTTGGCGCAATCCCGGAAACACATTCCAATACTTGTTGAGCGCATCGATGTCCTGCTTGGGGATACCGCCAAACATAGTGGAATACACGTCCCAACTTTCGGCGGTTTCGGAGGAATCCACATATCGAGGAATGTTGAGGTTGTAATCGTTCTGCCGAATCTCGTCAATGCTGACCAAACGACTGAACTTATCGACATCACGATTCTCCGACACCGCATCCACGATGCGTTTGATATCGCTCGCACGCAGCTTGTTGTTCTTACCGTCCTTAGCGAAATACTTGGAGGCATCCACAACAAGCACATGGTCATCGTTGCGGTGCTTGCGCAGCACCATCACGATAGTGGGAATGCCCGTGCCAAAGAAGATGTTCGCTGGCAGTCCGATGATGGCCTGAATATGGTGGTTCTCCACTAGATTCCGGCGAATAGTGCCCTCTTCACCACCACGGAACAGCACGCCGTGCGGCAACACGATGGTCATAATGCCGTCGTCGCGCAGATGGTAGAGATCGTGCAGCAAGAAGGCATAATCAGCCTTGGACTTGGGAGCGATGCCATATTCGAAGCGGATATCTTCACCCGGTTCCGGCGGCTCCCAGTTCTGGGAGTAAGGAGGATTCGAAACCACGGCATCTACAAACAGCGGCTCATAGGTCTCGTCCTTGGTCTCGTCGGTATCGAACCACGGCCAGTCGCTCTTTAATGTGTCACCGTTGCGGGTCACGATATTGTCCGGCAGTATACCGCGCATGACGAGGTTCATGCGTGTGAGGTTGTAGGTATTCTCCTTGAGTTCCTGCGCATAATATTTGATGTCATTCGGATTGCCATTGCGGCGGGCCACAGCTTGACCAATATGAATCAACAACGAGCCCGAGCCACTTGTGGGGTCATAAATGTTGATTTCTTCACGACCAGCAAGATGCCAGGCCACTATTTCGCTCATGAGCTGAGAAACTTCGCTCGGCGTGTAGAACTCACCGGCCTTCTTACCCGCATTGGAAGCGAAGTTGCTAATCAGATATTCGTAAATGAAGCCGAGGGTATCGTAATCCTGCCGGCTGTCCATCGGAATGTCCTTGATGAGGTAGATGAGGTCGCGAGCGGCCTTGCTACGGCTTTTCTCATCGGTACCGAGTTTGGATAGACCAGTCTGCAACGTGTCGAAGATGCCGGCGAACACACGCTTGCGGGCTGGATCGATGTTGCGTTCAAAAGCGGAAAGCGCATCACGTACGTCGGCGATGGTGAAATCGCTTTGGCTGGCAATCCATGTGGAGAACAGGTTGTCGTAGGAGATAAAGTAGCCGCACAGATCACGTACATACTGTACAGTTTCGGCATCATTCTCATCCAAGCCCTTGAGGTCTTCGGCTCCCCAGTCTTCAGCACGCAGACGAGCAATCTCCGTCTCCGAGAGGAACTTATAGAAGATAAAGCCGAGGATATAGTCCTTGTATTCATTCGCCTCAATCTTGGAACGCATTTTATTGGCGGATTCCCAGATTTTGGCGGCAAGCTGCTTATTCATTCATATGCTCCTTGTTTCTGTACACGTAATCAAGGGTCTGTCCTTGTTCATTGACCCATTCGGTCCAACCGTTTTGACTGCCACCGAGAACAAATACAGCAGCAGCGGAAGGGCTTGACAGTTCAATGTCATCAGCAAGAGTCGCCTTGCCCGTCTGCGTTCCGAAAAGATGCTGCCGAGCTGCCACGGCTCCCTGGTTTTTAATAACTGGATGTACGAGATCCACTTCAGAACCGGAAAGAACAGTGAAACGACCTGTACCTTGACTATATCGCCCAGTGGCCTGAACACCGTTCTTCTTCGTATGGAATACGGCGTTCACCATAACCGGTGTCTTTTCTTTTCGATCAAGGTCATATCCGAGCACTCGCATACGAAAGAGGATGTTATTGTGCAGTCTTTCCACCTGTTGCTCTTTGTATGGATTCATGCGAGGAGCAGGAGTATACTCATTGTCGGTCTCATAAGAGCCATGTTTGTCCACATAATCTATGGCTGTTGACTCAAGAGAGTCCAAAACATCACGATCGATATTGACATCATTATCGAGGAACATGATGGCTTTGTTCCAAAAATCTTTCTTAGTCTTGTGCGCATCAAGCCGACTAAGCCCCTTCGTGGTTTGCCCCACATACGCACGGCTCAGAACTCCATGATCTTCATCAAGAAGATAATACACACCGCGATCCGGCAAATCGGGAAGACTTTTCGCCTCACTCAACATATCCCGGGGCACCACAACCGTGACAAGCGACTCCCCATCCACACGACAAATTCGAATGCCATCAGGATTGTTGTCAATAATTTGTATGGTCATAGCAGTGAGAGCAATCATTACTTGCCGCCCTTTGCTAGTTCATTAATCATGCATGTTCTCACGAATGCCGAAAAGCTCATCCCGCGAAGAGATGCGGCCTCTTTAGCAGAATCTCGCAAATTAGCGGGGATACGCATAGTAACCGGCACCACATCACCGTTTACCAGATACGAACGTATCTCTGTTTCACCAGCATCATGCTCAATCAGATCGGAGTACGTCATTGCATTCTACACTTTCAAACTGCAATACAAATGCAATAATTCTACACCCGCTTGGGAACAGCGTAAGTTGGGCGATATCGCCGAGAGAGTTACTCGTAAGAATGAGAACAACGAGTCGGATCTGCCTTTGACCATATCAGCTCAGCATGGCTTGATTGACCAGAGGCTGTTTTTCAATGCTCAAGTAGCCAGCCGAGATATGAGCGGCTACTACTTGCTTAGACAAGGAGAGTTTGCTTATAACAAGAGCACCTCGGCTGATAGCCCATGGGGTGCTATCAAGCGGTTGACAAGGTATGAAAAAGGCTGTGTTTCTACACTTTACATATGCTTTGCTCTGTTGAACGCCAATCCTGATTATCTTGTGACGTACTACGAAACCAATCGATGGCATAAAGCTGTGCAGATGATTGCCGCGGAAGGTGCGAGGAACCATGGATTACTCAATATTGCGCCGGATGACTTCTTTGACACGATGGTGTCCCTGCCGGAATCTCAGGCTGAGCAGCAGACCATCGGTGCGTTCTTCTCCCGACTTGACTCCCTCATCACCCTTCATCAGCGTAAGCGTCTGTGGTTTGCTAAATAAGGGTGGATAGGGCTCTCATCACGATGTCAACGTCTTTGTTTTCCAATTCGCGGATGACATGCAGATATATTTCCTGCGTTGTGTTCATGCTTGCGTGCCCAAGCCGTTTAGAGACGCTTGCAATTGAAACGCCGGCAAATAGCAAGAGTGAAGCATGGGTGTGTCTCAATCCGTGTATTGAAATCACAGGTACTCCGGCTTGTTTGCAATGCCGGGCCAGAATACCGTTGGCGGTTGAGTTGTATACCTTGCCATCCACGAAGATAGG
>ERZ773106.2600-NODE-2600-length-9964-cov-4.240589_pt1 | contig 9964 bp, 10 predicted proteins | sample MGYA00580572_ERZ773106 | MGnify/ENA primary metagenome ERZ773106 (study PRJEB29015, sample SAMEA2737868) | human gut metagenome | biome: human gut; feature: human-associated habitat; material: faeces | place: China | collected 2012 ... | reverse complement strand
CCGCCACTCCCACCGCGTGGTAGGGGATCAGACGGAACCGCAGCTCCGGCGCCGCCCGCATCATGGGCTCCAGCAGCTCTGCGGGACGCTCCAGCGCTCCGCGGTCCAGCAGAGAGCGGACCTCTCTTGGAAGCGCACCGTCCAGCCGCCCCGGAGACACCACCAGCACCGGCGCTCCGGAGACCGGATCCCGCAGGGCGTTTCCCGTGTCGCAGAAAGCGGTAAACGCCGTGGTCCGCCCGGCCAGACACACCTGTGCCCGCACCAGCTCGCCCCGGACGCCCTTTCCCGCCGCCGCACGAAACACCACTGTCAGAACCAGATAGGCCGCGGCCGCAGCGGTCAGCAGCACCTTTGCATCCACGTCCGTGTAGAACACGCCGTTCACCATCGGCACGCCGCCCCCCGCCACCAGGCCCAGGGCCAGCACGCACCCGGCCATGGCACAGGAGACGGCGAACAGTAGCAGCGTCAGCCGCAGCAGCTTTGCCTCTCCTCCATAGGCCGCCAGCGCCAGCAGTATGCCTGCCGCCAGCTTCACCGGCGTTGCGGAGAGAAAGCCCAGCCCCGGCAGAAATACCGCCACGGCATAGGCGCCCCCCAGCAGGCCCGCCAGAAGGTAGCGTCTCCGCCGGAGGGGAATGCCCGCCAGACGCGCGGCGCAGAGCACCAGCAGATAGTCCATCAGCGCGTTCAGCACAAACACGCTGTCCACATACACCACGGTCAAGCGATCCGCCTCCCTTCCGTTCCGTGGGACTATTATAGGGCAGACCGCAGAGAAATACGGTCGCAAAAGGGGGACGCGCCCTGTAAAAAGGTGCGTCCCCCCGGCAGCCGATTGGGGCCGCAGCACAAATGCTGCGGCTCCGGCGGCATGGAAATACTGTGATGGGAAATAACTTTACAGCAATGATAAATACGGAACAATCAGCGATGCCAGCATGGAAATCACCAGAATGACCACCAGGATCGCGGCAAACAGTCTGTACTTGTTGCTCACTTGTTTCCCTCCTCCGTCAGGATCTTGCGGATGCTCTTTTCCGCCTTGCTGCGGGGCAGCATCAGCTCATGCCCGCAGCCCAGGCACTTGAGCTTGATGTCCATGCCCACCCGCAGAATCTCCCACTGGGTGCTGCCGCAGGGATGGGCTTTCTTCAGCTCCACTTTGTCATGCAGATGCAGGTCCATATTGGCCTCCTTGTCAAAGCAGCCTCCCGGGCTGCATATAGTAACGGTATGGAACAACACGCCGCCGTTGCGGCAGATAGGATGCGATTACAATATGCCGGAAAACAAGCTGTATCCGCCGGAGGGCCTGCGCCCTCCCTCTTCTTTCACGCTCCAGAGCCTGCGGGAGGCCATGGAGCAGAACACGGTGCTGGAGGATCGGGTCCTCCGGTGTGATGCCGGACACAACCTGCTTCTCTCCCTGGGAGGCATCCAGGCCCGCATTCCCCGGGAGGAGGTCCTCTCCCCCTGGATCAGCGGGGCCCAGCGGGACATCGCCGTCCTCTCCCGGGTGGGAAAGCCCGCCTGTTTTCTCGTGACGGCCCTCCGGGCCGATGAAAAGGGCGCGCCCACGGCACTGCTCTCCCGCCGGGCCGTTCAGGAGCGGGCCATGGACTTCTTCCTGGAGCACCTGCGCCCAGGCTCCGTGGTCACTGCGGTGGTGACGCATCTGGAGTCCTTCGGCGCTTTTTTGGATATCGGCTGCGGCATCGTGGCTATGCTGCCCATCGAGCACATCTCCGTCTCCCGCATTTCCCATCCGAAGGAGCGGTTCCGGCCCGGGCAGAAGATTCTGGCAGCCGTCCGGTCCATAGACCGGGAGAAGCGCCGGATCACCATGACTCACAAGGAGCTGCTGGGCACCTGGATGGAGAATGCCAGCTGGTTTCATCCCGGCGAGACAGTCCGGGGCGAGGTCCGCAGCGTGAAGGAGTACGGCAGCTTCATCGAGCTGGCCCCCAACCTCTCCGGCCTGGCAGACGCCCGGGAGGACCTGCGCCCGGGGGACGGCGTCTCTGTCTACATCAAGTCCATCCGTCCGGAGCGGATGAAGATCAAGCTCCAGGTGATCGAAAAGCTGCCGCCCTTGGCAGAGCCGGAGCCGCTGCGCTATCAGATCACCGACGGGGTACTGGACCGGTGGGTCTACTCCCCTGCCGGGTATGAGAAGCCGGCCGTGGAGACGGTGTTCACGGCTGAGGACCCTTGATCTCGTCCCAGTAGTGCTTGGCGGCCTGCTCCGTCTTGTTATCGCCGTATTCGTAGTAATGGACACCCTTCAGGGCATCGGGCAGATACTGCTGCTGTACCCAGTGGCGGGGAAAGTCGTGGGGGTACAGGTAGCCCTGCTCCCGCTCCATACCGGCGGAGTCCGCGTGAACGTTCTGCAGTTCCCGGGGCACGTCCCCGGTGCGGCCTGCCCTCACGTCTGCCCAGGCCCTGCCGATACCGGCTGTCACGCTGTTGGACTTGGGGGCCGTGGCCAGCAGGATAGCCGCCTGGGCCAGGGGCAGCTGGGCCTCCGGCAGCCCCAGCTGCATGGCAGTATCCACACATGCCTTCACAATGGAGACCGCCTGGGGGTACGCCATCCCCACATCCTCGCTGGCGGAGCACAGCAGCCGCCGGCAGGGGGTGATGAGGTCCCCCGCCTCCAGAAAGCGGGCCAGGTAGTGGAGCGCCGCATCCGGGTCGCTGCCCCGGAGGGACTTCATCAGGGCGGAGGCGGCGTCGTACATGGCGTCGCCGCCTCTGTCGTACCGCATGGCGCTGCGCTGGGCCACCTGCTCCACGTCGTCCAGGGTCAGCATCAGCTTCCCATCTCTGGGCATGGCTGCCCGGCACAGAAGTTCCACCGCATTGATGGCCTTGCGGACGTCGCCGCCGCAAGCGGTGGCGATCTGCCGGGGCACATCCTGCTCCCAGTCCAGGGGCAGAGGCGAACGGTCCTGCTCGATCTTCAGTGCCCGCAGGACAGCGGGTTCCACCTCCTCCGGCGACACGGCCTTGAACTCAAACACCGTGCTGCGGGACAGCAGGGCTCCGTACACATAAAAGTACGGGTTCTCCGTGGTGGAGGCGATGAGGGTCAAAGAGCCGTTCTCCATGAATTCCAGCAGGCTCTGCTGCTGCTTCTTATTGAAGTACTGAATCTCGTCCAGGTACAGCAGAATGCCCCCTGGGGCCAGCAGCGTCCCCACGTCGGCAATGATGTCCTTCACGTCCTGCAAGGATGCGGTGGTGGCGTTGAGCCGGTGGAGGGTCTTATTGGTCTGCCGGGCGATGATGTTGGCGATGGTGGTCTTTCCGGTGCCGGAGGGGCCGTAGAACACCATATTCGCCTCCGTGCCGCTGTCGATCAGCCGCCGGAGCACGGCGCCGGGGGAGAGCAGATGCCGCTGGCCCACCACCTCGTCCAATGTTTTGGGGCGGATCTCATCCGCAAGAGGCCGCTGCATGGCGGCACCCCCTTCCCTGTTGATCTCGGAACATTCATTATAGCATGGCCCATTGGAAATTTCCACCGGGAAAACGCCAAAAAGCCGGGAAGACAGTCCGTCCTCCCGGCTTTCGGCCTGTAAACTCAGCCAACGGTCTTCCAGTGCTTGTCCACGTGGTTCAAAATCTCGCAGCCGTCCTCCGTCACCAGCACTAGGTCCTCCACCCGGACACCGAATTCGCCGGGCAGATACACGCCGGGCTCAATGGAGAAGATCATACCCGGCTTGGCCAGGGTGGTGTTGGTGGCGCTGACGTCGCCCTTCTCATGCTCCGTCTGGCCGATGAAGTGGCCCAGCCGGTGGGTGAAGTATTCTCCGTATCCGGCGGCGGAGATGTGGTCCCGTGCGGCCTTGTCCAGGTCGCACAGGGGCACGCCGGGCCGCAGCATGGACTCCGCCAGCTCGTTGGCCTCCCGCACCAGGTCGTGGATGGCGGCGTACTTGGGATCCGCCGCCCTGCAGAAGAAGGTCCGGGTCATGTCGGAGCAGTAGCGGTTCTTCCGGCAGCCCATGTCAATGACGATGCAGTCCCCAGCCTTCAGGCGGGTCTGGTCCGCCTCGTGGTGGGGGTCCGCGGCGTGGGCGCCGTAGGAGACGATGGGCAGGAACGCAGTGGAGTCACAGCCCTCGGCGGCATACTGGGCCACGATGTAGTCGGCCACCTCCCGCTCGGTCATGCCCTCTTTCATGTAGGCGGCAGCCCGCTCCATCACCACGTCGTTGATGCGGGAGGCCTCCCGCATCAGGTCCCGCTCCACCGCGTCCTTGCAGGCCCGGGCGTCGTCCACGCAGTCGGAGGCCAGCACATACTTGCAGCTGGGATTGTGGGCCATCAGGGGCAGCAGAAACCGGGCGGGCCAGTCCTTGTCCACGCCCATGTCTTTTTCCCCGTCCACGGCATTTGCCAGAATGGCGAGATAGTCGTCCGTGTCGGAGAACCACACCTGCTCATAGGGTGCCTCCGGCACCGGGAACAGTTTGTTCAGAAATAACTTGTGCTGTCCGTCCTTCCGCAGGTAAAAGGCGTACAGCCGTTCAAACGGGAACACATCGTACCCTGTCAGATACCAGATGCTGTCCGGATCGGACACGAGCATCTGCTCCAGGCCCATCCGTTCCATGGCGGCCAGTACGCGGCTGATTCGCTCCTGATACATGATGTCACCCCTCTTTTTTTCCGATAATGGTCTCCACCAGCTCCGGAGAGACCAGAGCCTTTACGGTCTTGACGCCGGTTTTCAGGGACTCTACCGGCGCATACTCGTACCGGCCGTGGGCGTTGTGGCCCGCGCTGGGCAGGTTGGGGCACAGCAGGCCCTTGTAGGTCAGCACACTGCCGTCAGTGCCGCCCCGGATGGGAGAATGGGTGGGGTGCTCAATGCCGGCGGCCTTCATGGCGGACTCTGCCAGCTCCAGAATCTCCATGTGGTCCTTCAGCACCTCGTACATATTGTAGTACTGGTCGTGGGTGTCCACCACCGCGGTGCCGTCGCCCCAGCGGCGGTTGATCTGCTCCGCGGCCTTGTCCATCATGGCCTTGCGCTCCTGAAACCGCTTCATGTCGTGGTCCCGGACGATATACTCCATCGTGGCCTTCTCCGCCTTGCCGTGCATCTCCTGCAGATGGAAGAAGCCCTCGTACCCCTCCGTGTGGGCGGGGGTCTCCAGCGCCGGCAGCAGGGCGTTGTACTCCATGGCGATCAACAGGGCGTTGCGCATCTTGTCCTTGGAGGTGCCCGGGTGGATGCTGAAGCCGTTGATGGTCACCACGGTCTTGGCGGCGTTGAAGGTCTCGTACTCATAGTCGGTGATATCGCCGCCGTCCAGGGTATAGGCAAAGTCCGCGCCGAAGCCGGATACATCGAAGAAGCTGGCGCCCATGCCGATCTCCTCGTCCGGGGTGAAGCCCAGGCAGATTTTGCCGTGGGGAGCCTTCTCTGCCAGCAGCTCCTCCACCGCCTGAAGGATGATGGCGATGCCCGCCTTGTCATCCGCCCCCAGCAGGGTGGTGCCATCGGTGCAGACCAGCTCCTGACCCACGAATTTCTGCAGCTCCGGGAACTGGGCGGCCTCCATGACGATGTTCTGCTCCCGGTTCAGCACCACGTCCCCGCCGGTGTAGTGGATGATCTGGGGTTTCACGTCCTTGCCGGTCATGTCCGGGGTGGTGTCCATGTGGGCGATCAGGCCGATGGCGGGCAGCTGTTCGCACCCCGGCGTGGCATCCAGGGTGGCGTAGACGTAGCACTTGTCATCGTACCGGGCGTTTTCGATGCCAAGGCCGTGGAGCTCCTCTACCAGCAGCTTGGCCATGTCGAACTGGCGGTCCGTGCTGGGGGTGACAGTGCGGCCGGCGTGGTAGTCACTCTCGCTGTACACCTTGGCGTAGCGGATCAGGCGGTCAACAACGGTATCCATGTTCTAGATTCCTCCTTATTCTTCCTTGGAGAGCAGATTCTCCGGATTCAGGCATTTCAATTCGTCCAGCACGAAGAGGCCGTCCTTGCGGATCAGCACGTCATCGAACCAGATCTCGCCCCCGCCGTACTCCGGCGTCTGGATCTGGATCAGGTCCCAATGGACGGCGGAATGGTTGCCGTTGGAGGCATTGTCGTAGCTGTTGCCGGGGGTCAGGTGGAAGCTGCCGGCGATCTTCTCGTCGAACAGAATGTCCCCGATGGGGTGGTTGATCTCCGGGTTCACACCGAAGGCGAACTCGCCGATGTACCGGGCGCCCTCGTCGATGTCCAGGATCTCGTTCATATAGTCCGTGTTGTTGCTGGTGGCCTTGACGATCTTGCCGTCCTTGAACTCCAGATACACGTCCCGGAACAAAAAGCCGTCATAGGGGGACGGCACGTTGTAGGTGATGTGCCCGTTGACGGAGTTCTTCACGGGCGAGGTGTAGATCTCGCCGTCGGGGATGTTCCGGTTGCCGTGCATCCCGAAGCTGGGGATGCCCTTGATGGAGAAGGAGATGTCCGTGCCGGGAGCGACGATGCGAACCTTGTCAGTCCTGGCCATCAGGTCCTGGAGGGGCTGCATGGCCCGGCCCATCTTGTCGTAGTCCACCAGGCAGGCCCGGAAATAGAAGTCCTCATACTCTTCCGTGGAAACGCCCGCCAGCTGGGCCATGGCATCGTTGGGGTACCGGAGCACGGACCACTTGGTATGGTTGCACCGCTCCGCCAGATGGATGGGGCCCCAGTAATACTGGCGGTAGCGCTTCTGGGCCTCGTCGCTGACGTTGTGCCACATGCTGATATTGGTGGTGGCCCGAATGTCGATATAGGCGTCCATGTCCCGCATCCGCTCCAGCTCGTAGGAGGCGATCTCCTCCATGTGCTCCGCGTCGGCTCCCTGGACCAGGGCACCCTCCACGGCGTAGTCGAAGATGTGGACAAAGGGCTTGCCGCCCACAGCATAGGCTTCCTGGACCAGGGACTTCATCAATCCGGTCTCACTGCCGTGGAGCTCAATCAGGATCTTCTCGCCCTTCTCCAGGCCCACAGCGCTGCGGATCAGGAACTGGGCGAATTTGCGGATACGGGGATCTTCCATGGTGGTTCCTCTCTTTCCTTTCAGTCCTTGCGCGTCACCGCACAGAAAAAACGGGGCAGAAGAGCATCTCTTCTGCCCCGCCTGGAATCAGTTGTCCTGGTACAGGGCTTCCAGAGACCGCTTGGGATCGTTGCAGCGGGTCACGGCGCTGACGATCAGTATGGCAATCACCGAGGCAGGCACCGCCACAATGGCGCACTGGATGCCGTAGGGCGTGCCCATCAGCGTCCAGATGATCGTGACCAGACCGCCCACCAGGATACCGGCCATGCCGCCGGCGGGCGTCACCTTCTTGGAGAAGAGGGCGAACAGGATCGCCGGGGTGATGGCGGCGCCGTACATGGTGTAGGCCGTCATCTGCAGGGACAGCACAGTGGGGAAATACAGCGTCAGCGCCACAGCGATGAAGCTGAACACAATGATGGTACCCCGGAGGACCAGCATCTTCTGCTTGTCGGTGGCATCCTTGCGGATGTACTTTACATAGATGTCGTTGGTCAGGTTGGTGGCAGAGGAGAGCAGATAGCTGTCCGCCGTGGTGACGATGAAGGCCATGCAGGCGCACATCACCAGCGCACCGAAGGCCAGAGGCAGGTAGTCCACCGCTACCTGGAAGATCACATTGGAGGGAACGTCCAGGGTGGGATACAGCTTGGCTGCCTGGGTGACTACCAGGACAATGCTGATGATGACCAGGATCTCGCCGATGAACATGCCGATGTTGGACTTCTTGGCCTCGTCGCTGTTTTTGGCAGAGGCGAACCGCTGCAGCATGTTCTGGTCGCCCAGCATCAGGGCCAGGGAGGGCAGGAAGTAGCCCAGCAGCTCCCAGCCGGACATACCGCCGGTAATGGTCATCTTCTCCGGAGGCAGAGTGGCGCCCTGAGAGTTGGCCACGCCGATCAGGAAGGGAATCGCCAGGAAGAAGCCGCCGATCATCAGCAGGGCGCTGATGGCGTCGGAATAGGCCACAGACACCAGACCGCCGCCCACGGTGATGATGGCGATCAGGGCTGTGCAGATGGTCAGGGCCAAGCCGTGGGAGATCTCAATCCCGCTGGAAGCGCACAGCAGCACGATGATGTCCGCCGCAGCCTTCAGCTGGGTGGCCAGCACGCCCACATAGGCCAGCATGACGCACAGGGCGGCGATGATGCTGGCGGCCTTGCCGTAACGGGCGCCCATGATCTCCGGCACCGTGACCTTGTTGGACTTGCGGACCTTGCCGGCGATGAAATACAGCAGGATGATGCCGATGGGCGGCGCCGCAAAGGTGATGAGACCCACCCAGGGGCCGCCGGTGTACACCACGCTGGCGGAGCCGGTGATTCCGCCGCCGCCGCACCAAGTAGCAAGCAGTGTGCCCACCAGGATGATGAAGGGGATCCGGTGGCCGCCGGTCACCATGTCATCCGAGGTCTTGACTTTCTTCCGGGCCACGATCAGCCCGAAGATCGTGAGCAGCACCAGATAGGCGCTGATCGCAACAATGTAAGTCATATATTCTCCTTCTCCTCACACAATAGAATAATAAAGAGATTTTACTCTTTCAGGGGAATAATGTCAAGTTGTATCCCGTCCGGCGTATGCGCCGGCATCCGGACGCGGCAATTTTTCTCTGGCTTTTTGTCGAAATCTGTGGTATCCTGTCCCCGAGGTGAGCGACATGACATCCAAGGCTGCGGTGAACCGCATCATTGAGACACTGAAGGGCATTTACCCGGACGGGCTGTGCTCCTTACAATATAAAAAGGACTACGAGTTGCTGTTTGCGGTGCGCCTGTCCGCCCAGTGCACAGACGAGCGGGTGAACAAGGTGACCCCGGCGCTGTACGCCCGCTTCCCTACCCTGGAAAGTTTTGCCGAGGCGGATCCGGCGGAGGTGGGAGAATACATCCACTCCTGCGGCTTTTACAACGGCAAGGCCCGGGACATCGTGGCCTGTGCCCAGAAGCTGGTGAATGAATACGGCGGCAGAGTCCCCGGCACCATGGAAGAACTGACCGGCCTTCCCGGCGTGGGGCGCAAGACCGCCAATCTGATTCTGGGGGACGTGTTCGGCCAGCCCGCCTATGTCTGCGACACCCACTGCATCCGCATCACGGGACGGCTGGGGATCACCGACGGCTCCAAAGATCCCCTTCAGGTGGAGCGGCAGCTGCGGGAGCGGATCCCTCCCAAGGAGTCCAACAACTTCTGCCACCGGATGGTGCTCTTCGGCCGGGATACCTGCACCGCCCGCTCCCCCAAGTGCGAGGGCTGCCCCCTGGCAAAGGACTGCGACACCGCCAAAGCCGCCAGACGGGGCTGACAGCATTGGAATCACTCTGGAACTTCACGTGTCTGCGCAATGCGCAGGCACGTTTTTTTGTCTTCCCTCATATACTGAGATGAAATCCATCCGACAGACGGCACAAGGAGGCACTATGGACGAACAGACGGCCCGTATGATCCAACAGCTGAAAAGCAACCCCGCCATGCTCCAGGCGCTGATGCAGTCCCGGGACGGGCAGGCGCTGATGCAGATGCTCTCCGGGGGAGACCGTGGAGCATCTCTCCAGCGGGCGGCCCAGTCCGCCGCCAAGGGCAACCCGGCGGAGATGGTCCGCATGGTGAACCAGCTGATGCAGAGCCCGGACGGCGCAGCTTTGATCGACCGCATCAACAAGACCATGAACGGCCGGTAACGGCAAGTACAGAAAGGGGGCGGACCGGCGGTGGCGGAATTCGACGATAAACTGAACAGCATTCTCTCCAACCCGGACGCCATGGCACAGATCATGCAGCTGGCTCAGTCCATTGGCGGCAATACGGATCAGCAGTCTCCGCCCTCTCCCCCGCCGCCGGCACCAATGCCAGCAGCAACACCGCCAGCGGCATCAAGCGGCGAC
>ERZ773106.2598-NODE-2598-length-9969-cov-3.198003_pt1 | contig 9969 bp, 8 predicted proteins | sample MGYA00580572_ERZ773106 | MGnify/ENA primary metagenome ERZ773106 (study PRJEB29015, sample SAMEA2737868) | human gut metagenome | biome: human gut; feature: human-associated habitat; material: faeces | place: China | collected 2012 ... | reverse complement strand
AAGAACTATGAATTGCAGCGGAGCCAGGTGGTGGACAATACAGAGAGCTTTGTTTGCGGACTGCCCGCCAACAACGTGCTTCTGTACGGTGACCGGGGCACCGGCAAAAGCTCCACCATTCACGCTATCCTGAATGCATACAAAGAACAGGGTCTGCGCATGATTGAGATCCCCAAAAGCGCGGTGGAGGAGTTGTCCCTGATTCGGGAGTACCTGGCGGACAGCCCGATGAAATTTATCATCTATATTGATGACCTAAGCTTTGACAGCCAGGACAACGCTTTTACAGAGCTGAAAGCGGCGCTGGAGGGCGGCCTGTCTGCCTGCCAGCCCAATACGCTGATCTATGCCACCTCCAACCGGCGCCACCTAATCAAAGAGAACTTCTCTGACCGGGAGGACGATGTAAACAAAAATGACACCCGCCAGGAACAACTGTCTCTGTCCGATCGGTTTGGGCTGACCATTACCTTTATTAACCCGGACAAAAAGGATTATCTGGACATTGTGGAAAAGATTGCCGCCGATCGTGGACTGCAAGTGGACGCCCAGCGGCTGGACGCTGCCGCCGAGCCGTGCGCCGAGGCGGTCGTTCTCCCCGTTGCGCCCGCCAGTTTATCGACCATGTGGAGAGCGCTCTGCGCCGGGGCAAAGAATGGTAAAAATTCGTTCGCAAATTATTAAAAAATTTCATTTTTTGTTTACCGAATTCTAAAATTATGAACAAAAAAATCTGCTATGATAGCAGTATCAAAGAAAAGGAGCGAAAACAATGAGCAAAATTCTGGTAGTGGATGATGAATTAAACATCTGCGAATTACTGAAACTATACTTAGAGAATGAGGGCTACACGGTGTTTACCGCCAACGACGGCCAAGCCGCCGTGACCGCCTTCCAGCAGAAGGCACCGGATTTGGTACTGCTGGACATTATGTTACCCAAGATGGACGGCTGGCAGGTGTGCCGAGAGATCCGCAAGACCTCTTCCGCCCCCATCATCATGCTCACCGCCAAGGGCGAGACCTTTGACAAAGTGCTGGGACTGGAGCTGGGCGCCGACGACTATGTAGTCAAGCCCTTTGACGCCAAAGAGGTGGTGGCCCGGGTGAAAGCTGTGCTGCGCCGCACCCAAGGCAAAAATGACAACGCCGAGGAAAGCAAGAAAGTGGTCACCTATGACAAGCTGGAGATCAACATTGCCAACTATGAATTGAAAGTCAACGGCGTGCAGATTGACACGCCGCCTAAAGAGCTGGAGCTGATCTACCACTTTGCTTCCAACCCCAACCGCGTCTTTACCCGCGACCAGCTGCTGGACGAGGTATGGGGCTTTGAGTTTTACGGCGACTCCCGCACGGTGGATGTGCATGTGAAGCGCCTGCGTGAAAAGTTAGAGGGCGTCAGTGACAAATGGGAGCTGAAAACCGTTTGGGGCGTCGGCTACAAGTTTGAGACCAAGGAATAAGTAATGGCATTTAAGGATGTACTCGTCGGTAAAAAGCCGGTCAAAAGCAATATCTTTGCCAAATACTTCCTGCTGTTTGCCGCTATCTTTTTGGTCACTCTGACCGTGCTGGGCACCGCCCTGACCCTGATGGTCAACGCCTATTCTCAAAATGAACGCACCAATCTGCTGAAAGAGAATGTGCAAAGCGTATCCGGTACCATCAGTTCCTCACTGATCATGCAGGACATTAACAGTCGCTACAGCGTGGAAAAAGAGCTGATGTGCGAATCCTTGTATATTATTTCCAACTCTATCGACGCAGATGTATTCGTCTGTGATGTGGAGGGTAATATTATTCTGTGTAAGGAGCGGGCCTATTCCACCCCGTATTTTGGGGAGTTTACCACCTGCGCCCTGCACGACAGCTATTCCATCAGTTCTGCACTGCTGCAACGGGTGTACGAGACCGGCACCGTAACCGGGCGTATTACCGTACGCGGTCAAACCAATTATATTGTGGGCACCACCATCGTTAGCGACGGCGATGTGATCGGCTACACCTTTGCACAGACCCAAACCGGCGTGCAGTCCCTGGCACTGGCGGTAATCCGCATTTTCCTGCTCAGCGCGCTGGCCTGTTTGATGCTGGCCTTCATCTGCATTTGGCACCTGACCAAAAAGATGGTGACCCCTTTGCAGCAAATGAGCGCTGCCGCCAAGCAATTTGCCATCGGCGACTTCTCATACCGAGTCAAGGTGCGAGGCTGCGATGAGCTGGCGGATTTGGGCATTGCCTTTAACGATATGGCGGACGCACTGGATAAAACAGAAAGTTCCCGCGCCAGCTTTGTGGCCAATGTGTCCCACGAATTAAAAACGCCTATGACCTCCATTGCCGGGTTTATCGACGGTATTTTGGACGGCACCATCCCCAAAGAGAAACAAAACTATTACCTGGGACTGGTCAGCACCGAGGTGCGCCGACTGAGCCGCTTAGTGGTGGCCATGCTGAATATGAGCAAGATCGAGTCCGGCGAATTCCAAATGAAGCCCAATAACTATGACATCTCTGACCAAATCATTCGTATTCTTTTGACCTTTGAACAAAAGATCGAGAAGAAGAATATTGAGATCATCGGGCTGGAGGACCTGCAGCCCCAGTACATTGTGGCGGACCCGGATATGATCTACCAGGTGATCTACAACCTGTTTGACAACGCAGTGAAGTTTACCAACGAGGACGGCTTTATCAAGGTCACGCTGGAGGATTTGGGCAGTCAAATTCGTGTAAGCATTAAGAACAGCGGCGCCGGCATTAAGGCCGAGGAGCTGTCCCGCGTGTTTGAGCGCTTCTATAAAGTTGACAAATCCCGCAGCCTGGACGCCAAGGGCGCCGGACTGGGATTATATATCGTAAAAATGATGGTGGAAATGCACTCCGGCAGAATTTATGCCAAGAGTGAAGACGAAAACACCGCGGAATTCGTATTCACCCTACCCAAGGCATTCACCCCCGTCAATAAAAAAGGAGCAAAAGAAGCATGAGCGACTATGAACAGAACCCGATAAACGGCAGCCGGCCCCCGCAGGGGGACAGCCAACCGAACACCGGCTATACCCCATATCAACAACCGGGCACCTATTACACCCCGCCCCAGCCGGAGCAGCCCCAAACGCCGCCCACCGGCAACAACGGCACCACCTATCACTACGCTTACCACAGCGGCAACCAGCCCGGCGCAGCCTACAACGGCCAGCAGACCGGTGCCGCTGACCATACCACCCAGGCACAGCCCACCGGCCAGACTTACGGCACCCCCACAGAGCCGCCGGAGCCGGGCAAGCCGGAAAAAAAGAAGAACAAAAAGGCCATTACCATCGTGGTGAGCGTGCTGGTGGTGTGTGTGGTGATCGCCGTTACCGGCATTGTACTGGCAGCCACCGGCGTACTCTCCGGGGATAAGGAAGAAAAAACAGACGGCACCTCCACCTCTCAGGACAGCGGATCTGACACCCAGACCGTCAGCGGCGGCAGCGTGGCAACCAAGGACGACAGCGGCAACCTGACTGTTGCCGGCGTAGCCAAAAAAGCCATGGACTCCTGCGTGGGTATTACCGTCTATTCCAAGCAGAATTCCTACAGCAACTTCTACGGCTACGGCTCCAATAACAGCTCCGACAGCAGTGACGACCAGCAAGCCAGCGGCGAGGGCTCCGGCGTGATTATGAAGGAAGCGAACGGCAAGACCTATATTATGACCTGTGCCCATGTGATCGCCGACGGCAGCAGCTTTAAGGTGACCCTGAATAACGGCAAAGAATACACCGCCACAATGGTAGGTGCCGACAGCCAAACGGACATCGGCGTGCTTTCCATTGAAGCCACCGGGCTGCAAGCAGCCACCTTTGCCGACAGCAAAAGCCTGACCGTTGGCGAGCAAGTGGTGGCCATCGGCTGTCCCGGCGGTCTGGAATTCAAAAACAGCGTCACCAGCGGCTATATTTCCGCTTTGGATCGCCCGGTGGAAAGCTCTATCGGCTACGACAACGAGTGTATCCAAACGGACGCAGCTATCAATCCGGGCAACTCCGGCGGCGCGCTGTTTAACATGCAGGGTCAGGTGATCGGCATCAACTCCTCTAAGATCGCCTCCACCGAATACGAGGGTATGGGCTTTGCAGTGCCCAGCTCCACCGCTGTGGATACCGCCAACAGCCTGATTAAGAACGGCTATGTAGCCGGTCGCGCCAAGATCGGCGTCACCTACAACACCATTACCAGCTACAACAACGCTGATGCCATCCTCTCCGCCCTGACGGAAAAGGGCTTTAAGAACGCCAAGGGCACCATGGTCATCAGCCAAGTAAGCAGCGACTCTGACCTGGCCGGCAAACAGGTAAAACAGTACGATATGATCGTAGCCGTCAATGGCAAGACTATGACCTCCACCGATGTGATGACGCAGGTGCTTTCCGATAGCAAGCCCGGCGACACCATCAAGCTGACCATTGCCCGCATTGAGGGCAACCAGATCAAGACCTTTAAGGTAGACTGCAAGCTGATTGAAAGCAAAGGCAATTAACCGCGCATAAAAAAGGAAGTGCCGAACCGTAACGGTTCGGCACTTCTTTTTGTTATTGATTGCTTACAGCTCGGCGATCACTTCCACCTCGCACAGCACACCCTTGGGCAGGTCCTTAACGGCCACGCAGGAGCGGGCAGGCTTGGCGGTAAAGTAGGTGCCATACACCTCATTGAACTTGGCAAAATCCGCAATATCTGCCAGGAAACAAACGGTCTTTACTGCCTTATCCAGAGAAGTACCGGCAGCCTCAACCACGGCTTTCAGGTTCTCACACACCTGGCGAGTCTGGGCCTCAATGGTGGTGGCCTCCACATTGCCGGTGGCCGGATTAATGGCGATCTGGCCACTGGTAAACAACAAATTGCCGGTTTTCACCGCCTGGCTGTACGGACCGATGGCGCCGGGGGCGTTGTTGGTGCTTACATATTCCATAATCATTCTCCTTTATCTCAGTCGCAGACCTCAAAGCCTGCGCTTGTCAATGCCTGTTTGATAGACTCAATGTGGGCGTTGTCCCGTGTCTCAATCCCCAGTTTTAAGAAACAGTCGGTAATATTCATATCCAAATCCGTGCTGTCGTAGTTGACGCTGACCACATTCGCGCCCTGCTCCGCAATAATGGAGGACACGCCGCTAAGCTGGCCCGGCTGATCGGACAGTGCAATGGTAATGTCCGCCGTGCGGCCGCCCATCTTCAGCCCGCGCTCAATCACACGGGAAAGAATGGTCACATCAATATTGCCGCCACTGAGCAGGCAGCACACATTCTTGCCCTCAATATCCGGAATTTTGCCGGCCATCACTGCCGCCACCGGCACAGCGCCTGCGCCCTCTGCAATGAGTTTTTGCTGCTCTAAGAGGGTCAGAATCGCCAGGGCGATCTCATCATCGCTGACGGTAACAATGCCGTCCACATACTGCTTAACAAGTTCAAAGGTGTTATTGCCCGGGGTCTTTACAGCGATACCGTCGGCAATGGTTTGCACCTTGCCAAGGGTCTCGATCTGATCGTCCTGCACCGCATTAAGCATAGAGGGGGCACCTTGCGCCTGTACGCCGTAAACACGCACACGGGGATTCATCTGTTTAATGGCAAAGGCCACGCCGCTGATGAGACCACCGCCGCCGATGGGCACCACCACAACATCTACATTCTCCAACTGATTCAGGATCTCCAGACCGATGGTACCTTGACCGGCAATCACATCTTCATCATCAAAGGGATGAATAAAAGTGTAGCCTTTCTCCTCTTTCAGCTCCAGCGCTTTTTTGTAAGCGTCATCATACACGCCCTTGACCAGGCACACCTTGGCGCCATAGCGCTTGGTGGCCTCCACCTTACTGATGGGCGCGCCGTCCGGCAGGCAAATCAGAGACTGAATACCATTCTTGGTAGCAGCCAGCGCCACGCCCTGGGCATGGTTACCGGCGGAGCAGGCAATCACGCCCCGCGCCTTTTCCTCATCGGTCAGCTTGCTGATCTTATAGTAGGAGCCCCGGATCTTAAACGAACCGGTGACCTGCAAATTCTCTGTTTTTAAATACACATTTGTACCCGGGTGAATATTGGGCGCCAGGATCATATCCGTCTCACGGATCACCTCACGCAACACCTGAGAGGCCTGATACACTTTATCCAGCGTCAACACAAACATTCCTTCTTTCGACTCTATATATAATATAAGATTTTAATACGCTGCCGGGGTTTTGTCAACACTTTTTATGCCGTCCAGGTCCACCGGCAGTTCCCGGTTGGCAGTTACCGTATCCGGGGTCACCCGGCAGTCCACAGCTCGCACCTCTACACCGGCAGCTCGGGCGTCACGCAGTGCCCGGCAAAACGCCGGATCCGTCTCCCAGTTGGGTCGGAATGCGGTGCACCCGCCCATCTGCACAATAAGAAGCGCCATGGCACGGTAGCCCTGCGCCACCGCCTGCACCAGCTCTCCCATGTGCTTGGTGCCCCGAACAGTGGGTGCGTCCGGGAACACTGCCCACTCTCCCTGCCGCAGGGTCACGCCCTTCACCTCCACAAACAGCCGCTGTCGGTCATTTTCCGCATAAAAATCCAGCCGAGAGGCGCCAAAGCGCACCTCCGGTTGCACCAAGGTAGGCGAAGACAAGATCGCCCCGGCGCGCAGTAGCTCCCCGGCCACCTGATTGGGCGCCGCCGCATCCATATTCACCAGGCCAAAAGGCGTTTCCACCGTCACCAGGTCGTAGGCGGTCTTACGATTTGGGTTGCTGCTCTTTTCCAAATACACCGTAGCGCCGGGCACCAGCAATTCCCGGCAACGGCCGGTGTTCTTCACATGTACCGTCTCTAGCCTACCGTCCACCGTACAGTGGGCAATAAACCGATTGGGCCGCTCCAAAAACACCGCTTTATGAATATCTGAATACTGCATACGTACAGCCTACCCCACCGGCGCCCATTTGTCAATCCCCCGGCAGGTTTCCGCTATTTTCTATTGACTTTGCCGTTCAACTCCTATAAAATGGAAAGTGATATTATATGTTGGAGGACACCCACATGACCAAGATGAAAAAGATCCTTGCTGTGGCTCTGTGCGTACTGCTGCTGAGCAGCGTATTTGCCGGCTGCTCCGGCAAGAAAGCAGAACAGACTACGGAAATTACAGACGAAACCCTGCTGATCGCCTACACGGCAGACAACGCCCCCTTCTTCCAGATAGACGAAAAGGGCAACGCCAGCGGGTTTGAAGCCGACCTGATCGCTAAGATTTTTGACAGCATTAAGGACGACTGCAAAAACTACGCCTATGTAAAGGTGGAGCCGGGCTACCGCCTGGGTGAGGAGACCGCCTATACAGACAAGGACGGCAAGACCTATATTGCCTACATGGCCGTAGGCGGACTGCAAAAGAACGACGGCACCAATAACGAGGATTACAGTTTCACCAACACGGTCATCAGCAACCGAGTAGTGACCTTGGTAAAGAAAGACAGTAAGATTAAAGATTACAGCAATCTGGGCGGCGCCAAGCTGGCTGTGGTGAGCAAGGCAGCGCAGAATGCACTGGCAGATAACGCCGTGATCGCCGATCGCAGCGCAAAGACCACCACCGTTTACAAGACGGCACAGGCGGCCTTTACCGCTCTGTACCAAGATAAGGCAGACGCTGTGGTTATCGACGAGTTTGACCTGCGCACCTTGGACTTTATCTTAGACGGAAAGAAAAAAGCCTTGTCTGACTGGACAACAGAGCTGAACGGTCAGTTGGACACGGTGGAATACGCCTTTGCCACCGCCAAGTATGACCGACTGAAGGACGATATCAACGAGGCACTGCTGGAGCTGAAAGACCCCAAGTACAACGACAAAGACGAATTCACCCCCATTGTAGAGCAATACTTTGGCTACAACGCCTCCAACTTCTCATACACCCCTGCAGACAAATAAGCAGCGTACATCACCCACACCTGTGGCCACCCCACAGGTGTTTTTTTGTAAGGGAAGCATAAACAGAATTTGGCACTCCTTGTTGCAAGAGGTGACTCCCCGCAGTGCGGGGAGATGTCCCGTAGCGACGAGGGGACGGGCACCGGTTAGGTGCTGGCGTGCTTGCGCAACAAGCTCTGTATAATTGCCCTTGCAATCTAAAAAAAACCGCCTGACCTACCGGTCAAGCGGTTTTCCTTTTTATGCACTTATACAGGTATATACTCTACCGTGTCCACCGGCACACCGTCCCGGTAATACACCCGGGGCACCCGGCGGGCAATGCGGCAGGGCAGCTCATAATTGAAGCTGTGGGCCAGACCGGACACCTCCTCCATACTGAGGGTTTCGTTGCCGTCCTTTCCCACCAAGGTTACCGGCGTACCCACTTGCACACCGGGTATCTCCGTCACGTCCACCATAAACTGGTCCATACACACACGCCCGAGAATCGGTGCGCGCTTGCCGCCAATGAGCACCTGGCCCATGCCGGATAAGCAGCGGGGATAACCGTCTGCATAGCCCACCGGAATGGTAGCGACTCGGCGGGGAGATGGAGTGGTGTATGTACCGCCGTAGCTGATCTCCCGCCCCGGCTCCAAGGTCTTTACATGACTGACCCGAGCCACCCAGCGCAGCACAGGCTGCAAGGGCAACAGGGATTTGTCCACCTCTTCCGAGGGATACAGGCCGTACAAAATAATCCCCGCCCGCACCATATTAAAGCTACCGCCCAGGCGCATAATCCCGGCGGAATTGTTCAGGTGTTTAATTGGAATTTTCACCCCACGCTGCTCCAGCAAATCGCAAAACTGCAAGTACCGCTGCCGCTGGGCCTCCGCCTTAACAAAGCTGGTTTCGTCCGCCGTGGCAAAGTGGCTGAAAAGCCCCTCCGGGTAAATCCCCGGCAAATCGCAAATGGCCTTGCAAATATCCGCGCTCTCTTCATTCACCTGGAAGCCGATACGGCTCATACCCGTGTCCAGTGCAAAGTGAAAAGGCACCTGCTTACCCTGGCGCACCGCCTCCGCCGACAGTGCCTTGGCTGCCTCCATGGAGAAGATCGGCAGTCGCACATTTTGTTCTACCGCCCGAGGAAAATCGTCCGGAAATACCGGCCCCAATACCAAAATGGGCAGGGTTACACCTGCTCGGCGCAGTTCCAATGCTTCTTCAATACAAGCCACGCCGTAAAAATCAAAGTTCTCTTCATACCGGCGGCCGATATATGCCGCACCGTGACCGTAAGCATCCGCTTTAATCACACCCAGCAGCTTCGTATCCGGCCCGATCTTTTGCCGAATGGCGGCAATATTCGCCTCCAACGCATTTAAGTTAATTTGCGCTTGGGTTCTCTCATACATCTGCAATCACCTCCGCCAAAGGCGCAACGGCAATGCCATTCTCTGCAAAGGCGCTGCGAAGCGCCTGCACAAATTCCAATGCACGGGCACCGTCGCCGTGAACACACACCGAGTGCGCCACCACCGGAATATCCTCGCCGGTATAAGCCGTCACTTTCTGTTCTTTAACCATACGCACCACCCGGTCAATGGCCGTGGCGGTGTCTGTAATCATAGCGCCGGGCTTGCGCCGATCCCGCAGGCTGCCGTCCGCCTCATAAGCACGGTCGGCAAACACCTCGCAGCCAAAGGACACGCCCTGCTCTTTCGCTGCCTGTTGCAGACAGGAGCCCGCCGGTGCCAGCAGCACCAGCGCCGGGTCAAAATCCCGCACTGCGCGGGTCACCGCCCGCGCCAGTTCCAAATCCTTGCAAGCCATATTGTACAAAGCACCGTGGGGCTTCACATGCTGCAAGAGAACGCCGTTTGTCCGGCAAAAGCCGGCAAGCGCGCCAATCTGATACAGCACATCCCCATAGGCCTGGTCCGGGGTCACCGCCAGCTGCCGCCGACCGAACCCCACCAAATCCGGGAACCCGGGGTGGGCGCCCACCGCCACACCCTGCGCCC
>ERZ773106.2596-NODE-2596-length-9973-cov-2.631579_pt1 | contig 9973 bp, 6 predicted proteins | sample MGYA00580572_ERZ773106 | MGnify/ENA primary metagenome ERZ773106 (study PRJEB29015, sample SAMEA2737868) | human gut metagenome | biome: human gut; feature: human-associated habitat; material: faeces | place: China | collected 2012 ... | reverse complement strand
CGGCCTGCCCTCTCTGGAAGAAGAAGCATTGGCCAAGGCCAAGGAAGAGGCCGAGCGTAAGGCCACTCAGGGCTATCAGCGTCAACAGCCCGTGCGTAAGCGCAAAAAGAAGTGACGACTATGTCGGTGCGAGTTCGATGTTTCACGTGAAACATTCAACACGCACCGACATTACTTTCTCTGTTCGGGGGAGCAGGGCTTAGACTTGGAATTCAAACACGACATGAAGGAGTAGCGTATGGCACAGGATGACGTGAAGTCGATCGACCAGCTCAACGAAGAGGCTGACATCGCCGCGGATTACCTTGAAGGCCTACTGGATATCGCCGACTATGAGGGCGACATTGAGATGGGCGTGCGTAATGACCGCCCCACCGTGCAAATCGTTGCTGATGACGATACTGACATCAAACATCTTATTGGCCGTAATGGTGAAGTCGTTGATGCTCTGCAGCAATTGACTCGTCTGGCTGTACAGCAGAAGACCGGCGAGCGTTCTCATCTGATTGTGGATGTCGACGGTTTCCTGAAGCGCAAGCGTCAGCACCTCCGTGATATCGCCTTGGATGCCATTGACGCAGTGAAGGATTCCGGCGAGCCGTATGACTTGAAGCCGATGAATTCCTTCGAACGTAAAGTCGTTCACGATGTGGTTCGGGAAGAGGGGCTGAAGTCTCGCTCGCACGGTGAGGAGCCTCATCGTTACGTGACGGTGTATCTCAAGAATAGAGTCGAGGATACCGCCGAAGACGACGAGCTTGATCAGGAGTAATTGCTCGGCGAGTTTTTTTGAGATGACAGGGACGTTCGACGGATGTCGTCTTTGAACAAACTAAAGTGACCGCATGGAGAATGGCGTCGTAATGAGCGGCGCCATTCTCCATGTTGATTGTTTCACGTGAAACATGGTGAGGGAGATGGCTATGACGGATCAGCTGCAGGGGTCACCTGTACTTGCTGAGGTCTTGGGTGATGCGTTGCCGAAGTTGGAGCGTTTCCATGCCAAGATTGCCGAAGAGGGTGAACCTCGTGGATTGATCGGCCCCCGTGACGTCGATATCATTTGGGAACGGCATATTCTGAATTCCGCTGCGATTGTGCCGTACGTTCGGAATGCGACGAATGGTATTCGCTTCAAAACAGTTGCCGACGTCGGCAGTGGTGGTGGTTTTCCTGGATTGGTGGCTGCCGCGTGTTTGCCGGATCATGACTTCACGCTGATTGAACCGATGGAGCGGCGAATCGAATGGTTGCATGAATGTGTTGGCCTGATGCAACTGCAGAACGTTGAGATTATTCGTGGACGCTCCGGTGCCGTCATCCAGCAGGTACGGAAGCGGGAAATTCATCCGTTCGCTGTTGTCACGTGTCGTGCGGTTGCTCCTATGACCAAACTCTCTGGCTGGACGTTGCCGTTGCTGAAACCGTCAGGACAGTTGATCGCACTGAAGGGACGGTCTGCTCAGGCTGAAATCGACAAGGCTGGCAAGGAGATTGCAAAATTCGGTGGTCGTCGTCCACGCGTCGTTGAGGCGGCTGTCGGACCGGATCTTGAGCCTACCCACGTGGTGATTGTGGATAAGCGATGAGTGGAGTACTGATTGAGTTATCCACATTTCCATATGTGCGTAAAAGTTATCCACATTTTTACGGGACGATGTGCAGAATGATGAAAACACTGATTTTTCAATGTTTTTCGTCTGCGAATACATAATCTAACACTCAACGTCATTCACACTTATCCACACTTATCCACATTGCATATCGCAATTGTGGATAACGAGCATCATGTCCATACGAATGAGAACACTGGAACTTACGTCTGTGCAAGGAGGAGCGATGTCCACCAAGGATCATCAGTCGGAACCTATAGAATCGGCTTCCGAAACGCTTCAGCGAATATTCGATGGTCACGGTTCAGTGCTTGGCAGCCAGATGGCTGATGAAAGCTCACGCTACGATGTACTCAAGAAAACCGATTTCCCCAAACCTCAACGTACCCGTCGTATTGCCGTGGCCAACCAAAAGGGGGGAGTGGGTAAAACCACATCCACGGTAAACACCGCTGCGGCGCTGGCGAACAAGGGCGCGCAGGTGTTGGTCATCGATATGGACCCGCAGGGCAATGCCTCTACGGCGTTGGGTGTATCTCATGCATCGGGAGAGCCCTCGGTCTATGACGTTATCGAGGGGCGTTCCGATCTGGGTGATGTTATCACGGTCTGTCCTGATTTTCCCACACTTGATGTTGTGCCTGCATCAATCGATCTCAGCGGTGCTGAGTTGGAAGTGGCTGATCTGCCCAACCGAAACACGTTGCTGAAGGAGGCCCTAGACCTCTACCTACGTCAATCAGATAAACACTATGATTACGTGTTCATTGATTGCCCGCCCAGCTTGGGCCTCTTGGTCATCAACGCCATGTGTGCAGTGACCGAGATGCTGATTCCTATCCAGGCTGAGTATTACGCATTGGAGGGTCTTGGCCAGCTGATTAACACGATTGGTTTGGTGCAAGAGCATTTCAATCCCGTACTGCTGGTGTCCACCATGCTCGTCACGATGTTCGATCGCCGAACGCTATTGAGCCGTGAAGTATATAACGAGGTTAAGGGACACTATCCCAGCATTGTGCTGAATACCACCATCCCGCGTTCAGTCAAGATCTCCGAAGCGCCGAGTTTCTCCCAATCGGTGATTGCCTATGATCCTCGTGGCATAGGTGCCATATCGTATGGTGAAGCAGCTTTGGAAATCGCACAGCGTTCGCAACAAGTCCTTGACACCATTGATGCGAGGAGGAACAAGTAATGGCATCAAAATCACGACTTGGTAAGGGCCTTGGCGCTTTGTTCCCCACATTGCCAGGGGAGGAGCCGGTGGCGGAGCAGCCCGCAATGATTGCGGAGGATTCGTCTACTCCGGAGGCCACTGCTGACATAACCCCCGCCAAGAAGGCTACTGCCCAGCAGGAATCAAAACCTGCCGTGCCTCAGACGATATCGTCCAGCAAGGCAGTCAAGAAAGCCGCCGGTAAACGCGCATCCATGCCCGCATTGGACACCATTACTCATCCTAGCGACCTGTTTTTCGGTACGGAGAAACCTCAAACCGGTAAGGTCGCCGCACCTCAGCAGGGCGGCAAGTCGTCTGCGTCTCAGACGGCACATCGTACATCCGTCACTGTCAAAGATGTTTCACGTGAAACATCTTTGACTGCATCGGCGGCAAAGACCGCTGACACAGATAAGAAGGACGAGCTCAAGCCGGTAGCCGGTGGTTATCTGGCTGAACTCAAACTGTCTGATATCGGGCCCAATGCACATCAGCCTCGTACCATCTTCGACGAGGATGAGTTGAATGAGCTGTCTGCTTCCATTAAGGAAGTTGGTGTGCTGCAACCGATAGTCGTGCGCAAGCGTCCGGCAAGCCAGATTGCTGCGGCCAAAGCCGCCAAGCACGACGAGACGGAATCCAGCACGAATCCGTTTGCCGGTCATTTGGACAGCCCGTATGAGCTCATTATGGGTGAACGCCGTTGGCGTGCTTCTCAGTTGGCTGGGTTGGAGACGATTCCCGCCATCGTCAAAACCACTGCGGATGATGATATGCTCCGCGATGCATTGCTGGAAAACTTGCACCGTGTGGCCTTGAATCCGCTGGAAGAGGCGGCTGCCTACCAGCAGATGATTGAAGAGTTCGGGTTGACACAAGTACAACTGTCCAAGTCGGTGTCCAAGTCTCGCCCGCAAATCGCCAATACCTTGCGACTGCTGAACCTGCCGGCTTCTGTGCAAAAGAGAGTGGCTGCCGGTGTGCTATCGTCCGGTCATGCGCGTGCGCTATTGGGCCTGAGCGATCCGGAGGAAATGGACAAGCTGGCTTCTCGTATTATTGCGGAAGGTCTTTCTGTACGCAGCACCGAAGAAATCGTCGCCATGAAGATTGCGTCGGGGGAGCAGCCGAAGAAGCCTAAGACGTCTAAGACCAATCCTTGGGTTGGTTCCGCCATCCAGCAGAGTTTGGAAAATCATTTCGATACCAAGGTGTCGATTAAGGGCAGCACCAAGCATGGTCGCATCGAAATCGTCTTTTCGTCACCAGAGGATATGGATCGCATCCTGCAGCTGCTGGTGCCGAGCCAAGGCGATGCCGATTCCAAATGGGTGTAACACGATAAGAACATTCGTGTTGTCGCCGGCATTATTGCTGTGCAGTGCGTTGTATGCGCAAGACGTTATAGCCTCTGCGTGATTCCTGGCAGGGGCGTATGCCCGCGCTGTAGCCCCTGTCGCAATAGAAAACCCCTCAGGCTGGAGGGACAATCACACATCGTGATTCTCCGTCGCCTGAGGGGTCTTTCTATGCCTTTGACCGATACGTACTATCCAAGGGCGGCATGCTGTAACACTGACCTAGCGTTGCTCCTATGTCACAGGCAGCAGCCAGAACAGCAAGCCACCATCAGTCCGCCACCATCAGTCCGTAAGATAGGCCTGCGTATCCAGCGCTGCACGGCAGCCCATGCCCGCTGCGCTGATCGCTTGACGATAAGTACGATCCACGCAATCGCCTGCAGCAAAGATGCCTGGCGCACTGGTCACCGTGCTGGCACCCTGCACCACGACATATCCATCATCGTCACGGTCCACAACACCGGCCGCAAAATCAGTGGCTGGCGTATGACCGATAGCCACGAATACGGCGTTGGTGTCCAGCGTGCTTTCTTCTCCGGTCACCACATTACGTACGGCGATGCTGCTGACACTGGCCGGTGCTACAGCCGGTCGTTTGAGCGTCAAGCCAGGAATGGCAATAGGTGCACCGGTGTTCTGTGTGGGGGAGGAGGTGCCGGTAATGGAGGTCACCACTGTGTTGGTCATCAGAGTGATGGTCGGATTGGCTTTGGCTCGGTCCACCATGATCTGCGAGGCGCGGAAGCTATCGCGTCGGTGAATCAAGGTGACCGAAGAACCGAACCGGGTCAGGAATAATGCCTCTTCAAAAGCCGAATCGCCACCGCCTACGACCACGATAGGCTTGTTCCTGAAGAAGAAGCCATCGCAGGTGGCGCAGTACGAGACGCCATGTCCGGACAGCTCCTGTTCGCCGGGCACCCCAAGCTTACGGAATGACGACCCTGTGGCGATGATAAGCGACGATGCCTCCAATTGGGAGTCATCGGAGAGTGTTACACGATAGGTCGGCTTGACCGAATCACTCTCACACGCCTCGATGGAAGAGACATCGTCTGCGATATAGGTTGTACCGAAGCGCTTGGCCTGTTCCTTCATGCGATCCATAAGATCCGGGCCAAGAATACCTTCCGGGAATCCGGGGAAGTTCTCCACCTCAGTGGTGTTGACCAACTGTCCACCTGGCGACAACGCACCAGTGACCATAACAGGATTGAGACCTGCGCGGCCAAGATAGATGGCGGCCGTGTAGCCAGCGGGACCAGAACCGATAATGATGACGTTATGTTTCACGTGAAACATTGTCACACCCCCATACGATATTCCGTGTCATTCAGCCAGATGCGAAGAAGGGGCGGTACCGTCGAATGTATGCGAACGGTACCGCCCCTTCTTGGGTCAGTTATCGGCATAGATGCCGATTAGAAGACCTCCACCTTTTCGATGTACAGCTGGTTCTGCGGCAGGCTATCCGATGGCACCCACAGCAGCAGATCCTGCGTCTTGACGGCTTTGGTGAACTTCACCTCAGTAGTGCCACCTTCAGCAAAGGTGAATTCGGCCACCTGCTTGCCTTGAGTGGGGTCCCCAGTGGTATTTGCGCGAATATAGCCCTTACCACCGGATGTGCGGATGGTGATAACCATGCGGTACGCATCCTGCGGCTGGTCAAGGTGCATGTAGTATGCGTACCCGGATTGGCCGCCAGGATTCGACAGGAAGTTGGCGCTGGAAATCGTAAACGCCGTGTTGTTCTCATGGCTCGGTTGCGGAACAGCGCTGGAATCCTTATCGCCGGACTTCTTGGCCTTGGTCTTCTTGGACGACGAATCAGCAGTCTCGGACTTCTTGGACTTGTCTGATGCCGAGTCCTTGGATTCGCTCTGAGTGGCATCACTCGATTTTGAAGAATCGTCAGTGGTGCCACCGTTCGTCGCGTTCTCGCTGCCACCAAATGGCACAGCGTCAGCATTGATATCAGGCCAGTCACCTTCACTGGAGTTGCTGGAAGCATCGGCAGGATTGTCTCCGGAGGATCGGAACGCATGCACTGCCCAAACAGCCGCTGCCACTACCAATATCAGAGCCACAATGATGGCAACGACCTTGGTCGACAGTTTGCCGAACAGATGTTCATCGGGCAGCTTGCTGTCAACCTCGTCATCCGGCACATCCTTCGGTGTGAAGCTCGGAGGAATGGCGCTTACTTCGGCAATGCGGGCCTGCTCCTCTTCCAAGGCACGCAGTGATTCCTCACCGGGAGCCACAGCACGGCCGCTGGCGTCGAACACGGGAATACGACTGGTTGTCTCTCCCGCGGTGGCATCGGAAATACCGCCGGTAACAATAGGCACTGTCAACCGAGTATTATCACCCGGACCGCCGATAGGGGCCGGATTCATTTCGCTGTACCAGTCACCGGTGCCTTCACCGGAAAGATTTTCGTGCTCCCAGGCGTCAGAAAGGTTGAAGTCAAACAGACGGCGGGCATCAGACTGAGACTGGTTGCCGTCAGCAGTACTGGACCCATCAGGCAGAGGAACCGGTGACATCGCGTGCGGAGCGGGGACGGCGGCCGGCTGAACCGGCAGGGAAGGGGTAATAGACAATTCCGGAAGACTGTTGCTGTTAATCAACGTGCTGGGAATAGGCACGATATCAGTCTCGTTGGCAGGCTTCAGTATCGCCTTGGTAATCGAGCAATCGCTTTCCACGCTCGGCAAAGCAATATCAGCATCGCTCAGTTCAGAGAGCGGCTTCCAATTACCCAACAAGGCGTCGAGTTCTACAAGGGCTGCCATTGGCAACGTATGCTCGTCGGGCTCGCTCAAGGCCAATCCACGCTTGCAAATCACGCGGAATTCGCCAGGGGTGTCTTGCGGCAAGGCACGCAGATTGAATGTGGGTGTCGCTTGGCTTGGCGTGCGTGTCAGCAGGGTATAGAGTAATGCCGCAAGCTGGCGAATCGCATACCGTTCAGGACCGTCCGTACGCAGATCGGTAGCGGACGTATCGGCCAGCATCGTGGCACATGGTGCATCGGCAATTTGCACACCGGAGGTAGTCACTCGAACGGTGTCGGTTGTGATGACGATGCCGCTGGGAGTATCCGCAATGACCTCGCGCAGCACGTTGGCGCATTCTCCGATAATCGACCGGATGGCGCTGTAGCTGAGCGGCTTGGCGGTATCCACCATGTAGTCAGTCAGGCATTGGCCGCTATCCACCGGCATGACAATGAGAAGTACGTCGGATTCCATACGGTATTTCAGTACGGGAATCACACGATCAGGGCGAGTGGCGGCCATGCGACCAGCGAGCTCATCGATTGCGGCGAAAGCGCTGCGATTGGTAATGATGAACAGCTGGCAATCCTTTGCCAGCACACGGTCGTTGGCTTTCCATGCCTGAATGCCAGGCTCCTCACGCAACGATGACACCAAGGTGTATCGGTTGAGAATCGTGTCTCCGAGTTGCGGTTTCATAGTGCGTTCGGCTCCGTGTGATTGGTGTTCGAGACTGGTCTTAGATATTCTACGTGCGGGGCTATCCTTGACGGGCTCCGTCTCAGGATTGATTTGCGTATCGTCGACTTTTTTCCGGCTGGGCTGTCACAGCAACGTCCTCACTGGCCGGAGTCTTGTGTAGACGGGCCAGTATCGAGTGATAGGCGCTGATGAGTTCCGGGGTGTGCACCACCCACAACACAGCCACATATACTACGGCCAGCACAATGGTGAGCACCACGCAGATGGCCAGCGCAGACCACCAGCTCATGTGCCCGCCTACTGGTCGAATATCCGCGCCGAACAGTGCGACTACCGGTCGTTTGATCAGCCAGACCACAACTCCGGAAGCCAGTGCCGCCACAATGGCCTTGGCATATGTCCTCGTGATCTCCCGACCGCCAAGATTGCCTTCGAACTTGCGGCGCAACATCATCAACGTCAGCGGCAACGCCAGTAATCCACCGAGGGTCACCGAGCAGGCGATGCCGAGTACCCAATGCTCAGGAGGAAGTACCATCATGCCGATGATCATGAATATTGAGGTGAATCCATACTGCATCACCGCGGACAGGAAGGGGTGAAGGCCGTCCTCAAAGGCGTAGAACGTGCGCTGGATTAACAGGAACGCCGACCCCAATGGAATGCCCACAGACAAGGCGATAAGCGCATAGGAGATCAACATAGTCTCGTCCATCGAGACGGACGGAAGCAATGCGCGGATGATCGGTTCGGGGAACACGACCATGGCGGCGGCGAAGAACATGATGAGCAGGCCCACATTATTCAGTGCGCTGACCAGGTCGTGCCGTGCCTCATCCAGATTCGCAGCTGCGATGGAACGGGAGATTTTGGGGAACATAGCCGTGGATACCGATACGGCGATGAGCGAATAGGGCAGGATGAACAGTGTGTACGCATTCTGATAGGTCGCGTTGCCTGCCACGCTGAACAGGCTGGCACCCGTCAGTTCGTGGGCGCGCTGCGGTGCGGATGTGGCGATACGGGTAAGGATAATGCCGCAGATCTCACTGGTGATCACCACGCCCAAAGAGCCTAACGCCACGGGACCCATAGACCTGAGTCCAAAGCCGCCAAGCCCGAAGCTGGGTTTGTACTTGAACCCGATACGGGCCAGCGGCAGGAACAGTATCAGCGCTTGGAAGGCCACGCCCAAAGTCCAGGTGCCTGCGGTAAGCGCGATTTTGTCGGCGGTCCAGAATTCGAGGGGCTGTTCATTGGCCTTGCTGAACAGCAGAATAAAGCCAGTAAAACCGGCGCAACTAATAATGTTGGCACCGGTTGAGCTCCACGCATACGTGAGGAAATGGTCTTTGGCGGCCAGGATCTGCCCCAATACCGTATACAGGCCGTAGAAGAACACCTGAGGCATGCACCACAGGGTGAACGAGGTGGTCAGGGCTATCATCTGGTGATCGTCGCTACCCACGTACAGGCGGGCAAGCAGAGGGCTGGCCGCCGCCATCACCACGGTCATGGCCAATAGGATGCCGATGGCCAACGTAATCAGGCGATTCAGTCGTTCTTGGGCGTCTTTTTCTTTCAACGTGCGCACGATCTGGGGCACCAGCACGGCGTTGAAGATGCCGCCGGACACCAGCGTGAACACGGATTGGGGAATCATGGAACCGGCCTGATAGGCGTTGGCCGCCAATCCGGTGGTGCCGATGGCCGCAGCGAGAAGAATCGTGCGGAGCTGACCGGTCACACGGGAAGCAGCGGTTCCCGTGGCCATGATCAGGGAATTACGACCTACGCTTGAACTCATTCGTCGGGGTCCTTCTTCCGATGGAACTGCCGCCACAGGCCGATAATGCCCAGTAGCACGGCGAAGCCGATGATAATGAAGCCGCTGGCATCACTGATGCGCATCACACTGGTGATCGCGGTGTCCTGCGTGTTGCCGAAGCTGTTGCCTTCCCGGTCGGTCAACGACACATGGGCCGTCGATGAGCCGGAAGTGGAAACGCGGATGGTGAAGGTCACCTGAGCGTCGCTATGCGAGGGAATATCGATGTCAGCGGTTCGCGAGGTGACGATCTGCATGGAGTCAGTCAGTGAGTTGACCTGCACGCTGACGGCGTAGGGAAGGTCATTGCTGACGGTGATTGGCATTTTCGCGGATTCGCTGAACACGGATATTGATTCCGATGGGTTGATGCGTACGCCGTTCAGAAGATCGCTGGCCAGTGTTTTCGTGGCTTTGACCATGGCTTTTCGCGTGGCTGTCGGCTGGGGGGAGCCAGACAT
>ERZ773106.2591-NODE-2591-length-9985-cov-9.577946_pt1 | contig 9985 bp, 9 predicted proteins | sample MGYA00580572_ERZ773106 | MGnify/ENA primary metagenome ERZ773106 (study PRJEB29015, sample SAMEA2737868) | human gut metagenome | biome: human gut; feature: human-associated habitat; material: faeces | place: China | collected 2012 ... | reverse complement strand
CATCAAGGTCCGCCGTTTCGTCCGTTACGAGGGCGTCTGCTCTGCATACGTCCACGGCGGCGGCACCCACGGCATTCTGGTCAACTTCGAGACCACCAATGGCATCGAGGCCAAGGACGAGTTCGTTGCTTACGGCAAGGACATCGCAATGCAGGTCGCAGCTGCCAACCCCGGCTATGTTGACGAGGCTTCTGTCCCCGCCGAGGTCGTGGCCAAGGAGAAGGAAATCATGCTGGTCCAGATGGCTGGCGATCCCAAGACCGCCAACAAGCCTGAGGCTGTGAAGCAGAAGATGATCGAGGGCAAGATCAAGAAGTTCTTCAAGGAGAACTGCCTGGTCGATCAGGAGTTCGTCAAGGACGGCGACCTGACGGTTGCTCAGTACACCGCAAAGGTCGCAAAGGACCTGGGCGGCGACATCAAGATCGTCAAGTTTGCCCGCTTCCAGAAGGGCGAAGGCCTGGAGAAGCGTGCTGATGACTTCGCTGCTGAAGTTGCAAGCATGGTGAAGTAAGTTTTACTTCTAAGGCAAAACGGGAGCCGCAGTACCTGTTATGGGTGCTGCGGCTCCTTTTTGTTTGTGTTTGTGCGGCAGATGTGCTATCATGGAGAAAAGAACCCTCTCAGGCATTTTTGTGCTGGAGTTATGACGAAGGAGAAATCTCTCTATGAAAAAACAAAATCTTACCCTTGCGGGCGTTCCGGCCATCCTGTACGGTGAGCGCAGCCGCAAGGTGTATCTTTATGTCCACGGGAAAAACGGCTGCAAGGAAGAGGCTGAGCGCTTTGCCCAGACCGCCTATTCCGCAGGCTGGCAGGTGCTGGCCATCGACCTGCCCGAACACGGAGCGCGCAGGGACCGCCCGGAACAGCTGCTGCCGTGGGCGGTGGTGCCGGAAATTCAGGCAGTCTATGCCCGGATGAAGCTGGTCTGGCCGCATATCCGGCTCTATGGGGTCAGCATCGGGGCATGGCTGGCTATGCAGGCATTGCGGACAGAAAAGCCGGAAAAGGCCCTGTTCGTGTCCCCGGTGGTGGATATGGAAACCCTCATCCTGAGCATGATGCAGGGCGCCCATGTCACCGAAGAACAGCTGAAGGCAGCAGGGGAGATCCCCACGGAGATGGGAGAAACGCTTTCGTGGCCGTATCTGTGCTGGGTGCGGGAGCATCCCCTGCAGTGGCATATACCCACCCAGGTGCTGTACGGCGACAAGGATGCGCTGACCTCCCGTGCGGTGATGGAGCGGTTCCACCGGCAGAGCGGGGCACATCTGACCATCCTGCAGGGCGGGGAACACTGGTTCCACACCGAAGTACAGCTTGCCGTGCTGCAGAGCTGGGAGGAACACCAGTGTTGAACCTCAGATATCAGAAAGCCACGCTGGAAGATCTGGAATTGCTTGTGACGGTGCGCTGCCGGGTGCTGCGGGCGGCCAATCTGCTGCCGGATGATGCTCCGTTGCCGGAGGTGGAGTGTCAGACACGGGCCTATTACCGGAAGGCTTTTGCCGAGGACACCCACACGGCATATCTCGTCTGGGACGGAGATACACTGGTTGGCACGGGCGCTGTGAGCTATTTTCAGGTCATGCCGACCGTTCACAACTCCACCGGTCAAAAGGCATACATCATGAACATGTACACGGCACCGCAGTACCGGCGTCAGGGTGTTGCGGCGCATACCCTTGCATTGCTGGTGGAGGATGCGCACCGGCGCGGAGTAACGGCCATCTCGCTGGAAGCGACCGCGATGGGCAGGCCGTTGTATGAGCGGTTTGGCTTTGTGTCGATGGAACACGAAATGGAACTGCCGGAAGAATAACAAAAAACAGCCGCTGACGGCGTGAAACGGTCAGCGGCTGCTTCGTTTTTACGGATTCAGTTCAGCAAAAGCCGGAAGATCAGGCCTTGACTTCGCTGTTCTGTTCAGCCTTCTGGTAAGCCTTGAAGGAGTGGACCACGATGTTCAGGCCCAGAACGATCAGCAGGATAGCCAGGATCAGCTGCAGGCCGTTTGCGATGAACACAGCGCCCCAGGTGGTCTCGCCAGCGGGGATGGTCACAGAAGCGGCGGTGCTGATGGCCTTGACCATAGCGATCAGGCGCTGCACCAGAGCGGTGAAGGTGACGCACAGCATGATGATCAGCGGAGGGAAGATCATCTTGTTGTTGCGGCCGGTGACCTTCAGGAACACGCACAGGGTAGCCAGCACCAGAGCGCTCAGCAGCTGGTTGGCGGAACCGAACAGCGGCCAGATGTTGGCGTAGCCGATTTTGGTCAGGATGAAGCCGAACACCAGAGTGATGATGGTGGAGAAGTACACGTTGCACAGCAGCTTGCGCCAGCCCTCAGCGTGCTCCATGTCATCCACACTGAACAGTTCCTGGAAGCTCATACGGCCGATACGGGCCACAGCGTCCAGGCTGGTCAGGGCCAGAGCGGAAACGCACATGGTCATGAACACGGAAGCAAAGTGCTGGTCTAGGCCAAAGCCCACAAAGAAGCTGGCCACGCCACGGCTGAAGATCTGGAAGGGGGTGCCATCGGCGGGGGTGCCGTCGGCGGCAGCGGCTGCGCCTGCCACGCACAGGGCGATGACAGCCAGCAGGCTCTCCAGCACCATGGCACCGTAACCGACCTTCAGCATATCCTTTTCATTGGAAACAGTCTTGGAGGAAGTACCGGAGGATACCAGGCTGTGGAAGCCGGAAACGGCACCGCAGGCCACGGTAACGAACAGGATGGGGAACATAGTGCCCAGCTTTGCGTTGTTGAAGCCGGTGAACACCGGCAGGTTCATGACGGGGTGGTTGACAATCAGGCCCAGAACGGCACCTACGATCATAGCCACGAACATGAAGGTGGTCATGTGGTCACGGGGCTGCTTCAGCAGCCACATGGGCAACACGGCAGCGAAGAAGATGTAAACGAAGGTGATGTAGCTCCATGCAGCCTTGCCCAGGATGACAGGAGCGTTTGCGCCAACCACGAAGGACAGCACGATGAACACGATGCTGATGACGTTTTCTTTCCAGCCGGTGAAGTGGAACTTGTTCTGCAGCAGGCCAAAGACCACTGCGAACACCATGAACATGATGGAGACCATGCCGGCAGCGCCGTTGGTCTGAGCAGCTTCCACCAGAGCACCGTCGGTGCCGTAGGCGTTGAAGGTGCCTGCGACCATGTCTGCGAAGGCAGCGATGACGATGCCGCAGAACAGCCAGCAGAACAGCAGGAACAGTTTGCGGCCGGTCTTGCCGATATACTTCTCGATCAGCATGCCCATGCTCTTGCCGTCATTCTTGACGGAAGCGTACAGAGCGCCGAAGTCGGTGACGGCACCGAAGAAGATGCCGCCCAGCAGGACCCACAGCAGAACGGGCAGCCAGCCGAAAGCGGCAGCCTGGATGGCACCGGTGACAGGGCCTGCACCGGCAATGGAGCTGAACTGGTGGGCGAACACCGTCCAACCGTCGGTGGGAACATAGTCCCGGCCATCCTCATGGACAACAGCCGGGGTCTTGGCGGTGGGGTCGATGCCCCACTTATTTGCCAGCCAGCGGCCGTAGAGTGCGTAAGCACCGAACAGACACACGGCGGCGATCAGTACGATGACCAGCGTATTCATTGTTTTTACCTCTTTCCTTTTTTTCACGCGGTAAACCGGCCAGGTGCACAGCGCCGTCCGGCAGACGAAGCAGGGCCGCAGGGTGTAAAAAAGCCCTCGTCCATCCGGAAGATCTTCCTTGGGCGGAAGATCTTTCCCGAAGACGAAGGCTCACACATCCACTGCACATTGTGGATGATTCTGCTCCGCGGTACCACTTCGCTTGCTGTCGGTGGACAGCCACTCCCACGCATGGCGCATCTGCCATGCTGCCCGGTAACGGGGGCTGGACGGCGTTGCATTACTCAGGACGGTCAGGGTCCCGTTCACACACGCTGCTTGCAGGGGAGGGTCATTTGCTCCTGACTGCCGCCGTTGCATCAAAAAGGGCGGCTCGCTGAAAGAGGGTGCTGCAAATGATCATGTCCTGTTCGTCGCATTTGCCGAATGATTGCTCCTACTTTAGGGCAGAATTCATAATTTGTCAATATCGTTCCGGGAAGTTCGGAGGATGCGCCAATTCGGCAAAGAAGTTCTAAGAGAATTTTAGGTGATTTTTATTCATATGTGAAAAGAGCTAAATTGAACAGTACGTTTCCTGAAAAGAGTTCACGCAGAATGCTTGACTTTCGCACTTTGAAGTGCTAAAGTAATAACACGATGAACCGACCCGATGTAATCAGAAGAAGGAGAACTGTTATGGCCGAGAAAAATCCCAGAAGAAACGAAACCATCGACGCGCTGTTCGACGCGATCCTCAGCCTGGAAACGCGGGAAGAATGCTACGATTTCTTCGAGGATCTGTGTACCGTCAAGGAGATCTCGGACATGGCGCAGCGTCTGGAGGCAGCAAAGCTGCTGCTGGACGGCAGCACCTACGAGCAGATCGTAAAAACGGTGGAGATCAGCACTGCCACCATCAGCCGCATCAACCGCTGCATCCAGTACGGCACCGGCGGCTACCGGCAGACCATTGAAAAGGTGCGCGAAAAGCAGCAGTAACGCCGCCACACGGCAGGGCATAGGATGGGGCGTGCAAACCCTCTTGACCGGAAAGGATGGTATTCTATGTCTGCTGAAACCTGTACCCGCTCCCAGTGCCCGGAGATGCCCAAGGTCACGCTGGACCAGGCTGTGATCGACCTGATGGAGAGCATCGCCCTGCAGGAAACGGCCCTCAGCCACATCCTGTGCGCCGAAAGCCAGAAGATGAAGGTGGCCATGGGCCTGGATGGGCTGGATCTGTGCAAGCTGCTGGAGGTCAACGACTCGGCAACCAACATGGTGCACGCCGTGGCCAACCTGGAGCTCGTGCTCAAGGATAAGCTGGAGTTCATCTCCAACAACCTCTACTATCCGCCTTCCGGCAGCGGCTGTTCCGCTGACCAGTAAGGTCCTCTGCCTGCCCGGGTGCCGGGCGGGCATTTTTGTTTACCGTCTCTTCACGGAAAGTTTGCATAAAAACCGGAAAATGCATTTGTTGGAATTGCTGATGCGGTCAATCTGTGCTATACTATAGACTGTATCACCATGAAAGTGAGGAAACCGCAATTGCTGCATTACGATGCCATCCTGTTTGACGTGGACGGGACCCTGATCGATTCCGCTCCCGGCATTCTCCATACATTGGAAGAGGTCTTTCAGAAAATGGGCGTGGACGTCACCGGCGTCAACCTGCGCCGCTATCTGGGCCCGCCGCTGCGCAAGAGCTTCGGCGAGCACTTCACCGAGCTGGACAAGATCGAGCAGGCCACCCGCCTTTACCGCGAAAGCTACGCGGTGAAGGGCAGCCACGAATGCGCCGCGTACCCCGGTGCAGCGGAAATGCTGCAGCGCCTGAAGGACGCCGGGCTGATCCTGTGCACCGCTACTTCCAAGCCCACCGAGGTGGTCACCCCGATCCTGGAAGAAAAGGGTCTTGCACCCTTCTTTGATTTCATCGGCGGCGCGTCCATGGACGAGAGCCGCGACACCAAGACCGACGTGGTGCACTATGTGCTCAGCCAGCCCATGCTGCAGGGCAAGCGGGTGCTGATGGTCGGTGACCGCAACGACGACATGCGCGGCGCGGCAGACTGCGGTCTGGACGCTGCCGGTGCACTGTACGGCTATGGCAGCCGCGAGGAGCTTGCGCCCTTCCACCCGGTGCTGCTGGCCGAGAGCTGCGCCGACCTTGCCGACCAGCTGCTGGAGCAGCGTGCCTGAAACAACGCGCAATAAAGGGAATGGTGAAAACTATGAGACAGAATACACAACCGGAAAAACAGTCGCTGACGCCCATGCAGAAGCAGGCAGTGCTGGTGTGCATTGTGTGTGCACTGGCGGCGCTGCTGACCATTGGCATCACCCTTGTCCTGATCCACCGTGGCAAGGAACCGGCTGCCTCTTCGGAGCAGCCGGGCACCGAGCAGCCTGCGGATGATGCAAACATCGCCGACCATTACCAGATCAACGAACAGTCCAGTGCACTGCTCCCCGAGACGGCAGACGCGGGTGACGCCTACCAGAGTGAGACGCTGTTCATCGGCGATTCCAACACGGTGCGTCTGTATGCCAACGGCCTGATCAGCCTGCAGCAGTTCTGCGCTAAGGAGGGCATTGGCACAAGCGCGGCCCTGAACGAGGGCATCGTTACCTTTAAAAAGGACAGCAGCCGCTACACCATCGCGGAAGCTGTGGCCAAGATGAAGCCCCGCCGCGTGGTCATCATGCTGGGCACCAACGACACTGGCATGGCCGTGGAGGATTTCATCAGCAATTACAAGCAGCTGGTGCAGGCCATCCAGACCGGCTACCCCTACACCGACATCATCGTCAACACGGTGCCGCCGGTGCCTGCCGACCACTCCAACTATCCCAACATGGACCAGACCAGGATCGACGACTTCAATATGGCATTGCTGTCCATGTGTGAGGAAATGGGCCTGAAGTTCCTCAACACGGCCGAAGCCCTCAAGGATTCCACCGGCTACGGCAACGCCGACTATTACCAGAGCGGCGACATCCACCTCAAGACCTCCGGCCTGAAGGTGCTGCTGAACTACCTGTGCACCCATGCCTACGAGACCGAGGACCGCCGCCCGGACACCAACAACATTCCCCGCCGCGCCGAATATGTGCCCGATCCCAGTTCTGCTGTGGCTTCGTCCAGCAGTGAGGTGACCTCCTCTTCTTCCGAAGTGCAGGAGGACACCACCCAGTATCAGGCATCCTACCGCGTGGATAAGACCGGCGGCGGTACCCTGAGCGCCGGCAATGACAACGGCAAGACCACACTGACCTACAGCGTCGGTGCAAGCCAGTCGGTCAGCGTCACGGCGGTCCCGGCATCGGGCCATGTGTTCGTCAAGTGGAGCGACGGCGTGACCAACAAGACCCGCACGGATGCCAACTTCAAGCAGAATCTGGATGTGACCGCCGTATTTGCTGCCGCCTCGGTGCAGATCAGCAGCAGCGGCAAGGCTGCAGTGGGCGGCAGCTGCACCTTCCACGCGAAGATCAGCGGCAAGTATCTGGAGGCAGATTCCATCCGCTGGTATGCCAACGGTGTGGAGGCTGCTTCTGCCGCAGGCCAGACCAGCGTGACGGTGCCCATTACGGCTGAGATGCAGGGCACTACCTTCAAGGTCTACGCAGTGGTGAGCTACAACGGCAGCACCGTCACCAGCAACACGCTGGAGATCACGGTGCCCGGTGCCCCGGCAGCTTCTTCGGGCTCTTCTAGCAGTTCTTCCGGCAGCTCCGGCTCTTCGGGCAGCAGCTCTTCTTCGTCTGGTTCTTCCAGCACTTCTTCCGGGGCTTCCTCCGGAAGTACATCCGGTTCTTCTTCCTCTTCTTCGTCGGAAAAGGAATCCGTCAGCAGCTCCAACGGGGCCGAGAGCACCAGCTCCTCCCACAGCGGCAGCTCGTCTCACAGCGGTTCCTCGTCGGAAGCCGGGAGCGGCAGCACCTCGCACAGCAGCAGTGCGGCCGCCAGTTCCTCCCACAGCAGCTCCGAAAGCAGCTCTCACAGCAGTGCTTCCTCTGAGAGCCCGGCTCCCAAGGCAGAAGCCGAAAATGACACGGCCGAAGAACCGGCAGCCCGCTCCTGAGCGCAGAACCCTTTGCCCCTGCGCCGCATAGGCTGAGGGGAAGGGAGGCGGTTTGATGTTCTGGGAAGAGCCGCGGGTGCCGGGCCTGCCCGGTGCAGAAGATGTGACCGACGGCAGCGTGGATTACTACGATACCGATTGGGAAAATGTAGAAAACGGTGCACTGGAGGAGGAAATGCAGAAATGCAATGCCACTCCCTGCACCGCCCAAACAACCTGTTCAGAAAACAAACCGGAACAAACCGACGTACAGGCGTATGAAATGATTTCGGAATGAACAGAAGCCAGCTCTGCCCACCGCAGGGCTGGCTTCTCCCTGTTGTAATGCCCGCCCTGCAAAGCGGGCCGGAAAAGGAAATGAGGGGATATTATGGCAAAATACTATTGCATCCTGTTTGATGCGGACAATACGCTGCTCAACTTTGACGCCGCCGAGAGCAAGGCGCTGGCCGAAACGCTGGTGAACTACGGCATCGAGCCGGACGCCGAAACAGTGCAGACCTACCGCACTATCAATGAGGAACTGTGGCGTCAGCTGGAAAAAGGCCAGATCCGCCGCGAAAAGCTGCTCAACGAGCGGTTCAGCCGCTTCCTCAAAGCCATTGACGCCGCCGGAGACGGCGCAGAGATGAACCGCTATTATCTGGAGCAGCTGTCCACCCACCCGGACCTGATGAACGCCGAGGTGCTGGACGTGCTGCGGGAGCTGTCGGAGGTGGCCACACTGGCCGTGGTGAGCAACGGCGTCCACAAGGTGCAGACCCGGCGGTTGGCCGAGAGCGGCGTGTCCAACTTCATGGAGGATGTGTTCATCTCCGAGAAGCTGGGCTGCGAGAAGCCCGGTGCACGCATCTTTGACGCCGCCCTGCGGGCACTGGGCGTGGAGAACCGCGAGCATGTGCTGATGGTGGGCGACAGCCTGACCAGCGACATCCAGGGCGGTGCAAACGCCGGGCTGGACACCTGCTGGTTCAACCCCAACCACACCGAGAACCCGGGCAAGGTGATCCCCACCTACGAGATCGCCAGCCTGGAAGAACTTTATCCGCTGGTCATGGAGCAGGACGAGCTGGCCAATGTGGGACTGAAGAACCGCCGCCACCAGTGCTGAGCCCCTGCGGGACCGCAGCAGAACAGAATGGATTGAAACAATGCTGATACATTTAGAAAAACTTGGAAAGAGCTTTGGCGAAAAAGTCGTGCTGCACGATGTGACGGCCAGTGTCGAGCGGGAGGACCGTATCGGCATCGTAGGCCAGAACGGCGCGGGCAAGACCACGCTCCTCAAGATCCTGACCGGAGAATATCAGGACTACGACGGGGAATTCAGCGTGACCCATGGCGTGACGCTGGGCTACCTGGAACAGAACGCCAAACTGGACCCCACGCTGGACATCTACGGCGAAATGCGCGCCACCTTTGCGCCGGTGCTGGACGCCATGGCCCAGATGCAGGTTTTGGAGCGCAAGATGGCAGCCCAGCCCGACAACACCGACCTGCTGGCCCAGCACGACGCACTGCAGAACATCGTGGATGCCGCCGACGGCTACAACATGGATGTCAACATCAAAAAGGTGCTGTCCGGCATGGGCTTTGCGCAGGACACCTGGGAAAAGAACATTGCCGTGCTTTCCGGCGGTGAGCTGACCCGGCTGCGTCTGGCAAAGCTGCTGCTGGAAAAGCCGGATGTGCTGATCCTGGACGAGCCCACCAACCACCTGGACTTTGCCACCATGGAATGGCTGGAAAATTACCTCAAGGGCTATTCCGGTGCGGTGCTGGTGGTCAGCCACGACCGCTATTTCCTGGACAATGTGTGTACCAAGATCTGGGAGGTTTCCTTCCAGACCATGACCACCTACAAGGGCAACTTCTCGGCTTACCTGCCGCAGAAGGAGGCCGCTGACGCCCTGCGCCAGAAGCAGCACGATGCCGACGTGGCCCTGGCCGAAAAGCTGCAGGATTATGTGGACCGCAATCTTGTGCGTGCTTCCACCACCAAAATGGCCCAGAGCCGCCGCCGCCAGCTGGAAAAGCTGGAGATCACCGAGGCACCCAAGGACGAGACGAACCAGCTCAAATTCCGCTTTGAATACGATGTGGAACCCTGGAACGAGCTGGTGATGCTCAAGAACCTGACCATCCAGATCGGGGACCGCACCCTGCTGGAGCCCTTTACCTATACGGTGTGCCGCGGCCAGCGGCTGATCATCGCCGGCCCCAACGGCGCGGGCAAATCCACCCTGATGCAGGTGCTGGACGGCAAGCGCCGCCCCTCCGGCG
>ERZ773106.2590-NODE-2590-length-9989-cov-5.750151_pt1 | contig 9989 bp, 8 predicted proteins | sample MGYA00580572_ERZ773106 | MGnify/ENA primary metagenome ERZ773106 (study PRJEB29015, sample SAMEA2737868) | human gut metagenome | biome: human gut; feature: human-associated habitat; material: faeces | place: China | collected 2012 ... | reverse complement strand
CCCTACAACCACCGTTAAAAAAGGGAGAGGACATGGCCGAACTCAAATACAAGCGCGTACTGCTCAAGCTCAGCGGCGAGGCGCTCGCCGGGGAAAAACAGATAGGTATTGACCCCCATACGGTTTCAAAGATATGTGCAGAAATAGCCGATGTGGTGGATATGGGGCTTGAGGTCGCGCTGGTCATCGGCGGCGGCAACATTTTCCGCGGGCTGTCCGCGTCCGCCGAGGGCATGGATCGTTCCTCCGCGGACTACATGGGTATGCTCGCCACAGTGCTGAACGCGCTTGCCGTGCAGGACGCGCTGGAAAAGACTGGCCATCCCACCCGCGTGCTTTCGGCCATCGCCATGCAGGAAGTCTGCGAACCCTATGTCCGCCGCCGCGCCATGCGGCATCTGGAAAAGGGCCGCGTGATCATCTGCGCCGCCGGGACGGGCAATCCGTACTTCACCACGGACACCGCGGCGGCTCTGCGCGGCATGGAGCTCAAGTGCGACGCCATCATCAAGGCCACCAAGGTCGACGGCGTTTATGACAAGGACCCCATGAAGCACGACGACGCCGTGATGTTCAAGCACCTCAGCTATGAGGAAACCTTGCGGCGGCATCTCAAGGTCATGGATTCCACGGCCATCACGCTGGCCCAGGAAAACCAGGTCCCGATCATCGTGTGCAACATGTTCAACGGCAGCATCAAAAAGGTGGTCACGGGCGAGAACCCCGGCACCACCGTCGAAGGAGATTAAGCGTTATGGATAAAGAAAGCGTCTTGCTGGATTCCGAAGATCGCATGGACAAGGCTCTCGGCGCGCTGGATCGCGACTTCAGCCGCCTCCGCACCGGCCGCGCCTCCACCGGCCTTGTGGACAACATCAAGGTTGATTACTACGGCACGCCCACGCCCATCAGCCAGCTCGCGTCCGTCGCCATACCGGATAGCCGCACCATCACCATCCAGCCCTGGGATCGCGGCGCGTTCGCCGGCGTGGAAAAGGCCATCCTCAAGTCCGACCTCGGCCTGACCCCTGTGAACGACGGCAAGATCATCCGCATCTCCATCCCGCCGTTGACCGAAGACCGCCGCAAGGAACTCGGCAAGCTCGCCCGCAAGTCCGGCGAGGAAGCCAAGGTCGCCGTCCGCAACGTCCGCCGTGACGCCATGGATAAGGCCAAGGCCATGAAGAAGGCCGGTGAGCTGACCGAGGACACCCAGAAGACCATGGAAGAGGATGTCCAGAAGCTGACCGACAAGTATGTGAAGAACATCGACGCTGCCGTGGAAGAGAAGCAGAAGGAGATCATGTCCGTCTGATTCCGACTGCAGGCAAAGCAGGGAGGTGCCGTGCGCTGAAAGAAGGTGCGCGGCACTTTTTGCCAGACGAGACGTAGAGGAAGAAGAGCATGGAGCATTCAAAGGATTTTGCGAAGGGACTGTCCATCGGCATCATCATGGACGGCAACGGCCGCTGGGCCAAGAGCCGCGGCCTGCCCCGCACCGCCGGCCACAAAAAGGGCGCACAGGTCTTTCAGGACATTGCGGACTACTGCGATGAACTGGGCGTAGAGTCGGTGTATTTTTACGCATTCTCGACCGAAAACTGGAAGCGTCCCGCCGAGGAGGTAGGCGCGATCATGCGGCTGTTCGGCGAATACCTCATCAAGGGCTTCGACTACGAGAACCGGAACGTCCGCATCTGCTTCATGGGCGACCGCACGGTGCTGGAGCCCAAGCTGCAGGAGCTGATGAACAAGCTGGAGCGGGACTCTGCCTGCAAGACCGGCCTGACCATCAACATCGCCATCAACTACGGCGGACGGCCTGAGATCGTCCGGGCGGCCCAGAACCTCGCGGCCAAGGCGGCTGCGGGCGAGCTGAAGCCTGAGGACATCACGGAAGAGGCTCTTTCGGCCCAGATGTACACCGCCGGCCAGAAAGACCCCGACTTCATCCTCCGCCCCAGCGGAGAGAAGCGGCTCTCCAACTTCATGCTCTGGCAGGCGGCCTACTCCGAACTGGTGGAAATGGACGTTCTGTGGCCTGATTTCACCCGTGATGACCTCGATTCCGCCATCATGGAGTTCAACCGGCGCTCCCGCCGCTTCGGCGGACTCTGAGAGCAGCAACCGATACGCAAGATGCCGCGCAGCGTGCGCGGCCCCCGGAGAGCGTCCGGCATTTCCTCGGGCGCTGACGCTGCAGACCCTGCCAGAGCAGGGGAGCGGCTCCCGGACGAAACAAAGGAGAACATGAAACTATGAAAACACGAATCATCACAGCCGTGGTGGGCCTGATCGTTCTGGCAGGCGTCCTGTTCACCTTCGATACGCTGGTGTTCAATCTGGTCATCGCGGCCATCACCCTCATCGCCCTGCATGAAATTTACTCTGCGCTGGGTTTTGAAAAGCAGGACTGGCCGCTGCTGGCTGTTCTGGTGCCCTACACACTGCTCATCATGCTGTCGAGCTACAGCGTCTTCCGGGCGATGGTGATGCCCGCTTCCTTCCTCGTGGTGCTGTTCTATGCCATCTACCTTGTAGTGCGCAACGGCGTTATCAGCTACCAGAAAGCCAGCGGCCTCGCCATGTTTTCGGGCATTGTGATCTTCTGCTTCTACTCGTTCATCCGGCTCAAGGAGATGCTGCCGGTGGAGGAGTATGGCTACGACGCCATCTTCTTCATCCTGCTCATCCTCTGCTTCGCCTGGGGCGGCGATACCTGCGCCTACTTCGCGGGCCGCGCCTTTGGCAAGCATAAGCTCTGCCCGGTGGTCAGCCCCAAAAAGACGGTGGAGGGTGCTGTTGGCGGCGTGCTGGGTACGATGGTGTTCGGTGTGCTGATCACGGTCATCTACTCCATCGCAGCAGACCGGATGGAAGAGTTCACCCGCTCCAACATTGGCGTATCCATGTATGTTATCATTGCGCTGCTGGCCTGTGTGGCTGCGGTGCTGGGCATCTACGGCGACCTGTTCGCCAGCGTGGTCAAGCGCCAGTGCGGTATCAAGGACTACGGCACCATCTTCCCGGGGCATGGCGGCATCCTTGACCGCTTCGACAGCGTGATGTTCATCGCACCCTTCGTCACCATGGTGGTCATCGCAGCATTCTACGATTAAAATCAGCAGGAGATAGATTCTTTATGGCTAAGAAAATCACGCTGCTGGGCTCTACCGGCTCCATCGGCACCCAGAGTCTCGATGTCATCCGCGCTCAAGGGTATGAGGTGTTCGGCCTGTCGGCTCACAGCCAGACGGATAAAATTTTGCAGCAGATAGAAGAATTCCACCCGAAATACGTCTGTATGACCAGTGAGGCCGGTGCCGAAAAGCTTTCGGCTGCGCTGGCCGGCCGCGCCGATGCACCCAGGCTCCTGACCGGCCCCGAGGGCCTGAAGACCCTCGCCGCGATGGACGGCCCGGACGTGGTGCTGAACAGCGTGGTGGGCATCGCGGGCCTCGGCGCAAGCCTTGCCGCCATCGAGAGCGGCCACGACCTCGCCCTCGCCAACAAGGAAAGCCTCGTCACCGGAGGCCATCTCGTCACCCAGGCTGTGGCGAAGCACGGCGTCAGGCTGCTGCCTGTGGACAGTGAGCACTCGGCCATCTTCCAGTGCCTGCAGGATAAGGAGAGCGCCAAGAGCCTGACCAAGATCCTACTGACGGCCTCCGGCGGCCCCTTCTTCGGCATGAAGACCGAAGAGCTGCGGGGCAAGACCAAGGCCGACGCCCTCAAGCATCCCAACTGGAACATGGGCGCAAAGATCACCATCGACAGCGCCACCCTGATGAATAAGGGCCTCGAGCTCATCGAGGCTGTGTGGCTGTTCGGTCTGCCTCCGGAGAAGATCCAAATCGTTGTCCAGCGCCAGAGCATCGTCCACTCGGCGGTGCAGTACAGCGACAACTCCATCATCGCCCAGCTGGGTGTGCCGGATATGCGTATCCCCATCCAGTATGCGCTGACCTATCCGGCCCGTGTGCCGGGCGTCGTGCCGGAGCTGGACTTCACCACCCTCAAGCTGCTGACCTTCGATGTGGCCGACGAGGAGACGTTCCGCTGCCTCGCCGCCTGCAAGAAGGCCATCCGAAAGGGCGGTCTCGGCCCCTGCGCCGCCAACGGTGCCAACGAGGAGGCCGTCAAGCTCTTCCTCGAGGATAAGATCGGCTTCCTCGACATCGGCCGTCTGGTGGAGGCTGTCGTGGACAGCGACAGCTTCGGCGGCGACTACAGCCTCGCGGATGTGTATGAGTGTGACCGTATGGCCCGTGCATTCGTGAGAGCACATCTGTAATATAGGAGAAATAATGTCAGTTTTCATCACCTTTGCAGCCGCGCTGCTCATCTTCGGCGCAGTCATCGCCATCCACGAGTTCGGCCATTTTGCAGTGGCAAAGCTCTGCGGGGTCCAGGTCAACGAGTTTTCCATTGGCATGGGTCCGACCCTCATCAAGACCTACCGCAAAGGCACGCAGTATACCCTGCGGCTCCTGCCCGTAGGCGGCTTTGTGGCGCTGGAAGGGGAGGAAAGCCCCGAGAGCGAGCAGGCCGAGGGTGGAAGCGGGGACGATGACGGCCCGGACATCCCGCCGGAGGTGCTGGCGCAGCGGACAGGCAAGCCGCTGAACGAGGCGGCTGTCTGGCAGCGGATGCTGGTGATGGCGGCAGGCGCGGTGATGAACTTCGTGCTGGGTTTCGTGGTGCTGCTGCTCCTCATCTCGCTGCGCAGTGAGCCCATCACCAGCAAGGTCATCTATGCCGTGGAGGACAACGCCCTCTGCGGCCAGACCGGCCTGCAGGCCGGCGACGAGATCCTGGCCGTCAACGGGCGGCACTGCTTCGTGGCCAACGATATGCTCTACGAGCTCATGCGCACCGAGAGCTACCGCGCAGACTTCACCGTCCGCCGGGAAGGCAGGCTCGTGGAGCTGCCGGACGTCCGGTTCGACACCTGGCAGGATGAGCAGGGCCAGACCCACATGACACTGGGCTTTACAGTCTACGGCCTCAAAAAAACACCGCTGAACGTCCTGAAAGAGTCGGCCAACAGCGTTATCTACTATGGACGCATCATCTATACCTCGCTGGCCGACCTTCTGCGGGGCCGCGAGAGCATCAACGACCTGTCCGGCCCGGTGGGCATCGTGACCGCCATCGGTCAGGCTGCAAGCTACGGCTGGGAGGATGTGGCTGAGCTGCTGGTGCTCATCACCATCAACCTTGGCGTATTCAATCTGCTGCCGTTCCCGGCGCTGGACGGCGGAAAGATCGTCTTCCTGCTCATCGAGGCAGTCACCGGCCATGCAGTGCCGGAAAAGATCCAGAGCAGTCTGACCGTCGCAGCCTTTGCGCTGCTGTTCGGCCTGATGCTCTTTGCAACGTACAATGACATCGTCCGGCTCGTGACCGGAGCAGTTTGAAAGAGGTAAAACCATGCGGCAGCTGAAACGTGAAGTGAAGATCGGCAATGTGACCATCGGCGGCAAGAATCCCATTGCCGTGCAGACCATGCTGAACGTCCCGGTGGAAGACATCGAGGGCAATGTGGCGCAGGCAAAGCGCTGCGAAGCGGCAGGCTGTCAGATCTTGCGCGTGACCTGTCCCAGCGCGGCAGACGCCAAGTGCATCGAGGCTGTCAAGAACGCCGTGAATATCCCCATCGTGGCGGACATCCACTTCGACTACAAGGCTGCCATTGCCTGTGCCGATGTGGGGGTGGATAAGATCCGCATCAACCCGGGCAACATCGGCGACGATGACCGCGTGAAGGCGGTCGTGGATGCCTGCCAGCAGAAAAATATCCCCATCCGCATCGGTGTCAACGGCGGCAGTCTGGAAAAGCACATCCTCGCCAAGTACGGCGCACCTGTGCCGGAAGCGATGGTGGAGAGCGCTCTGTACCATGTCCGTCTGCTGGAAAAGTTCGACTTCAACAACATCGTCATCTCCATCAAGAACTCCAACGTCCCCCGCATGATGGAGGCATACCGCCAGCTCAGCGCTGTGACCGACTACCCGCTCCATGTGGGCGTCACGGAGGCCGGCACTTACCAGATGGGTCTGCTCAAGAGCGGCATGGGCATCGGTGGGATGCTGCTGGAGGGGATCGGCGATACCATCCGTGTCTCGCTGGCAGCTGACCCTGAGAAGGAAGTGGAAGCAGGCTACAATATCCTGCGCGCTGTCGGCTTCCCGGTGGCCGGCCCGGAGGTCATCACCTGCCCGACCTGCGGCCGCACCCAGTACCCCTGCACCGAGATCGCAAATGAGGTGGAGCGGCGGCTTCAGGGCTGCAAAAAGTCCATCAAAGTGGCTGTTATGGGCTGTGTCGTCAACGGCCCCGGCGAGGCCCGTGAGGCGGACATCGGCATTGCCGGCGGCAAGGGCGAGGCAGTGCTGTTCGTCCACGGCGAACCCGTCAGGAAGCTGACGGGGGATAATATCCTCGACCAGTTCATGGAGGAGATCGATAAGCTGTGATTTTACAGAATAAGCTTGGTCTGACGAGTGAAGCTGAGCTTGCTCGGGCAGAAGAAAAACTCAGCAAGACCCGGGCGCTTGAGCTCTATGACACCGGCCTGTTGGATACCTTCGAGGTAGGCACCTTCAAAGGGCTTGCGGCCATCCATAAATGCCTGTTCGGTGATGTCTACGAGTTCGCTGGACAGATGCGGACAGTGAACATTGCAAAAGGAAATTTCCGCTTTGCACCGGTGATGTATCTGCGTCCGGCACTGGAAAGCATCGACGCTATGCTGCAGTCTTCTTTCGATGAGATCATCGAGAAGTATGTGGAGATGAATGTGGCGCATCCGTTTCGGGAGGGCAATGGCCGAAGCACCCGAATCTGGCTGGATGCTATTCTGAAAAAAGAACTGCATCGGGTCATCGACTGGAGCAGGGTGGATAAAGAGGATTACCTTCTTGCAATGGAGCGCAGCCCGGTCAAGGATGTGGAGATAAAAGCGCTGCTGCACGCTGCTCTGACCGAAAAAATCAATGACCGCGAAGTCTATATGAAAGGCATCGACGCCAGTTACCACTACGAAGGCTATTATGTCTTTAAGACAGAAGATTTGACTTAAAAACAACCTGCTGCCACGCCCTTTTCTAGGGCGCGGCAGTTTGTGCTGTTATCTGATAGAAAAGGAGTACCACTGTGACACCACTTGTTTCCCAGCTATGGCCGCAGTTTATGGCGGACCCGGACTTTGCGGCCTGTTTTGGCCGCGTGGTCGTCGAGCACGCCCAGATGCTGCGGCAGGAGCGGCAGGTCATCTTTACGCTGCGCAGTTCTGCCCCGCTGGACAAGGGGCTGTGCGCCCGGCTGTTGGCCTCGCTGGCGCCGGATTACGAGGGCTTCGAGCTCCGCATCAACAATCTTTTCGGCTATGCGACGCTGGATGAAGCCGGTCTGCGGGAGCTGATGGAGGAGATGAAGCGGGACGGTGTCCCCATCAACGGCTTCCTCGACCGCTGCCGCATCACCATCACCGGCCAGAACATCACCATCGGCGTCTGCCACGGCACGAAGTTTTTGCGGGAGATGCAGTTCGAGCGCCTGCTGGCGGAGCGCATCGCTGCCCACACCGGCGTAAAGCCCAAAGTGACGCTGGAAAGCAGCGTGGGCGAGGCCGAACAGCGCCAGATGGAAGAAAAGCTCGAGCGGAAAATTGCGCCGCCTGTCGTCAAGTTCGAAAAAAAGAACACTGCCCCCTCCATCAAGGTGGAGGGCCTCGACCTCACGGACAAGCCCGTCACCATCTTCCACGGCAAGATGTTCACCCCGAAAAACCTCACCCCCCTCAAGGATCTGGGCGGCGAGGGCGGCAAGTGCATGATCTGGGGCGACGTCTTCTTCACCGAGGTGAAGGGCAGCTTCCGCAAGATATACACCGTCTCCATCACCGATTACACCGGCTCCATCAACCTGAAGATCCGTGCGCAGGAAGGGGAGGACTGCTCCAAGTGGGAGTCCATCCCCAAGGGTACGACGGTCGTGGTGCGCGGCGACTGCTCCTACGATAAGTACGAGCACGACTATATCGTCTGGCCCTACGACGTCCTCTTTGTCGAGCGCAAAAAGCGGGAGGACAACGCCCCCGTCAAGCGGGTGGAGCTGCATCTGCATACCAAGCTATCCAGCATGGACGCTTTCTGCGACCCCGGCGGCATCGTCAAACTGGCCCACCGGATGGGCCACCCGGCCATCGCCATCACCGACCACGGCGTCTGTCAGGGCTACCCCGAAGCCATGCTGGCGGCGGACGCCATCCACAAGACAGACCCGGACTTCAAGCTCATCTACGGCTGTGAGGCCTACTTTGTCGATGACATGATACCCTGCGTCTACGGCGTGAAAGACGAGCCGCTGAACGGCGAGTTCTGCGTCTTCGACACTGAGACGACAGGCCTCGACCCCGGCGTGGAATATCTGACAGAGATCGGTGCGGTCATCGTGCGGAACGGGGAGGTGGTGGAAGAATTCGACACCTTCGTAAAACCCGGAAAGCCCATCACCTCCAAGATCACCGAGCTGACCGGCATCACCAACGAGATGGTGGCTGACGCCCCCAGCGAGGCCGAGGCGCTGAAAGCCTTCCTCGACTTTGTGGATGGCCGCATCCTTGTGGGCCACAACGCCCACTCCTTCGACATCCGGTTCCTCCGCGCCGCCGCCAAGCGGAGCGGCATCGAGTTTGAGCCGACCTATATCGACACCCTGACCATGGCTCAGGCTATGTACCCCGGCCTCCACAACTACAAGCAGGGGACCATCAACAAGCATCTGGAGCTGCCCGCCTACGAGGCCCATCGCGCCTGCGAGGACTCTGCCGCACTGGGCCGCATCTTCTGCGTTATGCTGAAAGATCTGGAGGAAAAGCAGGTCATCGCCGTCAGCGGCATCAACACCGGCCTCGGCGGGAACCGCGAGGTGCTGAAAAAGAAGTATTATCACCTCATCATCCTCGTGCGCAGCCAGATGGGCCTGAAAAACCTCTATAAGATCGTCAGCGAGGCCCATGTCAACTACTTCTTCAAGAAGCCCCGCGTCCCCCGCAGCCTTCTGAACAAGTACCGGGACGGCCTTATCCTCACTTCTGCCTGTGAAGCAGGAGAACTTTACAGGGCGATCGTGGAGGGCCGCTCCTACGAAGAACTGAAGAAAATTGCATCGTACTACGATGTTTTGGAGGTACAGCCTCTGGGCAACAACGCCTATATGGTGCGGGATGGAAAGGTGGAGAGCGAAGAGGTCATCAAGGACTTCAACCGCACCGTCATCAAGCTGGGCGAAGACCTGCACAAGCCTGTCATCGCCACCGGCGACGTCCATTTCACCGAGCCGGAGGACGCCATCTACCGCTCTGTCCTGCAGGCGGGCAACGGCTTCAAGGACGCGGACAACCAGCCGCCCCTGTTCTACCGCACCACCGAGGATATGCTGAATCAGTTCAGCTACCTGCCCAGGGAAAAGGCCTACGAGATCGTCGTGACCAATCCCCGCAAGATAGCGGCCAGCATCGACGGCAACGTCCGCGCCATCCCGCGCGGCACCTACCCGCCCAGCATCGAGGGCGCAGAACAGCAGCTCCGGGATGCGACCTGGGAACACGCCAAGCGGGACTATGGCGACCCTCTGCCCGAGATCGTGGAGAAGCGCCTGCAAAAAGAGCTGGACTCCATCTGCGGCCACGGCTACGCCGTCCTGTACGTCATCGCGGTCAAACTGGTGGCCTATTCCAACGCGGGCGGCTATCAGGTGGGCAGCCGTGGTTCGGTCGGCTCGTCGGCTGTGGCCCACTTCTCCGGAATCTCGGAGGTCAACAGCCTGCCGCCCCACTACCGCTGCCCCAAGTGCAAGTACAGCGAGTTCATCACCGATGGCAGCGTGGACGACGGCTTCGACCTGCCCGACAAGAACTGCCCCCACTGCGGCACCCGGATGCTGGTGGACGGCCACGACATCCCCTTCGAGACCTTCCTGG
>ERZ773106.2586-NODE-2586-length-9998-cov-3.919743_pt1 | contig 9998 bp, 8 predicted proteins | sample MGYA00580572_ERZ773106 | MGnify/ENA primary metagenome ERZ773106 (study PRJEB29015, sample SAMEA2737868) | human gut metagenome | biome: human gut; feature: human-associated habitat; material: faeces | place: China | collected 2012 ... | reverse complement strand
AATACGAAACGAATTCATAGCCATTGCAACTATATGTCGCCAAACGAATTCGAACAAATGTATGAAAGAACGAACACTGAGGCTGAGCTTCTGGCAGGTTAAAATGGGAAGAAATTTCTCATTTTAACTTGTACTAAATCTTGACATAGGACCATATTGCAATTTTTACAAATCTTAGGCTGCGGCTTAATTTGTTCGACATTATTCTTCTTTATTAATCCCTTACACAATATTTCCAATGCAGCCCTTGAATTTGCAATCGCATTGTACGGAGAAATCATTATATTTCTTTCAGCCGATTTACAATTCCTAAGTAATGATATTTTATCAACTATATCAATTCCATCAAAATTATCAAAATTCATAATTTTTTCCTTCCTCTTCCACTATTTCTTATCTTGCTTATCGATACATGAAAGTGATTTTTTCCTCTAACCATTTAAATCTGGCCTCCCCATCTTCTGAAACTACCAGATCTGCAAATGCACAATAGTTTTCTGCAAGTTCGCCACAAAGTTCAAGTGATAAAATATCTCTTCTTTCTATATTTCCCATTTTATTCATCACTTCAATTTCTCCAAACTTACATACAACATCTTCTGTAGCCCCATGATAAATAAGACAATCCGACATTTTTTTAGCATATTTCAGTTCAAGATCTTTTTCATCTCGAGAAAGAGCAATTAAGCGCATATACTTGAAAATAATTTCGCTAGGATGTCCTGTCAGCGCCCACTCCTTTTTATGTATTTTCTTTCCAAATTTCACTTCAATATTTTGAAGTTCCGACCATACTTTTTCAGTCAATTCAAAAAGTCTAAACACGTATAATGCTCGAACGTATATATATAACGCATATTTCATATTGATCAGTGGATCATTCTTTGAACCTTCATCCATAATATATTTCAATTGATCAATTAACTTTGTCTTTCCTCCAAAATATCTTTCAGCTTCTCCAAGATACGCTTCCTTGTTTCCCGTATCAAGATAATACTGCAATAGATAAGATTGTGTAATTTTATAATTAGCAGATGCTTCTTCAAAATGTACTAACGCTGCCCTGAACTCGGCTTCTGCACGCCGCTCTCTCTTGAAAGCGTATACCTGACCTCGCTGACTATGTGCCTTTCCCATAGCTTCAAAACCGTTATCGCCAACTCCGGGAAGCTCAAGTTTTTTCTTAAAACCAGTAAGCTGTTTCTGATATCTCATGTTTTCATCCGAAAGTTTTTCAGCTCTAGCTGCTTCAAAATAATCACAATAACCTACAACCAATTTATTTCTTGTGCTTAAATAGGCATCCAGGCTTACCAAACCTGCGTATTGCTTGCACTTTTCAAAATATTCTTCAGCTCCTTTGCTATCTCCTATGTGACAACAGGCAGTAACGCCAATATCAAACAGTACATATAAAATCCGTTTTGCTTCCGGACTATGAAATTTTTCCTTCATTACAGGCACAAGTTTCTCTAAAACTCTAAGAATGTAAAAACATTTTTCCTGATCCAGCGTATTATTGTTCAATGTCTCATTTAGCTTACGCACCGCCATATTAAAGTCTGACACATTTGCACTTTCAATAATTTTTTCTTCAATCTTTTTAAACCAAAGGTTCTTATAATACTTAGCGAACTCTCCGTCCAGTTTTCCTGCATCAAAAGCGATACTTAACGACTTGTAATAATCACCTTCAGCGTATTTTGCCCAAGCTTTAGAATATATATTGTCTATTTCATCGTACCCGAAAACCAGATTTTCTGACTTTCCTGTAAGTTTCCTCACTCTTCCGTCTACACATCTAAGCCATTCATCAGCGTTAGTCCCTTCTATATCAAAGCCCAACACTGAACATATACTGTCTGACATGTAAAGGAATTCCATACCTTTTGAATTCCATTCATGATAACCAATAGACTTCACATTGAAATTTATTATTTTGATGTTTGGCTGATCTGCCTCGAGTATGGCTTTTGCAATAACAGTTCGATATATATCGGGATTGGTTAATCTAAATTGATATTTTCCATCTTCCGCCTGTTCAGCTTTATACCCCTGTTTCTTATACTCTTTAAACAGTCTGCTGTTATTCTCTAGGTGTGCACTCCTCCTTGTAGCAATATCCAGGGAAATCTCCCGAATGTCATCTATAAGAGGATTATTAAAAATCAATCGTGAAATCAGCTCATCCGCCATGTGAAAATACAAATTGCTTGCATAATCATCCTTAGCTAAAATATTTGCATTCTGGCTAAGGAGCCTTGTCATCCCCTGGTCACTTTTCAGAATAACAAAAATATAGTATTCCCCATTTCGGTCTCGAAAATCTCTTAATGTACCATTTCTATCTTCGTACCGCAGTTTATTTCCCTTATATGTTCCTCGACGAATAAACTCTGCTAAAGTATTCTTAACAATTTCTTTTACAGGTCTCACTGCATTATGGTCTCTATCTGCATCTCCGTTTGAATGAAGTGCTTCTGGATAAGAGAAGTTACTTGTACAATTAGCGATCGATGCTGCTTCTGATATAACCGATTCGTAATATGCTTTTATTCTCTTTCTTTCAATGACTTCCTCTCCCAAAATAGAATGGTCATCATATATCACCCCACCAATATAAATAGGCTCAATTGCGTTTTTTAATCCTTCAAAATCGCCATACTCATCAAGAGCATATGTAAACATGCTTTACCCCTTCCTAATTTATAAATTTTATATTGTTGCTTCTTCCTTCATTATAACCTACATTCAAATCAAGCGAGTAATCTATCACTCATTTTAAATAGTAATTATACACTTTTATGTAAAATAATACCATTCGATATGATGCAATTTCATCTTTTTATCTTCGTCATTTGTAGTATGATTGTATTATATTCAAGGGCTTCTTCCAGAAGCCCTCAACATTGGCATCATCCAAATTCAATTCGCCAGCTTTTTCTTCACCATACAACGTTTCTTAAAAAACGAAATGCCATAGCAGAGAATTTGGTCATAATCATCCTCATACTCTTTTGCATACATCCTGTCGTCAATCTGCTGCAAGGCAGCATCGCACTCACTTTCCAGTTTGTCCAGAGACTTCGTATACTTCGCTTCGAAAACTGCCACCCGGCTATTGATGGGATCATACACAACCACATCACTGCGACCTTCACCATGTTCTTTGTTAGAATCTACCATATATCCTGCCCCTGTAAAAATACCTGCAAGAAACGCATGATAAAAGTCCTCTTTATAATCATGGTAGCTGATAGTCCTTCGCAACAACACATTCATCTCTTTGGTAAGGTTCTCGCTGTCACCATTCCACACGGCATGAAACAGCGTACTCCTGTCACATTTTTTCGTGCTGTCATCGAACCATTTGACAACAGTCGTTTCAAAGATTTCCTTGATTTCAGCGTTTGGGATCATAAGCGCTACTGTACCATCCGCCAGCTTACCATTATAATCTTCTTCGCGTGCTTTTGTCAGATAGCCGGTAAGATACAGCATACTCCAAAGATTCTCCTCTGAAGAATGCAGATAATCATAAGTCAAGTTCTCATCCACGCGCTGAACAATCGTACCTCCAGCCAGCAAAGTTTCCAGTTTCCCGGTGATATTGCTTCCAGCATAATCAATGAATGAGCGGATAACTGCATTATCACTCGTATTCTTCCAATAGCTGACAGGCTTTGCCTTAGGATTGCGCTGTAACTCCAGCAGATAATTCATCACGTCCCACGGACAGTAAACATCAAAATCACCGAAGTGGTATCCGTCATACCACTCCCTGATGCTTTCTGCTTTATCCAAAACGTCCGCATCTTTAAGAATCTGGTCTACCTCACTTTGAACAAAGCCAAAATACTCATTCAGCCTGGAATCTGTAATCGTGTCTGAAATAAAATTATTTGTTCCGGTAAAAATGCTTTCCTTTGCAATTTTCAAGCATCCCGTAATCACAGCAAAGCAGAGTGCCTGATTGTCCTTCAAAGCCTGCATCAGACCCTTCATGACATCTAACATCTCCTCATAGTAGCCATTGCGGTTTGCCTTTGCCACAGGAACATCATATTCGTCAATCAGGAGAATCACAGGTTTGCCATATTGCTGATACATCAATCTCGTAAGCAGCATCAGGCTTCCTTTCATATCCTTGGCCGAAGCCGTACCCTGTATCAGTTGTTTTACGATTTCTTTATCAAAACTATCTAACTTGTCGCTATCCAACAGATACAAGTGCTTCTTATACAACTCCGAGATGACAAGTGTAAGCATATCGTATGCACTGTTAAAATTCAAACCATCAACCTGCCGGAACGAAACAAACACAGTCGGCCACTGATTCATCCATTCCATGCACAGTTCATGCCTCTTTGCAATCTCAAGTTCCTCAAACAGTGCCTTGTTGTCCTTCCTGATATCAAAAAAGCTTTCCAGCATACTCATGCCAAGTGTTTTACCGAACCGCCTAGGGCGAGTGATCAAGGTTACTTTTGTTCCTGTTGTACTGAGAAGTTCGCCTATCAGACCTGATTTATCAACATAATAATAACCATTCCTGCGGATTTCCTCAAAATCAGACACCCCAACTGGAATACTCAACAATTTCATCTCTACCGCTCCTCCCTTGACTTGGCACAGATTTTTCAGTATTTCTATCATACCATAAAGTCAACCCTTATGTATAGCTTTCCTACTAAGTTACTTTTTTCACTATTCATTCACTCCTATTTTACACTTATCATTGGTTGCTATAGCCTCAATTATATTGGAAATCATATCCCTCAGAAATTAATCTGGCAATCCTGAATCTTTTTTCTACGCAAGCTGTCCAAAACATACGGTTAATAGCCGTTGGATGATATCTGTAACTTCTGATAGCACCTTCTGTCTCCTGCTCCATTGGAACACTTCCCGGCTTGATCAACTCTCGTTCTATATCCTTCCAGGTACAAAAGTCATATTGAAATTCATAATCTTCTCTTGGCCAGTCACGCATAATGGATCTGAGTTTTTCCATTCCAATATCAGAAACATTTAACTGTTCCTCGATTGAAAAATCATATTGCTCCGCATAATAAGCAAGCTTCTTATCACGTCTGGTTCTTAATATGTAACCATCCTTCGTCAACACAACTGCATGCAGGCAAAAGCTATTCGGTGGAATTTTCTCCAGATCAATTGCTTCTTTACGCATCTTCAAATTCAATACCGCATTCTCGACCTCTTGCTTTAAGGTATCATCCTTTGTATCGCCATTCCTTAACGCTTTCAAATATTCCTGTACACACATGGTCTGTGTATACCTGCATTGATCGAGCAGAATGTATATTCCTTCCTCGTTATTTTGAAACGAGACATTTTCTTTCTGACATTTACTAAAGTATCATACTTTATCATAACGTTCCCCTTTTGAATATGGTTGCTTTGCAACTAGTATTTTCCGATAATATAAAAAGGTAAAACGGATAATTGCGGAAGACCTCCACACGCCGGAACATAACCATTACTCTTAACAATAAAATGATCAGATTTTGGACAGCTAGACGAATCAGAAATCGGACAGTTTGGGAGATCATAAACACTTTATTATGGAAGTTCATAATTATTTTTTCGATTACCCTTATTCATCTTTTCTATATGCCTTAAAATAATGATGACCTATACGATCTTTTTCCGGTGGTAACTGCATATAATCACCATATGTATGACGCAAAACCTCATCATAATCTTTTGGTACACGGAATTGATATTTTTCAAATGGAACCATTACTGTTTCATCAAACCATTTACGTAAAAATATCTCTTTCTTTCCCCCTGAAAGCCATACGACACATCCAATATAGTTACTATCCTCATACTCCTTCAATTCAACAAGTTGATTAAGTTTTTTTTGAAAATAATCTTTCCCTATCAATTTAGATCCTATAAATATAGGATATTTTATAATTTTTCTAAATAATGATGTTGTGGTTTCAATGGCAAAATGTTCCCGTGTTGACTGGTAACAAAGCGAAGACAGTCTGTCCCCTTTCATACCGTAAGTAACCGCTTCTTTTTCAGTTGTTCCAAGTCCATCATATGGATATATGTCTATAAACACTCCCATACCATATGGTTTTTCATTCTCCATTTTTATTATATATCGGTCATCACTAATTCTCGTGATCATATATGGATATTCCTTACACTCCTCCAGATTAAATATACGCAAATCAGGATATTCTTCCCTATGTATCTTCATGTATTCTAAAAACCGATCATAATCCCTGCGCGGCATCATGATATCCACATCATCATCCCATGGAATATACCCATGATGTCGAATGGCTCCTATAAGTGTTCCATATATTAAAGAATATCTAAAATTCTGTTCTTCACATATTGTTGCAACTGTATGTAATATTTCAAGTGATACTAATTGTATTTCCCTTATCGTTAACTCTGTCATTTTTTCTTCTCCACACTTATCAACGGTTTCCTAACAAGATGGCCATTCTCAATTTTACAGCCATATTTTTATTCATATATCTTGTTTTAAAAGATGCTGCCAATCCTAATCGAGTAAATAAATTTCTTCTATATCCGGAAATTTTTTCTAACCATCTTTTTTCATCTTTTCCTATCCTTGAACCATAAATTTTTAAAATCTGCTCGGCCTGACTATCTATTCCATTTTTTTCTCTGGTAACAATATCTCTGCATCTCGATGTTATCTTATTTAAAAATCCATAAGAAACACCAACAACATTGTTTTCGTGTTGGCGGTACAACATATAGGAATCCTCATCATACCGTATACTTCCTTTTACTGCCACACACACAAGCGCAATATAAAAATCATGCATAACCAATCGTTCCGGCATACTATAATTCTGAATCATCTGAGCCAGAGCACAATTAAATATCATCGTACACCCAAGCAGCCCTCCTGCACAAGCCAATGTATAAATATCTGTCTTCGGATCACATTTATAAACATCTCTTCCTAAAGATTTGAGATTATCGTCCACAAGTTCTGCATTGGAACAATACAGACTTGGTGTTTTAATATCCTTTATCTGCATTATCCCTGTCCACAATTTATCCGGCATCCAATAATCATCCTGATCCGCAAATGCATAATAATCATAATTTTCACAATGCTTTATTAAATCCATAAAACTCAATGCTGGTTTTAGATTTCTTCCTTCATACCAATGAAGCTTTTTTTCTATTTCATACTGCATCAAAATTTTCTTTGTTGCATCAGTTGACCCATCATCCCGAACCCATAAATCCAGTTCAAAGTTTCCTCTCTGGTTTAATATTGATTCAATCTGTTCTTTCATATAGTTTTCCCCATTATAGGTGGACATTAAAACCGCAACTCTCACTCCTGCACTCCAAATAAGACCTGATAAAATGTATTTTTAATAGTTGTATCCGACTCTTCAAATTTATATGTTAATTTATGAAAGCTTGTCATTTCTTTTACCGCATTTGCAATTGCCTCGTCATACTCCTCGAACAATCTCAGCAACAAGATATGTGGTGTTGCATTGCTGAATGGCACAACTTTATTCCACTCATCTGGATATGCCTCTATCACCATTTGGAAAAACATATGAAATAAATAATAATGAACTAATTTCGTATTTTCCTTCCAATATTCATACAATAGAGCCCTCTCTAACATAAGCATTTGATTATTGGAACATGATGTAATAAACCAACTTGAAACCGCAGTACATTGACCATCCAAGCCCGGTTTAAGATTCTGAAACATAAAAAAATCTGCATCAAATAAATAATCCGGATATATTGGCGATGAACACCATACAGTTGCATCGATCCATGTTCCTCCATACTTAATCAATAATTCCAGTCGCAATAAATCTGACAGATGTGTTTTAGAAAAACATCCCTTTTCATATTTTTCCAAAATGTATTCCGGAAATTGTACATATTCCTTATAATTATCTTCTGTGATTAAAATTATCCTCTTATCACGCAGATTACTTTTCAAGGATTCAAAACAGTACTGCACCATTTTAGGTGCATGCTCCATGCCCTGAAACCAACACACCCAAACAATATCCGAATGTTCATGTAATACATTTTTTGTATCTTCTTTCTGTTGGTATTCACTAATAAACCCTTTATATTTCTTTTTTAATTTGCAATATATCCGATTATCAACTGCCAATCGGACAATCTCAAGTGATTTTCTTGACAGACCTAATATTGCTGTTTCCAATAATGAAAATAGTATTACATGCGCCATGCAATACTGTTTCAATATCTCTATACCATTTACTTTTTTAAATATTTTTTTAAATTCTTTCATATTAGTACTGTTTTTCCCCTTATTTTTCTGAGTTATACATAAATCCCTCTTTTCTTCGGGCAATTTTGCTTTACTCCCCTCAACCATATCATTTTTATTATTACCTGTTTCTGATTCTTCGTTCTTCTGTATACCATTCCTAACTATATTGTCAATAGCACAACTTAAATATGCCATAAACATTATTATGTATGCAACTATAAATAAAATTATATATACTTTCCCCAAACAGCCTGTTTCTGTCAAAAAATTATAATCTAGTATCAAAAAACCGCATGTTAATTCATATAATAAATCCCATCCACTTCCCTCAAATATCATCTGGTCCGAATACATTCTGGTCACTACATATGCCCCGGAAAATAAAAGCAAAATTTCGATCACAACCTGAAAACAAATTTCGCGCAATACAACTATCCCTGACTCTTTTTTGCTTGTGCAAATAAAATCTAATAACATCTTATGAAATGCCAGATATGTAATCATAAATGCTGTTAAACAAATAATTCTCATACACTTCAATAATATTTCCTGACTAATTGTGCCAGATTGACACGCACATGCAATTATAAAAATTGGCATCATATATATAATGGTCGCAAATTCATTTTTTTCTTTTTCCTCTAGCTTTTGACAAATTCTCCCTATATCTTCAATAAAAAAATTAACTATAGACATGATCGTCGTATTAAAAATATATACCACTAAAATTATTATTGCCTTTATAAATAAATTCACGTTATATTTTGTGAAAATTACAGAAAACAAAAGAATTCCATTCATTACTTCACAAATAACCAATGTAATTCCTTGTGCTTTATAAGGTACAAAAATATACTCCAAACATTTCATACATCTTCGCAGAAAGTGCTTTCCTCTTTGTTTTCCTTGTATAATCAAAACAATATATATCACCAAACATGTTACAAATAATATAGCTGTTATATCATCTTTCATTCTTTCACCTTATTAATTTCATGTATAGCCTTACTTCTTTTAAGCAATATCAAATTTTTCTATTATTTTACTGTCTTCCGAAATGCCCAAAACTTATTCATAACAAAATTCAAAGGTACACTAACCAGCAAATTAATGATTGGAGCTATTATTTTCGGAATACCCAAAACTTCTACCCATAATAATGACAAAATACTGTTCAGGAACAATCCTGTAAAAGCATATGATATATAAGTCTTTATCAAAGCGTGAACAATATTTCGCTCCTCATTATCTGCCTTTTCAAATACAAACTTATTATTCCAATAAAAAGACCACAAAACACTTAAAATAAATGCGATCACCTGTGCTACGAGATAATCAACACTTGGTATCAGATTATTTTTTTGAAACAATATAAGTGTCCCGACATAAATAACATACGATATAACTGTATTACTTAATCCTACAATTCCAAACTTAACAAATTGCATCAATGCTTCCCATTGTGTTTCATTTATCTTCAATCGTAACAATTTACATAAAATAAAATCTATCATTTTTTCAATAATTTTCCATAAATTCATAGCATTCTCTTTATCCTTTTCTCGTTGACCAAAAATTTCTTTTTGTTCCTTAATTCTATTCTTTCATAATCTTCGAAAATGTTCCTGACAATTCACTTATTTTCTTTGCAATACTATTTTCACCATCTTCTATTTTTTTAGATGGTGCCGTT
>ERZ773106.2574-NODE-2574-length-10043-cov-3.637165_pt1 | contig 10043 bp, 9 predicted proteins | sample MGYA00580572_ERZ773106 | MGnify/ENA primary metagenome ERZ773106 (study PRJEB29015, sample SAMEA2737868) | human gut metagenome | biome: human gut; feature: human-associated habitat; material: faeces | place: China | collected 2012 ... | reverse complement strand
CGGCGCGCAGCGCGGCCTCAGCCCGCTGCACAATGCCGCCGAGCCCAAGCGCCCCGCCCATCGCGAGGTCGTCTGAGAAAATCACGCCCTGGAAACCGCACTTTTCGCGGAGCACATCCTGAAGCCAGCGGCTGGAGAAAGTCGCCGGAATCGCGTCCACGTCCGGATACATCACGTGAGCGGTCATCACGGAGTCGAGCGCAGAGCCAAGCCACGCGTAAGGCTTCGCGTCCTGGCCGATGATTTCCGCCTGGAACCGGGTATCTTCCGGCAGCTCCTTATGGCTGTCAGCGTTCGCCCAGCCGTGCCCCGGGAAATGCTTCCCGCAGGTCGCCATGCCGGCCGCGTGCATACCGTCAATCATCGCGAGCGCGAGTTCCGCGACCACTTTGGGGCTGCGGGAGAAAGAGCGGTGACCGATCACGCGGGAGTGACCCCAGTCGAGGTCGAGGTCCGGCGCGAAGGAGAAATCAACGCCGTGCGCGAGGAGCTCCGCCGCGAGCACGTAGCCGTGAGACCAGGAGGCGCGGATCGCTTCCCCCGCGTCATGCTCATACATCCTGCCGTACTGGGCGAGCGCCGGAAGCCGCGTGAACCCGTCGCGGAACCGCTGCACGCGGCCCCCTTCGTGGTCCACCGAAATCAGAACGCCGGGTTTCGCCTCATGAATCTCGCGGCAGAGCGCCCGGAGCTGCTCCGGGTTCTCAAAATTCCGCGTGAAGAGAATCACCATGCCAACGAGGGGCGACGCGATTCTGCGGCGGTCGTCTTCCGTGAGCGTCGTGCCGCTCACATCCATCACTACGGGTCCCAGCATTCCTTTATTCCTATTCTTTTCAGTCAGTCAATCAATGAGTCGGTTGTTAAGTCCCCATGCGCGCCTCCGGATGGCGCGCCTAGAGGGAGAGTCCCCTCAGGCTCTCAGAGTCTCTTCAGTTCCGAGAGAATGCGGCGGGTATTCAGCGGCCGGTCTCCGAGGAGGCTCGCGATCACGCCCCGGAAGAGGCTTTTCGCGGCCCGGACCGAGAGGGGATTCGAGAAATCCAATTTTACGACGGACTTCAGCGTGTCCGACGCATAATAAGGACCGCTCTCAGGCGCTGATGCCCCGGCGTACACGAGCTCTTCACCCCGGAGCACATAGAAGCCGTCGCGGAACTCCGCAGGGAAACCGTACCCCGCGTAGCGAAGGAGCCGGAACTCAAACGTGCGGAGCGCGGCTTCAATCGCGGGGGGCGCGGATTCGGTCGCGAGCACCTTAAGCGCATCCCAGTACGCGACAAAAAGCCGTTCCTCGGGATCCTCACGCGGGGTGAGCCGAAGAAGGAGCTCATTCAGGTAGAAAGCGGAGAGAAGCGAGTCCCCCTCCACCGGGGCAAAGCCTCCCATCCATTCCACCTTCATGAGGGTCTTTGTCGCGCCGCTCCCGTTCCAGCTGATGAGGAGCGGGGAAAATTCCGAGAGGATTCCCCGCATGGGGCTTGTCGGGCGTTTTGCCCCGCGGGCCCGGGCGAGGATCCGCCCGTGGTGCCGCGTATAGAAGTCGACGAGAAGACTCGTTTCGGACCAGGGCTCCATCCGGAGAACAAAGGCGGGTTCACCGGTTACCCGGTCACCGCCCCTCCGGTTGATGTACCCGCCTAGCAGCGTCTGGGGATTCGTGTTTCCCGCCATGATTCCGGTTTACTCGTACCCCAGGGTCTTCAGAGCGCGGATATCGTCGCTCCAGCCGCGGCGGACGCGGACCCAGACTTCGAGGTGAACGGGTTTGCCGAGCATCTTTTCAACGTCGGCGCGCGCGAGACGCGAGATTTCGCGAAGCTTCGCGCCCTTTTCGCCGATCACGATCGGGCGGTGCCGTTCGTTATCGACGAGAAGCGTCGCGATGATTTCCGCGGACTTATCCGTTTCATCCCACTTATCGATCGTCACGGCGATCCCGTACGGGAGCTCGTCGCCAAGAAGACGGAACGCCTTTTCGCGCACCGTTTCCGCGACGAGGAACCGCGGGCTCTTATCGGTGTAGAGATCGGGGTCGTAATACGGAGCGTCTTCCGGCAGATACTTCTTCGCTTCTTCGAGAAGCTCTTCGCACTGCTTGCCCTTCTTGGCCGACGTCGGAATGATCGCGGCGAACGGGAACTTCTGCATCGATTCCGCCATGAGCGGGAGGAGCGCCTCGCGGTTCTTCAGTTCGTCGGTCTTATTCAGCACCAGGATCACCGTGCTTTCGCGCGGGATCAGTCGGAGCACTTCCTCATCCGCCTTCTTCCAGCCGATCGCGTCGATCACGAAGAACACGACGTCCACTTCAGAGAGCACGCCGCGCACCACATTATTCATGTGGTGAATCAGGCCGCCCTTATATTTGCTCTGAAAGCCCGGGGTATCGACAAACACGAACTGCGCGTTGTCGCGCGTCAGGACGCCGAGCACGCGGTCACGCGTCGTCTGCGGCTTGTGGCTCGTGATCGAGACTTTCTCGCCCACGAGGTAGTTGATCAGAGTGCTCTTCCCCACATTCGGGCGCCCCACGACGGCGATGTAGCCGCAGCGGAACCCCTTCGGGTAAGGCCTTTCCTCAGGAATCACGACAGACGGTGCCGCGTCTTCCTGCTTTTCTTCATTCGCCATCTCAATATTCTCCAGAAATACGGTTCAGGGCTCGGAGCTCCGCCATCAGGCAGACGCCGGCTTCAGTTTCGCCGCTTCAGGCTTCTCCTGAAGGGCCTTCAGAGCGGCCGCCGCGGCATGCTGCTCCGCGTCACGCCGGTTCGTGCCGGTGCCTTCGGTCCGAATGCCGAAATGCTCCACCGCGCATTCGCAGACAAAGGTCTGCGAATTGGCCTGCCCCGTGCAGCTCACAACCCGATAGGCCGGCAGCGGCAGGTGATTCCCCTGAAGGACCTCCTGCAGCTTCGTCTTCGGGTCTTTTCCCATGCGTTCGGGGAGGTCCGCGAGGATCTTCGCGTAGAGCCTCAGGATGACGGTCTGAGCCTGCTCAAAACCGCCGTCCAGAAACACCGCGCCGAAGACCGCTTCCATGGCGTCCGCGAGGATCGAGGGGCGGGTGCGGCCGCCTGACTTCACCTCACCCTCGCCCATCAGGAGGAAATCGCTGATACCGACATCGGCCGCGATTTCGTCGAGCGCCTTTTCGCAGACGAGATTGCTCCGGACGCGCGACAGGCGCCCTTCGCTGAAGTGCGAATCGAGTTTGAAGAGCTCGTAGCCGATCGTGCAGCCGAGCACCGAGTCCCCGAGGAACTCGAGCCGCTCGTTATGATCCGCGCTGAAGCTGCGGTGCGTCGTCGCGCGCCGCAGCAAAGCTCTGTTTTTAAACTGATAGCCGATCCGTTTCTCCAGCTCCTGCAGTTCTAGCATAGTCTTTGTTGCCTCGTATTCCTGCTTATTCAAAGTGTCCGACGCGGGACATGTGGAAGATGTTCAGCCAGATGAAGAACGCCCGGCCGACAATATTTTCTTCCGGAACAAAGCCCCAGTAACGGCTGTCGTCGGAGTTGTCGCGGTTGTCGCCCATCACGAAGTAGTGGCCGGCAGGCACCGTGGTCTCAAAACCGGTATCCGTATAGTGAATACGGCCCGGGTGGGTCTGCGCTTCCATCGGCGTTGTCGCGTCCGGAGCCCGCGGATCCACTAGCATGCGGTGGACGTGGCCCTGAAGCGTTTCCTGGCGTTCGTTAAGCGTCACCATGAATTCCTGATCCACGTAGTCGCCGATCGGTTTCTGCGGCTGCTCAACGCCATTGATATAGAGGATCTTGTCGCGGTACACCACCTTGTCGCCCGGGACCCCGACGATACGCTTGATGAGGTCGGTGCCCGGCTGCATCGGGTGATCAAACACGATCACGTCGCCCGCCTTCGGCTTCGTCCCTTCGGTGAGCTTGGTATTGAGCACCGGGAACCGGATACCGTACTCGTACTTATTTACGGCGATGAAGTCACCGGACTGAAGCGTCGGGAGCATTGAGCCGGACGGAATCCGGAACGGCTCCACAACGAAACTGCGCACCACGAAGACAAGCAGAATCACGGGGAAGAGACCCGCTGTCCACTCGAGCCACACCGGCTGACGCTTCGCTTTGTACTCCACCACCTTCCGTTCGTCGGAGAGCACCGGATCCGCCGGATCCATCCCGGGGTGCGCGGCATCAAACTCCGCCACCGCAGCTCGCGCGGCTTCCGCGCGCTTCTTCTTCCAGACGAAAATGTCGCCGAACCAGAAGACGCCCGTCACGACCGTGAGGATCAGCAGTATCAGAGGAAAATCCATTCCTTGCTCCTAAGAGTTTTCTTATTCTTGCTTCGATGAGCCGGGCGGAAAGCCCGCAGCCGCACATTTCTCAGTGAATGCGGCCGAACCGTCTCATATTGTGGAAATTGGCCCAGATGAAAAACGCCCGGCCAATAATATTCTTTTCCGGGACGAACCCCCAGTAGCGGCTGTCTTCGGAATTGTCCCGATTATCGCCCATCACGAAGTACTGGCCTTCGGGAATCCGGCAGACCACGCCCCGGCGGCTGTAGCGGCAGCTGTCAGTTGGGCTCATGCCGGCGACGGGCTGCACTTCGGACGAGATATTGGGATTTAGCACGATCGCGTGCTTTTTCCCGCCGAGCTTCTCGATCCGGAGAATCTGCCAGTTGTGTTTATAGCCCTTCGCGGCTTCAACCGCTTTCCGGGGCGGACGCGTGAGCGGCGCGGGTTCTCCGTTCACCACGAGCTTCTTATCGAGATACACCACCTCATCCCCCGGGAGCCCCACCACGCGCTTAATGTAGTCGAGTTTCGGGTTCGGCGGATAGCGGAACACGATCACGTCGCCGCGTTCAGGCGACGATGCGTCGATCACTTTGAGGTGCGAGAGCGGAAGCCGGATCCCGTACGAGAACTTATTCACGAGGACGAAGTCCCCCGGGATCAGCGTCGGCTCCATGGAGCCTGAGGGGATCCGGAAGGGTTCCACGACAAAGCTCCGGAAGATAAAGATCACGAAGAGGATCGGAAAAAGCCCCGCCGAGTACTCAAGCCACTTCGGCTGCCGCGCCGTGCCGCCGGATGAAAGATGGCGCGCGGGCGCCCACACCCAGCGGTCAAGCACCCAGAGGATGCCTGACACCGCGGTGATCAGAGCGATTGGCAGCGTGTAGTCCATGGCGATGGCTTCCGGTTTCGCGTCGCGGCTTGATCAGCCGTTCTTATCCGTCCCCATCTGCAGCACGGCGAGGAACGCTTCCTGCGGAATCGTCACGTGACCCACCTGCTTCATGCGCTTCTTACCGGCCTTCTGCTTTTCGAGCAGCTTCCGCTTACGCGTGATATCGCCGCCGTAGCACTTCGCAAGCACGTTCTTTCGGAGCGCCTTCACATTCTCTCGCGCAATAATCTCAGCGCCGATCGCGGCCTGAATCGCGACGTCATACATCTGACGCGGAATCAGTTCGCGGAGCTTCGCCGCGATCTCGCGGCCGCGGCGTCGGGCGCTTGAGCGGTGAATGATCGAGGAGAGCGGATCAACCTTGTCGCCGTTGATCAGCATGTCGACCTTCACCACGTCACTCGCGCGGAACTCAAGGAAGTCGTAATCCATCGAGGCGTAGCCGCGGGTAAGCGACTTCAGCGTGTCGAAGAAGTCGAGCACGATTTCGGCGAGCGGCAGCTCGTACGTCAATACCACCTGACGGCCGTGATAAGCGAGGTTCTTCTGGATACCGCGCTTCTCCTGGCAGAGCTTGATCACCGTGCCGACAAATTCCGGCGGCACGAAGATCGTCACCGTGTCGATCGGCTCGCGGATTTCCTCAATACGGTCAACCGGCGGGAGTTTCGACGGGTTCTCGATCTGGACAACAGAGCCGTCAGTGAGCTTCACTTCATACACCACGGACGGTGCCGTCGTGATGAGGTCCTGGTTGTACTCACGCTCCAGGCGCTCCTGCACGATATCCATGTGAAGGAGACCGAGGAACCCGGCGCGGAAACCGAAGCCGAGCGCCTGGGAGACTTCAGGCTCAAAGTGCAGCGACGCGTCATTCAGCTGGAGCTTCTCCAGCGCGTCGCGGAGCGAATCGTATTCCGAGGCTTCAACCGGGTAGAGACCCGCGAACACCTGAGGCTTCACCTGCTTGAAGCCGGGGAGCGGATCGGTCGCCGGGTTCTGCGCGAGCGTCACCGTGTCACCGACACGGGCGTCACGGATTTCCTTGATGCCCGCGATGATGAAGCCCACTTCGCCCGCCTGAAGCATTTCGCGCGGCGTGGATCGCGGCGAAAAGACACCGAGCTGCTCCACGAGATGCGTCGCGCCGGTCGCCATCAGCTGGATCTTATCCTTCACGTGAAGCGTTCCTTCCTTCACGCGGACCAGCATCACAACGCCCACATAGCTGTCGTACCAGGAGTCGATCACGAGGGCCTTCAGTTTCCCGTCGCGGTCACCCGTGGGAGGCGGAATCCGCTTCACGACGGCTTCCAGAATGTCGTCCACGCCCATGCCGGTCTTCGCGGAGCAGAGGACCGCGTCATCGGCCTCAATACCGATCACGTCCTCGATTTCCTCACGCGCGGCATCCGGCTGCGCGGACGGCAGGTCCATCTTATTCAGCACCGGTACCACGGTGACCCCGAGGTCAATCGCGGTGTAGCAGTTCGCGACAGTCTGCGCCTCAACGCCCTGCGTCGCGTCAACGACGAGCAGCGCTCCTTCGCAGGCGGAAAGCGAACGCGAAACTTCATACGAAAAGTCGACGTGCCCGGGAGTATCGATCAGGTTCAGTTCATAGACCTGTCCGTCCTGCGCCTTGTAGCGCAGCGACGCCGTCTGGGCTTTGATCGTGATGCCGCGCTCACGCTCGAGATCCATCGAGTCGAGCACCTGGCTCTCCATCTCACGGTTCGAGAGGCCGCCGCAGCGTTCGATCAGACGGTCGGCCAGCGTCGATTTGCCGTGGTCGATATGGGCAATAATGGAAAAATTACGGATATTCTGCATGTGTGTATCGTAAACCGCCCTCAAGGGTCGGGAAGCCGCATCCGGCTTCATCCGGCCGCGCGGCAGCGGACCCGGATCCGGGTCTCAGAGGCCGCCCTGCCGCTCGTGTAGGGTGAATGCGTGATTCTAACATGAGGGGCGCAAGGCCCTGAAAAATAAAGGCGCCGCGAGAGGCGCCTTTATTGCTCGCGGAAAGGGCCTCCCTGTGAAAACTCCGCAGGCGCCCTTCCGTCGTTACGCGAATCAGTCCACGAGACCGTAAATGATCGTGGAATTCGTGCCGCCGAAGCCAAACGAATTCTTCATCGCGTTCTTCACCGGCATCTTGCGCGCGGTGTTCGGACAGCAGTCAACCGGGCAGGCCGGATCCTGGTTCTCGACGTTGATCGTCGGGGGAACAATCTGATCACGGAGCGCGAGGATCGTGAAGACGGACTCGATGCCGCCGGCACCGCCGAGGAGGTGGCCTGTCATCGACTTCGTGGAGCTCATGACGAGGTTCTTCACGTCGTCACCGAACACCTGCATCACAGCCTTGCTTTCGTTCGCATCGCCGATCGAGGTCGACGTGCCGTGGGCATTCAGGTACTGAATGTCAGAGGGCTTGAGACCGGCGTGGTCGAGCGCCATCTGCATGCAGCGGGTCGGACCGTCAACGGACGGGGTCGTGATGTTGTAGGCGTCGCCGGAAAGGCCGTAACCCTTCACTTCACAGTAGATGTGGGCACCGCGGGCCTTCGCGTGCTCGTACTCCTCAAGCACCACGATGCCGCTGCCTTCGCCCATCACAAAACCGTTGCGGTCCTTGTCGAACGGACGGGAGGCCTTCTCGGGCTCGTCGTTGCGGCGGGACAGGGCGTGCATGTTATCGAAACCGGAAATGCCGACCGGGCAGATCGGGGCTTCAGCGCCGCCCGCCACCATCGCGTCCGCGTCACCGCGGGCAATGATGCAGGCCGCCTCGCCGATCGCGTGAAGACCGGTGGAGCAGGCAGTGGCGTAAGCGACGTTCGGGCCCTTCAGACCCTTCAGGATCGAGAATTCGCCGGACGCCATGTTGATGATGCAGCCCGGGATCAGGAACGGAGACACGCGGCGCGGTCCCTTTTCCTTCAGGGTGTTCGCGTTTTCGCAGATCGTCACGAGGCCGCCGATGCCGGAACCGATCGCGACACCGATACGGTGAGCGTTTTCTTCCGTCACCACGAGACCGCTGTCCTCGAGCGCCTGGGAACCGGCCACAGCGCCGTACAGCACGAACTTATCGAAGCGGCGGGCTTCCTTCGCGGGAACATAGGCGCTCGAATCGAAATCACGGATTTCACCCGCGATCTGGCAGGAGTACTCAGAAGCATCAAAACTCTGAATCTTCCGGACACCGGACTTACCGGCAAGCGCGTTCTTCCAGGCTTCTTCAACGCTGTTACCAAGGGGGCACACAATGCCAAGCCCCGTCACGACCACACGACGCATAACGACAAACTCCAAAAATTCAACGCAAAAAAAAGGGAAACCAGGCTCGTTCCCGGCTTCCCATTCCTCAGGCCAGCCGCTTCTCCGGATAGTCTTTCAGCCGGGGTTCCCGACAGAAAGCGAAAAGCGAAAAGCCAGCGGACATCAGACCTTCTGATGTTCCTTGATGTAATCGATCGCCTGCTGGACGGTGCGCAGCTTTTCCTGTTCGCTGTCCGGGATCTCGATGCCGAAGGCATCTTCAAGGGCCATCACGAGTTCAACGGTGTCAAGGCTGTCAGCGCCCAGATCTTCGATGAAGGCGGACTCATTCTTGATGTCGGCTTCATTGATGCTCAGCTGTTCAGCAACAACCTTCTTGACACGGGCTTCGATATTTTCTTCCATTTAAATCTCCGGGATCAAATAAAAAACTTCTGCGACGTGGAACGGTTCGGAACATTTCTTATCGATACCCGGTTCCATGCAGGATCAATAATTTTGATTATCGCAGAATTATATAAGACCTCTGGAAAAAATTTCCAGAGGGGATGAGGCGGCTATCCCATGTACATGCCACCGTTCACCGGCAGCACAGCGCCCGTAACATAAGCGGCGGCGGGACTTGCGAGGAAGCAGGCGGCATTCGCGACATCATCCGTTTGACCCAGTCGGCCAAGCGGAATCTGAGCGGTCATGGCGGCGCGGTGCTCTTCGGGGAGGTTCTTCGTCATATCGGTATCGATGAACCCCGGGGTGATGCAGTTCGCCGTCACGCCGCGGCTGCCAAGCTCGCGGGCGATGGAGCGCGTGAAGCCGATCAGGCCGGCCTTCGCGGCGGAGTAGTTCGTCTGGCCGCCGTTGCCGCTCGAAGCCACAACAGAGGACAGATTGATGATGCGGCCGTAGCGCGCCTTCAGCATCGGGCGGCAGGCCGCGCGGCAGAGGTGGAAAACCGAGGTGAGGTCGGTCGCGATCACGTCATCCCAGTCGGCGTCCTTCATGCGCATGAGGAGGCCGTCGCGCGTGATGCCGGCGTTATTCACGAGGATATCGAGCTTACCGAATTCCTTCACGATCGAAGAAACGAGCTCTTCAGCTTCAGCGTAGTTCGTGACATTCAGCACGACACCGCGCCCCTTTCCGGCAGCGGCGAGGCGCTCCGTGATCCCGGCAGCGCCTGACTCACTCGTCGCCGTACCGATCACAAAGGCACCCATGCGCGCGAACGACTGCGCGATCGCGTCACCGATACCGCGGCTCGCGCCCGTTACGAGGGCAATGCGGCCTTCCAGCGCGTTCGAAGCAAAAACCTGATTTTCCATCTTTCCTTCCTTTATAACTTTTACCGATGATCAGCCCGCGGCACTGAGGCTCTGGAGCGCGGCTTCGAGCGTCTCAGCGCTGTGCACGGGGTAGCACGGAATCGAGGGCACGCAGCGGCGGGCGAGACCCGTGAGGACCTTGCCGGGACCGCACTCAATCATATGCGTGACACCGAGCTTCTCCATCTCATGCATCGTCTTCACCCACTGCACAGGGCTGCAGGCCTGACGGGCGAGCGCGTCGCGGATC
>ERZ773106.2566-NODE-2566-length-10068-cov-3.404874_pt1 | contig 10068 bp, 8 predicted proteins | sample MGYA00580572_ERZ773106 | MGnify/ENA primary metagenome ERZ773106 (study PRJEB29015, sample SAMEA2737868) | human gut metagenome | biome: human gut; feature: human-associated habitat; material: faeces | place: China | collected 2012 ... | reverse complement strand
CCCGGATTGCCGCACTGCCAGCGACATCTGCCGCTACCGCGGGCTGGCTAAGTCCAATGTGTCCAAGGCGGTGGAGCATCTGCGCACCATGGGCCTGCTGACGGTAAGCCCGGCCGCCGATAACCGCCGCCAGCGGATGCTGGGCTTTACCGACGCTGCTGCGCCGCTGGTACAGGAGCTTCACGCCATCCAGCAGGCCGCCACCGCCGCCGTGACCGCTGACCTGACCCCCGCCGAGGCGCAGGCCATGCAGGACTATATGGCCCGCATGGATGCCACCCTCTGCCGCCGCCTTGCAGAAAAAGGAGAAACACTATGACCTATCTTGTGGCATTTATCGTTTGCTTTATCGCCGGTATCGGCGCGGGCTTGGGCACCGGCTTTGCAGGCATGAGCGCCGCCGCCGTCATCAGCCCGATACTCATCACCTTTTTGGGGATGGACCCCTACATGGCCGTGGGCATCGCCCTGGCAAGCGACGTGCTGGCAAGCGCCGTCTCGGCCTATACCTACGGCCGCAATAAAAATCTGGACATCCGAAACGGCCTCGTCATGATGATCACGGTGCTGGCATTCACCGTTGTCGGAAGCCTTGTCTCGAGTCTTGTGCCATCCGTTGCAATGGGCAATTTCTCCGTGATCATGACACTGCTGCTCGGCATCAAGTTCATCGTCCGCCCGGTGATGACCACGAAGGAGGACATGCAGCAGATCCCGAAGCGCACGCGTATCATCAAGTCCATTGTCTGCGGCGCAATCGTCGGCTTTATCTGCGGCTTTATCGGTGCGGGCGGCGGCATGATGATGCTCCTGCTGCTCACGGGCGTCATGGGCTATGAGCTCAAGACCGCCGTCGGCACAAGCGTGTTCATCATGACGTTCACGGCCCTGACCGGCTCCGTTTCGCACTTCGCCATCGGCGGCGCGCCGCAGTGGCTGCCGTTTTTCCTGTGCATCATCTTTACGTTCGGCTTTGCCCAGCTGGCTGCACGCATCGCCAACCGTGCCAGCGCCAAAACACTCAACCGCGCCACGGGCGTTATTCTCGTCATTCTCGGCGTCGTGATCCTGGGCTTTTCGCTGCTGGAATAGTGGTTTATAAAAATAACACCGCGATCGGATCGCGGTGTTATTTCCTTATTACGATTTATGATATCGCGATCTCTGAACGGTTTTCCTCGGGGCAGGGGGCGGGCAGGTGACCGGAGAGGCTGCAAATGTCGGCATTGACAACACCGCCTCTTTCATTGACCGCAGCAGTAACAGCCAAGGCGAGCACGGCTCGCATGGCCTGCCGCATGAGGCGGGCGGCGCATTCTTCGGCCGACGAACCATGAGAGTGTGCTGTACAGCTCAAAATTCGGCACCATATCCGTCAGGCCGTCGCTGCAGATCAGGTACCGGTCGCCCGAGGCGGGCGGCAAGCGCGTCCACTGTGCCCGCACAGCGGTCTGTCAGCCCTGACCGTAGTGTGCGCCAAGCGCACGGCGAGGGCCATCCCGCTCGTGGCGCAGCTCGACGCGGCCTTTTCGCTGCTGCTGCTCATCCCGGTCGCGGGCATTGTGCTTATGATCATGTTCTGCAGCAAGCCGAGCGACAGCGATAACGCACGGGGCCCCGCCAGCTGGCATAAACGCGCCCGAGAGGGCAGCCGCAAATTCTATAAACCAAGCCTCCCGGAACGGTTGTCCCGGGAGGCTTGGTTTCTGTATCGGTTTTCCGGCAAGGGTCGGCACACTCAGCTGGAATGGCGGAGCAGGCGAATCACATCCTCAGGAAGCGTTGCGATCAGGTGGCAGATCAGCTCGGAAAGCGCAGCGGGTGTCAAATTGCAAAGGCCGCATTCGCAGGGCCGCGGCTCTCCGGCCTCTGCATGGCGGCACACCGGCCGCCCGCCCGACTGGATGCCGAGCCGTGTGCGCGTATCGACCAGGCGGTCCACCTGTTCACACGTCAGTTCGTTTGCCTGGCCGATGATATGGCCGGTATACATGGAAACCGTTGCGTAATATTCCAGTGACTCCATGCGCATATAGGCCTGCTCAGGATCTTTTCCCCACGTCAGCGCGCCATGGTTGGCAAGCAGGACGCCGTTGTGACTCCTGCAATAGGGCGCGATGGAATCGGGGACCTCCTGTGTGCCGGGGGTTGCATAGTTGGCGACAGGAACGACACCGAGCTGCACCACCGCTTCCGGCAGGATGGCGCGGGAAAGCGAGATGCCGGCAATGGCGAAGGAGGTCGCAACAGGCGGATGCGCATGGACAACGCTCTTCACCTGCGGATTTTCCCGGTAGACGCGCAGGTGCATACGAATCTCGCTGGAGGGCTTCCGCTCACCGCTAAGCAGGTTGCCGTTCAGATCGACCTTCACGAGCATTTCCTCGGTCATAAATCCCTTGGAAACGCCGGTCGGGGTCGTCCACAGCTCCGTTTCGCTTACGCGGCAGCTGATGTTGCCGTCATTGGAAGCGACAAAGCCCTTTTCGTACATCCGCCGTCCAACTTCGAGAATTTGATGTTTTGCTTCATAATCGTTCAGATATTCCGCATGGCTCATGAGACTGGTCCTTTCCATGAATAGTATAATGATGCTGTGGCTGATCGAATCAGGACTCTTTCAATAAAATACCACACGAACCAACATAAGTCAACAAAATATCAAATTTTTTCACAGAAATCCGAGCAAAACGGCAGTGAGACTGATTGTTCTTTCCTCGGAAGTATTATCCTGTTAAAAATGATTCATTTGGAATATCGTCTTTTTCATGCAATTTATAGACAGATGATGCAGTCGAAGTGCTCGTCATACACATAATTCCACCACGCGTGTCCGCCCTTCATCGTCATAGGGCGCTTGTAGGCTGTGGATAAAACTCTGTCGTCAGAAAATACCTTCTTGCAAATATGGGGAGTCTTGTATGCGCTGTCTGCCACAAAGGCGTGAACATCCGGAAATTGCTCGACCACATGATCGTATTCATCGTAAAACGCTACACTGTCATGGACAGTGCCGGGGGTAACCTCTACTGCAAGAACGACACCGTGGACATCGCAGGCGGTATGCGCTTCATAAGCCAGCTGTTTCTTGTGGTCTCCCTTGACGAACAGACCGCAGTCCGGGTCAGTAGTGCTGACGGTGATGGTTTTCTTCTTTGCATCCTTTTTGCGCTTTTTCAGTTTTTTCCTGGAAGTATTGTCGTGCTTCTTTTTAGGGCAGCACCGCATAATGCAATTGTGCGGTGTTGCCTTAAATCTCGGGCGAATAACGGATACGCTCCGTCACATACAGGAAAGTATAATACTCGACCGGAATTTTCGTATCCTGCCATACGCCCGTTTTCAGGTCGGTCACCTGAAGCAGTGGAAAGCGGTTTGGCGTGCCAAGTAGGCGGGAAGTCGTCTCGTCCGAGACCACAGCACGCAGCTCGCGGTTGGAGCAGTGAATTTCCAGGTCATACTTTTCTTTCAGCAGCGTGATGATCGACTGATTCTGCAGATTGAAGCTCTCGATTCCAGGAAGCACGGAGGCGTTGAAGTAGCTGCGGCCATAAATGACCGGTGTGCCGTTTGCATAATACACACGCCGGTATTCCAGAACCGAGTCGCCCTCATGCAGCCCAAGGCGCTGCGCAATATCGGCGGTAGCCGGGACGATTCCCTCAAAGAGGATTTTCTTCGTGGGCGTCATGTTCTGCGAGCGGATGAGCGTGGAACAGCTTGTGATGACAGAGAAATTCTGCTTCTGCGGCGTACGCTCCTTGACGAAAGTGCCCTTGCCCTGAATTTTATAGATATAACCCTCGCGTGTCAATTCCTCAAGGGCCTTGCGGACGGTCAGACGGCTGCACCCATACAGGTCACACATTTCTTTTTCCGTTGACAGCTTTGCGCCGACCTCCAGCTCGCCGGATTTGATGCGGTTGGTGAGCGCAATTTTGATATACACATATTTCGGGATGTTCTGCACCAGCGCAGAGATCTGTTCTTCAGAAAACATATGGTTCATTTTTTGTCCCTCAACCTTTGCCTCTCAACGTTCTTGGTGCTTGGGATAGTGTGGGTGATCTATTGTTCATAATATCTATTTTATTGACCAGAGGTCTAGAAGTCAACACTTTTTCAGAAAAAAGCGGAAAAATTGACAGGAAAAACGCGGTGCGCTGCCGGCGGCCCCTACAATGCAGCTTGCGTGGCGAACTAGGAAAATATGTGACATGTTGGCGGCTTTTTGATACTTCCTTGTAGGGAAAACGGAAAATTTGTCTTGTTGAAATTGCGCAAAAAACGACAAATTATTTTGTGAATTCAGATAATTGCAATGCGCAGAGAGTATGATATAATGAAAATACCGGGCGGGGTGCCTGTTTTTTCAGGAAACCTATTATTATGTTGTCATTACATCTACATCATTGAACAATGTCGCACCGGAAAGACTACCGGATTTGGAGGAAAAGAATGGGAAGGTTCCATTTGGTCTACTACATCAGCATGGGTACGCCGAGCATCGAAGCTTCACTGCAAATGGCGGAGACCTATCTCGCACACGGTGTGAGCGCCTTGCAGTTCGATCTGCCGTCGCGCAATCCCTACCGTGAAACGCTCTTCATCCGCAAGCGTATGACAAAGGCGTGGGAGACCTACGGCGGCTATGAGCCGTTTCTGACGGCGTTGACGGAATTCCGGCGCAAGCATCCGGATTTCGAGATGCAGATGGTGTCCTATGAGGACGTGATTCTGACCATCGGCACGGCACGGTACATCGAGTTTTGCAAGCAGAACAACATTAAAACATGCCGCATTTCCGGCGACGGCGTGATCGAACTGGCAAGAATGGACATGAACGCGGCCGGTATCGACACGCTGACCTTCATCGACTACAACCTGCCGGAGAAGGACGTGGAATTTGCCGTGCAGACCGGACGAGCTGTGATGCTGCGCAATGTGCGCGACGGCATGGAGCCGCGCGACGGCATGATAAGCTGGGATCGGCGTATTCGTTATCTGCGTAAGCGCGGCGTGAACGCACCGATCTACGCAACGGCGGGCATTACCTGCGGCGCAAGCCTTTTGGAGGCAAAACAGGCTGGCGCTTCGGGCGCGTTTGTCGGAAGTTGCCTGATGAATCTTTGGGACGACGAGCCTGCGATGCTGGCGCTGCTGGCAGACCTTGAGCAGGCTGCAAATTCTTGAAAGGAAGTATGAGCATGAGCATCAAAACCATTTGTTATCTCTCCTTTGGCTACCCGACCATTGAAAAAAGCATTGAAATGGCCGGACGTTACATTGAGGGCGGCTGTGACGCCATCGAGGTCAGCATTCCGCCGAAGGATCCGTACCGCGACAGCGCTTTTTTGCAGGAGCTCTACCGCGTTGCGCTGGCACAGACCGATGACTATTCGAAGTATCTCGAGGGCATTGGCCGCATGACGGAGCAGTATCCGAGCACAGAGTTCTTTTTTGTGCTTTATCATGAGGTCATTATGGCAATCGGCGCGGAGAAGCTGGGCGAGTTCTGCGAGAAGCACCACATCGTCAACGTCATTTCCGGCGACCTGCATGACCCCGAGGCAATTGCGGCACTGCGGAAGCATGGTGTCAAGCTGGCGCGCTCGGTGAACTACAAGATGAACGAGGACGACATTCAGCGCTGCATCAACACCGATGGCTTTACTTATATGCAGGCGTTCCCGAGCGAGGGACAGTATGTCAAGCCCGGCTTTGAAGAGCTGGAAACCTGCATCCGCTATCTGCGCGAGCGTAAAGTCTCCGAGCCGATCTACTGCGGCGCGGGCATTAAGTCTCCGGCGGACGCAGCGCGCGTCAAGGCCGCGGGAGGCCAGGGCTTCTTTGTCGGAAGCTCCATTATTAAACTGTACGACAAGCCGGAAAAACTCGTTGAGCTGATCCGCGAATATAAAAAGGCAGCGCAGAACTGACCTGCGCAAAATCAGAATATTTAAGAGGTGTGACATTATGAAAGACTTTTGGTACTATGTTCCGACCCGTGTAAATTTTGGTCCGTCCTGCTTTCAGTATCTGGTGGACACCATCCATCAGTGGGGCACGAAGCCTCTAATCGTTTACGGCGGTGGCTCCATCAAGCGCAACGGCGCTTATGACGCGGTTGTCAGCCGTCTGAAGGAAGCAAACATCCCCTATGCGGAAATGGGCGGCGTCGCGCCGAACCCGCGCTATGAGTCCGTGCTTGAGGGCAACCGCATCTGCCGCGAGGAGCTGTGCGACATCCTGCTGCCCATCGGCGGCGCTTCTGCCATTGACTGCGCGAAGTCCATTGCCGCCACCGTGAACTATGACGGCGAGCCTTGGGACATCATCAGTAAAAAGGTTCCCGTAGGCAAGGTTCTGCCCGTCATTGCCGTCCCGACATTGGCTGCGGCAGGCTCCGAAATGTCCACAAGCTCTGTGATTTCCCGTATGGACATCAATGAGAAGGCCGGCTATTCCAGCCCCGATATGCGTCCGCGCGCGTCTTTCTCCAATCCAGAATTTACCTTCACCATGCCGAAGAAGCAGACCGCAGCTGGCGTCGCCGATGCCATCAGTCATGTGATGGAGTCCTATTTTTCCAATGTTCCCGAAGCGTACTTGCAGACAAAGTTCGGCGAGGCAATGTTCAATACGCTGTTCCACTATGGCAAGATCGCTTATGATGATCCGACCAACTATGAGGCGCGTTCGAACATCATGTGGACCTGCTGCTGGGCGATTAATGGTCTTACCGTCAAGGGCAACCCCGTTGGCTGGTCAATGCATAAGCTTGAGCATGAGCTGTCCGCCTTCTACGATGTCACGCACGGCGAAGGACTTGCCGTTATTATGCCCGCATGGCTGACATGGATGCTCACCGAGGACAACGCTTATCGTTACCTTGGCTATTTGCAGGCTTCCTTCGGCATCGACCCGACAGGCATGGACAAGATGGAGGCTGCAAAGCTCGCCATTGAGAAGACCCGCGAGTACTTTGCTTCTCTGAACCTGCCGCAGCACCTGCGCGACTTCGGCATTGAGGAGAGCATGCTGCCCAAGATGGCCCATGAGGCTGCAATCATTGGCAAGGATTACTTTGCCAAGGCGTTCCGTCCGCTGGACGAGCAGTCCGCACTGGAAATTTACAAGCTGGCTTACTGATATTTCTGTTTCATTTTTATTTGGCCTCCTATCGAGGGTGCGTCCGATTCCGGCGGACGCACCCAAACCTCCTACAGCACGCGCACAATTTGTCATTACAACTATACGATATGGATTGTGGCATGCAAAGGAGAGATACTGGGATTATCAGAACTATCCATTAGGCTTTTGTTAAAATTGACGAAATTTCTGGATTATTTCGGTTGTTTTGCGAATTGAAAACTAGAGATCGCGATGATATTATTATTATAACATCAATACAACTTTAACCGTTGATGTAAATAAAGAGGAGGATGTATCCATGAAAAAGCTACTCGCAGTTCTGCTTGCACTGGTCATGCTTGTTTCTCTTGCAGCCTGTGCCGGCAACACGGACAAAGACAACCCCAGCAGCGACGCTCCCGCAAACTCCGACAATCCCAGTATGAAGGCCAACGTCAACAAGAAGATCGCTATGATCATGCAGCAGGGCGGCTTGGGCGACCAGGGCTTTAACGACACTGCCTATGCCGGTTTGATGACCTGCAAGGAAAAGTACGATCTGGATGTTAACGCCGTGGAATGCACCGACACCACGCAGGGCGAGACCCTGATTCGTGAGCTGTGCGAAGCGGGTTACGGCCTGATCATCAACCTCGAAGCCGGAATCAGCGGCAATATGTACACCGTTGCACGCGACTACCCCGACATTTACTTCGTCGTTGTCGGCCGTCAGCTCCGTATCAACGCGGTTGATGGTTTCACTGAAACCCCGAAGAACGTCATTGAATCCTACATCACGCTCAACGAGCACTCCTTCCTCGCAGGCGTCGTCGCTGCCTTTGCCGCAACTGATGGCAACACTCTTGTTGAGGGTGTCGGCCAGCACGAAGGCTGCAACATCGGCATTCTGTTCGGTGCCGAGTCTGTCGGCTTCTATCAGTATGGCGACGGCTTCCGTCAGGGCGCACTGTTCTACAACCCCGATGCAAAGGTCTACATTGACTACACTGTTGGCTTCTCCGATACTGCAAACGCGCAAAGCATCGCGCAGAACATGATTAACAACATGGGCTGCGACGTCATCTGGACCTGCTGCGGCACTGCCGGCCTTGGTGGCCTGGAGGCCTGCCGTCTGAACAATGCCTTCGGCATCGGCGTCGACTCCAACCAGGACGAGGTTGAGCCGGGCAACATCCTGACCTCTGCAATCCGCGACAACACCTCTCTGTTGGAATTCTACATCGGCAAGTACCTCGAAGGCAACATCGAGCAGACCGAGCCGGACACCTTCAACCTTTCCAACGGCGGCGTTGACATCACCGACATGAGCGTCATCGAGCAGTACGTCACGGATAAGGACAAGCTGGAAGAACTCAAGGGCATTATCGACCAGTGCCGTAAGTGGATTGCTGACGGAACCATCACCGTGTTCGACGCTCGTATGGCGAGCATCGAGTCCGACGGCCAGCGCTTGGACGATTGGCTCCAGATCGACGGCAACAACGTAACCTATGCAGAGCTGAACAAGAAATAACCGACTGTGTATGCCCCGTTGAAGGTAGCTCCAGCGGGGCATGCACCATCAATAGGATGCTTTGGTGATGAATATGGATACCATTATTGAAACTAAGAACTTAACGAAGAAATTTGGAAACTTTACTGCCAACGATCACATTGATCTGGCAGTGAAGGAAGGGGAGATCCGCGCCATCATCGGTGAAAACGGCGCCGGTAAGTCCACCCTCATGAATATGCTCTATGGCATCTTGCAGCCGACGGAGGGCGAGATCCTCTTCCGCGGCAAAAAGGTAGCCATCGCTTCGCCGCGCGATGCCATTGAGCTGGGCATCGGCATGGTACACCAGCACTTCAAGCTCTCGCCGTCGCTGTCCATCTATGAGAATATCGTTCTCGGCACAGAAACGGTGTGCACCCATAAAATCGGGAAAAAAACCTTCCGCGGCGTCCTGATTGACAAAAAGAAGGAAAAAGCCGAAATTCAGGCGCTTGTGGACAAGTTTAATTTTAATTTGAATATTACCGACAAAGTTTCGGATATTTCCGTCGGCGCAAAGCAGCGTGTGGAGATCCTGAAAATGCTCTACCGCGATGTCGATCTGCTCATCCTGGATGAACCGACGGCCGTGCTCATTCCGCAGGAGGTGGACGACCTCATACGCCGCCTGATTGACCTGAAGAAAGCCGGGAAGACGATTATTATCATTACGCACAAGCTCAATGAGGTCAAAATGTGCGCCGATAACATTACGGTTATCCGTGCAGGCCACGTTATTGGCACTGTGCCGAACGACGAAAATACCACCGACGAGGATCTGGCTGAGATGATGGTCGGCCGCGCCGTCCTGCTGCGGGTGAAGAAAAGTGGAAAGCCCGTAGGAGGAAAGGTTGCCTATCAGGTTAATCATCTCAGCGCAGTCAACTCAGAGGGCAAAAAGATTCTTAATGACATCAGCTTCCGCATCCATGAAAACGAGGTCGTCGGTATTGCTGGCGTTGAGGGCAACGGCCAAACCGAGCTGATGCTGGCACTGACCGGGCTTTTGGATGTTTGCCATGGCTCAACCGTGGAGTTGGGCGGCGTGAATATCACGGGGCTGTGGCCGGACGAACTGAGGAAGCACGACATCGGTGTGGTGCCGGAGGATCGTTACAAGCAGGGGCTGTGCCTTGACGTACCGGTCTCGGCCAATCTCATCGCCGGTTATCACGGACTTAAGCCCTATTGCAATAAAGGCGTCATGAATCGCCGTGCCATAACGGAAAACCGCGACCGTCTGGTAGAGGAATACGACGTTCGTCTGAGCACGAAGGATCCGGCGGTTGGCTCTCTCTCTGGCGGCAATGCGCAGAAGGTTATCATTGCGCGTGAATTCAGCCGCAGACCGAAGGTGCTGCTGGTCAGCCAGCCGACGC
>ERZ773106.2554-NODE-2554-length-10117-cov-7.515305_pt1 | contig 10117 bp, 9 predicted proteins | sample MGYA00580572_ERZ773106 | MGnify/ENA primary metagenome ERZ773106 (study PRJEB29015, sample SAMEA2737868) | human gut metagenome | biome: human gut; feature: human-associated habitat; material: faeces | place: China | collected 2012 ... | reverse complement strand
TCTGCAATGCTTGACAATACACTGGAGTTTCTGGTAATGAGCGGTATGGAACTTCGATTACAAAAGAAGATATTATCCGCCCGTATGACAAGGCGATCGGAACGGACGGCAGCATCGCTGTTCTGCGCGGAAACCTTGCGCCGGAGGGAGCCGTCATCAAGCACACGGCCTGCCCGAAAGAAATGTTCCACGCCGTCCTCCGTGCCCGACCGTTCGACAGCGAGGAGGAGTGCCTCGATGCCGTGCTGAAACATAAGGTTCAGAAAGGCGACGCCGTCTTCATCCGCTACGAAGGCCCGAAAGGCAGCGGTATGCCGGAGATGTTCTATACTTCCGAGGCAATCAGCAGCGACAAAGAGCTTGGAAAGAGCATCGCGCTTATCACCGACGGCCGTTTCTCCGGCGCCTCCACCGGCCCGGTCATCGGCCACTGCAGTCCCGAAGCTGTAGACGGCGGCCCGATCGCACTCGTCGAGGAAGGGGATTTGATTGAGATTGATGTGAAGGAACGAAAACTTAACATCATCGGAATCGCAGGAGAACGCAAGTCCATGGAAGAAATTGATGCGATCTTAAAAGAACGCCGCCGGAACTGGAAACCGCGCGAGCCGAAATACAAAAAAGGCGTACTCCGTCTTTTCAGCCTCCACGCAGCAAGCCCGATGAAAGGGGCGTATCTGGAATACTAAAAATACTTGCGTTTTTCTGGGATGGTCTTTAGAAGTTAAGGCAGAGCAAAAAATGGAGGAAGGAGCAACAGAAAAACAAGTGAAAGAAAATACCTAAAAAACAAACTGTTCCTGTATAATGTTGCATCTCTTCAGAAAATGGTCGGAAGTCCAGATTCTGTCCAGAAGAATGTGGTGCTGGAGAACAATTCGCTGTCGGCGGAGCAGATTACCGGTGTGGAAAACCGAAAGAGCAAGGCAGGCGAAGCCGTTCTTCCGGTACTGCGCAGTGTTTCGCTGTTTCTTCTCGGGCTGCTTGGCGTGCTTCTGATTCTGCTGACGCTGCTTGTGATTGCGGCGGAGGCGGCGCGGATCATCTGCCTTGGACCGGCGGCAAAGAAACAGCAGAAGGAGCGGCCGGGCAGGCGGATCCGGAGAACGGAAGCAAGAATTTACCAGTATCTTTGTCTGTGGGGCATAGATGCCGGTCTTGGCTGGGAAACAGCAGCAACCGATGCAGAACTCGCCCGCAGATTTCCGTCGGTCGAACCAGGCGAATATACGCGTGTCTGCCATCTGATCGAGAAACATATCTACGGCGAGAGTCTGCTGTCTCCTTATGAGGAACGTACGCTGAACCATTTTCTGGAAAAGCTGATGGAGCCGGTACCGGGCTGCAGCTGGAAAATGCGGCTGAAGCTGCGCTATGCGTGTCTGCGCCGTGTGAATACGAAGAAAAAGAAGAGAAAGGAACCTTATTATGGAAAAGATCTCCCGCAAGGGCTTTCTGAAAATCGCTGCCGCTGCCGCCATGAGCAGCGTCACCGCAGCCGGTCTGGCTGCCTGCAATGCAGCCAGCAGCTCCACCGCTGCTGCATCTTCCGGTGCAGCCGGCATCTACACCCCCGGCACCTACACTGCCACCGCCAAGGGCATGAGCGAGATCACCGCCACGGTGACCTTTGACGCTGCCAGCATCACCAAGGTGGAGCTGGACCTGTCCGGCGAGACCGACAGCATCGGCCAGGCCGCCAAGGACAAGCTGATCGAGCAGGTGATGAACGCTCAGACCAGCCAGATCGACGGTGTGACCGGTGCCACCGTGACCAGCAAGGCTGTGCAGAACGCTGTGGCCGACTGCATCCGTCAGGCCAGCGGCGGTGCCATCAACCCCGCTGAGCAGACCACCGAGGAGTCTGCCTCCACCGCCGACTGGTTGGGCGAGGAGCCCGAAGTGGCCGAGAGCGACATCAAGCAGACCGTGGAGTGTGAGGTGCTGGTGGTGGGTGCCGGTTCCTCCGGCAGCTTTGCCGCTGCCGCCGCGGCCGAGGCCGGTGCCAAGACCATCCTGATCGAAAAGTTCGGCCACGACATGGCCAGCGGCATCCGCGACACGCTGGCTGCCTGCGGCTCCAAGCAGCAGCAGGAGGACGGCGATGACGTGAACAAGAAGGACGCTGTGCGCTACCTGTGCAATTGGAGCCAGGGCTATACCCGCCGCAGCCTGGCACAGGTGTGGGCAGACCGCAGCGGTGAGACCATCGACTGGTTCACCGACGTACTGGCCGAGAGCGGCATCGACTTCCGCCACGAGATCGACGAAAAGCACGACAACGACAACTACGAGGTGCTGGACGTGGGCCACAGCACCCAGTACGGCGACGAGTACAGCGAGCAGCTGACCATGGACGCCGTGCTCAAGCACGCCGAGGCCGACGGTCTGGAAGTGCAGTACGAGATCACCATGGTCAAGCTGGAAAAGGACGGCAACCGCGTCACCGGCCTGATCGCCAAGAATGCCAACGACGAGTATGTGCGCTACAACGCATCCAAGGGCGTCATTCTGGCCTGCGGCGGCTACAGCGGCAACGAGACCATGATGAACGCCCTGCAGCCCCAGAGCGTGGAGCAGACCTGCATCAACTATTCCAAGCCCGGTGCCAAGGGCGACGGCATCAAGGCCTGCCTGTGGGCCGGTGCCATCATGGACCAGACCCACACCTCCATGATCTTTGACCGCGGTGCCATCAAGCCCGACCAGGTGGGCGAGTACGGCAAGGCCAACGACGGTGCCCTGTTCTGGATGGGCAGCCAGCCGTTCCTGAAGGTGAACCTGAACGGTGAGCGCTTCATGAACGAGTACACGCCTTACGATCTGGTGCTGCACGCTGCAGCCAGCCAGCCCTACCACACCTACTGCACTGTGTGGGACAGCAAGTACCCCGAGGATGTGGAGCGCTTTGCCACCCACGGCTGCAGCCGTCTGTACCCGCATGTGAACGGCACCGCTCCGGTGTTCCCCATGGAGTACATCGAGGGCATGAACGCCGATCTGCAGGACCAGGGTTACATCGTGCAGGCCGACACCGTGGAGGAGCTGGCCGACAAGCTGGGCCTGCCCAAGGACACCTTCACCGCAACGGTGGATCGCTACAACGAGCTGGCTGCCAAGGGCGAGGACGAGGATTACGGTAAGGAGGACTACCGTCTGTCCACCCTGAGCGAAGCTCCCTTCTACGGTGTGCGCCAGTCCGGCGGCTACCTCATCTGCACCATGGACGGCATCCAGATCGACGACAACATGCACGCACTGGACCATGACTTCAAGGCCATCCCGGGCCTGTATGTTATCGGTGACATGAGCGGCAACTACTTCTCCGGCAGCTATCCCTGCCTGATGGCCGGTGCCGCCGCAGGCCGCAGCGCCACCTTCGGCCGCTTTGCCGGTCAGAACGCTGCCGCCGGCATCTGATATTACAGAACCTGAAAAAATCCCCAGTCTGTGCCGATTCCAGGTGGCACAGACTGGGGATTTGCTTGTTAGGTGGTGTTCCCACACATAATCCCGAACCTCTTTGTAAGCGGCCTTGCTTTCGGCGGCAGTCACATCCAGCTCATCCATGCTTACCTCCGCTTCGATGTGTCAGTTGACATGGACCTTGGTTAGAAGAATGACCGCTTCGCAATGCTTCGTCCTGGGGAACAGATCCACGGGCTGCACTTTCTCGGCGTGATAGCCGTTCTGCTCCAGCCAGGCGGCATCGCGGGCGGCGGTGGCGGGGTTGCAGCTGACGTAGACCACCCGGCGGGGAGCCATGCGTACTACGGCGGAAAGGGTGGCCTCGTCGCAGCCCTTGCGGGGCGGGTCCAGCATCACCACGTCCGGGTGCAGGCCCTCGGCAGCCAGGCGGGTAGCCGCCTGCCCGGCGTCGGCACAGAAAAAGCAGCTCTTTGCGGCCACAGCATCCCCCATGCGGGCGGCGTTGGCCTTGGCGCTCTCGATGGCTTCGGGCACGATCTCCACGCCCACCAGCTCCCGGCAGTGGTCCACCATGGAAAGGCCGATGGTACCCATGCCGCAGTAGAGGTCCAGCAACAGGTCATCCGGGGTCAGCTGGGCGTACTGTGCGGCAATGCCGTACAGCCGCTCAGCGGCCAGCGTGTTCACCTGGTAGAACGACAGCGGCCCCAGCTGCACCGGAACCCCGCAGAGCGTATCTTCGATGTAGCCCGGCCCGTACAGGGTGTGGGTCTCGGTGCCCAGGATCACGTTGGTGTTTTTGCTGTTGACATTGAGCAGGATGGTGGCAATGTCCGCAAACTGCTCCCGCAGACGGGTGCACAGCGCATCGGCGTGGGGGAGGTTCGGGCGGGTGCACACCAGACACACCATGATCTGTCCGCTGTGCGCGCCCCGCCGCAGGAAGATGTGCCGCACCAGGCCCCGGCCGGTCTCTTCGTTGTAGGGCTGGATGCCGTTTTCGGCAAAGAACCTGCACAGTGCATTGCCGATGTCGTTGAGCACGCCGGGCTGCAATTTGCAGTCCGGGCAGGGCACGATGCGGTGGGTGCGCCCGGCGTAGAAGCCGATGCAGGGGTCACCGTTCTTGTCCAGCCCTACCGGGAACTGGACCTTGTTGCGGTAGCGGTCCACTTCGGGGGAGGGGCAGATGTCCAGCACCGGCACGTCCAGCCCACCGATGCGGCGGAAGGCATCGGTCACATTCTCCTGCTTGGCACGCAGCTCGGCAGTGTAATCCAGATGCCGCAGGCTGCAGCCGCCGCAGGGTCCCGCCACGGCACAGTCCACCGGAATGCGGTCCGGCGAGGGGGTGCGCAGATGGTCCAGAATGCCAAAGGCGTAGCGCTTGCAGTCCTTTACGATGCGCACATCGGCTTCGTCACCGGGGGCGGCACCCGGCACAAAAACGGTCTCGCCGTCCGGGCTGTGGGCCACACCGCTGCCGTCGCTGGAAAGCCGCTCGATGCGCAGGGTCAGGATCTGGTTCTTCTGTAAGGGCATGGGTCATAGTCTCCTTTGGTAGTGGAAATGCGCCGGGTCACGGCTGCGGTTCGGCGGGGGCAGCATCTGCCTGGGTGGCAAAATACTTGCTGGGCGGCACGCCCTTGGCGCGCTTGAACACCCGCGAAAAATAGAACTGGTCGAAGAAGCCTACTGACACGGCCACCTCTGCAATGGAAAGGTGACCGGCACGCAGCAGCTTGCAGGCTTCGTTGATGCGGTATTCGGTGAGGTAGTCGATGGGGCTTTTGCCCACATTGAGCATGAACACCCGGTACAGGTGGCTGCGGGAAACGCCCACGCTCTTGGCGACATCGTCAATGGAGATGTCGTGGGAGTAGTTGAACTGGATGTATTTGATGGCGTTGAGCACATACTGGCTGGAGGACGAGGTGGAGTGCGGCTTGCCGGCGATGGTTTCCTTCATCAGAGCGGCAATGAACAAATAAAGGTAACCCACCATGGCGGCCTCGTCCTGGGGCTGCAGCCCGCGGGAGGAGTAGATGTTAGCCAGGGCGGCGCGCATGCCGTCCGGGTCGCTGGTGTGGTGTACGGGGGCGTCGTCGGTAAAGGGCAGCTGGGCTGCCAGCTTGTGGGCGCAGGCACCGTTGAAGCCCACCCAACTGTACTCCCAGGGGTACTGCTCATCGGCGGTGTAGCGGATGAGCTGGCTGGGGCGCGCAAAGAACAGATCTCCGGTGCTGACTTGCCAGGTTCGGCCGCCTACCTCGAATTCGCCCTTGCCCGAGAGCACCAGGTGGATCAGGTAATGGTCACGGATTCCAGGACCCCAGGTCTTGGACGGGGCGCAGCGCTCAATGCCGCAGTTGAAGATGGAAAGTTCGATGTTGTTCGTGTAGTTCTGTTTGAAGGATTGCTTGTAAACGTCTGCCATGGCGGCTTGACCTCCCTCGTTGTCACGTCTTTTGACCAGTATACCACAGAACCGCCTGCAAATTCAACAAAAGTACATCTTATTCTTTGAGCCGGACGCCAAATTTCGCGCTTTTTCTTCGATAGAAATTGAAAAAACAGAAGGGATGCATTACAATAGACCTAACAAACCTACAAACACTGTTTGAATGTTTCAGGGAGGGATCGCGGATGGCAACCAGCGCACAACTCAGGGAACAGATCGCGGCAGGGAGGTGGGACGGACCCCTTGCCGCGCTTTACGGCACCGCCCCGCAGGAACTGGCCCGGCAGCGGGCGCGGTACTGCGCGGCGCTGGAGCAGTTCGAGCTGTATTTCGGCCCGGGACGGCAGGTGCAGGTGTATTCGGCCCCGGGGCGTGCGGAGCTGGGCGGCAACCACACCGACCACCAGCACGGCTACGGGCTGGCGGCGGCGGTCACGCTGGATCTGGTGGCGGTAGCGGCCCGGAACACGGACGGCTATGTGCGGGTCAAGTCCCGCGGGTTCAACAAGCTGGATGTGATCGACCTGGCCACGGCAGAGCCGCAGGAAGGGGAGAGCACCCACTCGGCCAGCCTGATCCGGGGCATTGCCGAGGGCTTCCGTACGGCGGGAAAGGCTATTGGCGGCTTTGATGCTTACACGGCCAGCGACGTGCTGCGGGGCAGCGGCCTTTCCAGCTCTGCGGCCTTTGAGATGGGCATGGCCTGCATCTGGAACGGGGAGTACGCCTGTGGGCTGGATGCCCGGGCACTGGCCGGCATCTGCCAGTATGCGGAGAATACTTACTTTGGCAAACCCAGCGGTCAGCTGGACCAGCTGGCCAGCGCGGTGGGCGGCGTCATTTTTGCCGACTTCGCAGACCCGGCCGCCCCGCAGGTGGAAAAGATCCACGCAGACGGCCTGCTGCCGCCCGGCATGACCCTGTGCGTGACCGACACCCGGGGCAGCCACAGCGAGCTGACCGGGGAGTTCGCGGCCATCCGGCAGGAGATGGAGGCTGTGGCGGCCTGCCTGGGCGGCAAGGTGTTGGGTCAGGTGCCGGAAACCGATTTCTGGGCAGCACTGCCCCGGTTGCGTACCGCCTGCGGTGACCGCGCGGTGCTGCGCGCCATCCACTATTACGAAGAAAATGCCCGCACGCTGGCCCAGCGCCGGGCTTTGCTGGAAAAACGCTTTGCCGATTTTGCCGCGCTGGTGCTGGAAAGCGGGCGCGCCTCCTTTGCACTGTGCCAGAATGTGTACTGCGCCACGGATGTCCGGCATCAGGGGCTGTCGGTGGCGCTTGCGTTGAGCCAGAGCATCCTGCAGGGCAGCAGCGGCGCATGGCGGATGCAGGGCGGCGGCTTTGCGGGCACCATTCAGGCCTATGTGCCGGAAACGTTGCTGCAGCGCTACCATACCGCCATGGAGCGGGTGTTCGGCCCGGGTAGCTGCTATGTGCTCCGGCTGCGGGAACAGGGCGCAAGACAAGTGCTGTAACTGCAGAAGCAACAAAAAAAGGGTCTGCTGCAAATTTGCAGCAGACCCTTTTCAATTTTTGCTTCAAATGGACTCAGCGCAGCGGGAAGGAATTGGTCTCCTGCTGGGCTGCAAGATGCTGGACCGTTTCCGAGGTCGAGGTGCCCAGCCGGAAAATGGAGGATGCCAGCAGCTTGTTGTAGACACGGTAGCCAAACAGCACCACGTTCTTGACCGCTGTGAACAGTAGCATCGGCACGAAGGTGACAGAGAAGGAAACGAGCCCTTCGCCCAGTGTAAAATCGTGCAGATGAAGGCTGCCCAAAAACTCATCCAGAGAATCCTTGAGTTCGCCGCCGCCCGAAACGGTCCGCTGTTCTTCCTCCGAAAGCACAGCATACGACGAAGGCAGTTGGAGCTTTTTCATGAACGAACACTCCTTTCAGGCAGAAATCCGAAACACTCAGGCGGCCAGACCTGCGGCCACGGAAGGATCCTGTGTGTCGGTATTCGTGGTGGTGCCAAACATAGAGCCGAACAGGTTCTTCAGCGACAGGTACATGCTGCGCACCTGTGCATAAGCGTAGTAACCGGCCAGTCCTGCCATGCCGACGGTGGCAACGCGGCTCCAGGTATTCATACGGTTCCAATTGTGTTTGACCACACCGGTCAGGCTCAGGCCGTCGTACAGACCCTCTTTGAAGGTATTGATAAAGTACTGGAAGGAACCCCGGCTCAGCATATAAACGCCGTTCACCACCACATTCATGGCATAGGTGACCAAAACTTCCGGGTGTAAGGTAACGGTGTAGTCACCGACGTTGAAGCTGTAGTCGGCACCGCCGTCGAGGTAGGTCATTTCTTCTTCCGAGAGAACCGCATAGGAGGCGGGCATCAGCATGGTGCTCTGATATGTATGATCCATAATGGAAAGGCTCCTTTCACTCGTGAAATCCGCCCAAAGGCAGACGATATGTTATCTGAATTGTAGCATATCTGTATAAAAATAACAAGGGATGCGGCGAAAAAAAAGATGATACATTTGTGAACAAACTGTGAACGGACGAGAGAATAACTGCGAACAGACGATGGAAACAGTGTGAATGCGGCGCTTTTGGGCGCTGAAAAAATGTTCCGCAAAAACGCAAAAAAAAAGGCACCCGCAGCCGGAAGCTGCGGATGCCAAAAGGGGAGAAAACGCTTATTCGCCGCAGGGAGTGCGCTCGTACAGTGCAGTCAGCTGTGCGATGTGTGCTGCAAGGCTGCCGGGCATAGGGCTGCCGAGCCGCCACTGCCAGTTGGCACCCTGGGTGCTGGGGGTGTTGATGCGGGCCTCACTGCCCAGATGCAGCCAGTCGGCCAGCGGAATGATCGCCATGTCCGACACACTGGCAAGGCAGGCGCAGATCATGGCCTCGGTCAGATCCTCCGGCTTGCAGCGCAGGTAGCGGCAGGCATAGGCCACATCTTCCGGGCTGGCATTGGTGCGCCAGCCTTCGGTGGTCACGTTGTCATGGGTGCCGGTGTACACCACGCTGTTGCGGGGGTAGGTATGAGGCAGGTAATTGCCGGACTCCCGGCTGTCAAAGGCAAACTGCATGATCTTCATGCCGGGGTAGCCGCTCTCTGCCAGCATGGCCTTGACCTCCGGGGTCAGGTAGCCCAGGTCCTCGGCAATGATGCCGCCTTCGCCCAAAGCTTCGTGCATGGCGTGGATAAAATCACGGTCCGGGCCCTTTTCCCAGTGGCCGCCCGCTGCGGTCTTGTTTCCGGCGGGGATGGAGTAGTAGCTCTCAAAACCGCGGAAATGGTCGATGCGTACCACATCGTAAATGGAGGTGGCGTGCTGCATCCGGCGTTTCCACCAGGCAAAGCCGGTGGCTTTGTGCGTGGGCCAGTCATACAGGGGGTTGCCCCACAGCTGGCCGTCTGCTGCAAAGGCGTCCGGCGGGCATCCGGCCACCTGGGTCAGATGCATTTCTCCGTCGGTCTGGAACAGCTCCGGGTGGGTCCACAGGTCACTGGAATCCGGGCTGACATAGATGGGAATATCGCCCACCAGACGGACGCCCTTGCCGTTGGCGTAAGCCTTCAGGGCGTTCCACTGGGTGTAGAAGAAGAATTGCACCGCCTTGTAGTAATCCACCGCGTCGGCAAGGCGCTGTTTTGCGGCAGCAATGGCTTCCGGTTTGCGGCAGCGCAGGTCGTCCGGCCAGTCGGCAAGGCCTGCCTGCCCCTGTTCGGCTTTGACAGCCATGAACAGGGCGTAATCCTCCAGCCAGAAGCTCTGCGCCTCGCAGAAGGCTTCATAGGCGGGGGAGGGGGCTGCCAGCAGACGGTCGGCTGCCTTTTTCAGGATCACAGGCCGCTCGTTGTACAGTGCGCCGTAGTCGATGGGGCCTACAGGCCGTGCGGCGGGCACTTCATCGACCGTCAGCAGACCGACGTCGGCCAGCAGGCGGTAGTCAATGAAGTAGGGGTTGCCGGCAAAGGCGGAAAAGCTCTGGTAAGGGCTGTCACCGTAGCCGGTGGGGCCGATGGGCAAAATCTGCCAGTAGGTCTGTTTTGCCTCGGCGAGGAAATCGACAAATGCGAAGGCCTCTTTGCCCAGCGTGCCGATGCCAAAGGGCCCCGGCAGGCTGAACACGGGCATCAGAATGCCGCTTGCACGCATGGTGCGCACCTCCTTAGCCCTTGACAGCACCTGCCACAACGCCCTCGATGATGTACTTCTGGCAGGTCATGTACAGGATGATGATGGGGATGATGG
>ERZ773106.2550-NODE-2550-length-10134-cov-5.585574_pt1 | contig 10134 bp, 7 predicted proteins | sample MGYA00580572_ERZ773106 | MGnify/ENA primary metagenome ERZ773106 (study PRJEB29015, sample SAMEA2737868) | human gut metagenome | biome: human gut; feature: human-associated habitat; material: faeces | place: China | collected 2012 ... | reverse complement strand
GCATAGGCGTGCTTGTGGTTACTGCTGCAGTGGCGATAGTCTGCCCTGCTGTACTAGGGGCGGCGGCCGCCACGGTAACACAGTCTATAGCGACATCTGCTATTATTGGTGCAGCCACGTCAGGTGTTATGAATGGAATAGCTTCCATGAATTCCGGCAACTCATTTTATGATGGATTTGCAAGTGGCTTTGAATCTGGAGCAATATTGGGTGCAATCAGTGGTGGATTAGGAGCCGGGATATCGGCAGTTGCAACCGGGGCAGAACTGACAGTAGGAAGAATAGTGGCAGTAAAAGCTGTGAATATGATATCTGATGCGACTGTAGATACTGTGGTATATGCATATCATTCAGACAAGTACGATAAGAGTATTACTGGTGTAGACATAGTCAAGACTTGGGCAGCGAGTGCTGTAACATCGCTTGTTATGCAGTCGATTATGGATGAATGTAATGATAGGACTCAATCACCAGATAAGAACAGTAATTCAATTAATTTTAAGAATTCGTTGGATAATCAAAGTAAAGCTAATAGTAATAAGCCCACAAATACAGTCACATATAGACGTGTTCAAGGAGGAACTGGAGACAAAGCAAGTCAACAGAGAATATTAATTGATAGTGAAGGAAATGTATATATAAATAAGAAAAATGTAAATTTGAATGTTAGTGTGGATAACGGAGAGCATTCGCAGTATTATATAGAAAATAAACGACCTGGTGCTGATATTTATGAATTTGAAGTTCCTAAATGGTTAGATGATATGGTAAACGAGTATATCGTGCCGGAAAAGAATTATAGAACAAATCCTTTAAATCAGGGGAGATGTGCGCCAAAGCTAAATGATCCCACAACTCCTGGAAGATGCATAGAATTTCCTGCACCGTGGATTGAATGGATTGAGGAATATGCTACAAATGGAAGAATAATAGCAGGAGGGGGGTAGGTGAAAGATAAGAAATAGAATAAGGTAAGCTTAAAATTGTTGAAAAAAATAATTGGAGGATTGGTTTAATGAAAAAAACGATTTCGATAATGACAGAGGAGTTTGTAAATGAAAAAACAGGCGAAAGCGTAGAGGGTATAACTATAATGATTGATGGAGTTATAAAAGATTTATTTGATATTATTAAGCATGAAAAAAAAGAATACAGCGATAACGTAAGTATAGTTCAGGATGCTTTAATGAAAGGTTTAGAAGAAATAAAAAATACTATATAAGCTAAGGTAATTATCATAGAATTTGCGATTTGCAAAAATACATTGTTTCCATAACAATTAGTATAGTGGAAACAATGTATTTTTTATAGTAACATGAGAAAAAAACATGCTGATTGACTATGTTGTACACACTACGTCAGAGGCAAAACAAATTGCTGGAGAAACAGGTGTAACACATGAGGAGAAAAATACGTATTTAAAGAATCGCAGATATTATTTTGATGCTGTTACCAAAACAATGGTTAGAAGTATGTCGGTTTTAGATAGTGGAACAATAGATGGAATGGCTACGGATGAAAATGGGAAGGCTTTAATATTACTGATATCAGATCATCTTGATTGGAAAAATGAGTATGATCATTTACTAAGACTACAAGAAAAAATAAATTCTTATATTACATTCTGCGAGGAACATCAATGGAGAATTAACAGTAAAAGAGTTTGTTGATTGGTACAATGATATTGACAACTATAGACCAGAACTGCCTAGTAATAACCGTAGTCACAAATATGAATAAGGAAGAATCTAATGGATATATATTTAGTAGCAAAATTAAAGAAATATGATGATTTTATTTCCTGTTATAATGAAGGAGATGAGAAAAAAATGTACAAAGGTAAATCACTGCTATTTTATTCATTATCAAATAATGATGCAGAAAGCCGTTATTTAATAACAATTTTTTTGATCAATAAGGGTGCTGATGTTAATGTAGTAAATGAGTGTGGTGAAAATCTTTTGCATATATTGCTTTCAAGAGTGAATCACAATATAAATCAGACGGTGGAGTTGTGCAAAAAGTTGATAGATGGAGGTGTGGATATAAACCAAATAGACGAAAAAGGAAGAGTCCCACTACAGTATTTGATTAATTTAAAATTTACAGATGAGGAACTTGAACCTTTATATAAAATCTGGTTTGCACAAAAAAATATTCTGGTTAATTACAAGAATGCATGGGGAAAAACGCCATTGGAAATTGCTGCTCAAATGCCGTACAGAAAAAAATTAGTAGAAAGGTTAAAATTATATGAGTGATGTAGTAAGTTTTATTTCAGATGCTGGTGGAAGCGTTGTTTCAAAAAATATATTGATACGGAAGAGTATTTGAGTGATGCAGATAATATGAGCATCTGTGATTTTAATACAATTGCAAATATTGAACCGGCAATTCTCACAATATACAACTGTAAAGTTGGAACTGATTTAGAATTGGTGGATGAGAATGGAAAGAAATATTTCTTGGATAACAGTACAGGAAAGAAATTTAAAGTATAGGACATATTCTGGGCACTCGGTAAGAAGTAAATGAGTAGCGTAAGAAGCCGATGCAGATAGTAAATACATTGTTTACTTAACAACACTTGTTATGAAAACAATGTATTTTTTTACAATCAAATTAAGAAAAACTAAACGACTGTTGACAAAAATAATGAACGATGTAATACTATTGCTTGGCAATAATATAAAGGAGATGGTGTTGTGTCGCGGGAAGATGATGTTGGAGCTGCGGGCGTTGGAGAAGCTGCGAAGGATAGCAGAGATGAGCTTGAAGACATTTTAAAAGCACTTGAAGCTGGTGATTCTGACAAGCATGGACCCAATATGAAGATCATCATAGGTGTAATAGCTGGGATCGTATTGGTTTCAGTTGTGTTAATCATCATAATGGTTAATAGGAAATCTGTTGTGCCTGATTTTGTTGGTCACACAACGGCGGAGGCAAAACAAATTGCCAGAGAGGCTGGTGTAACGCTTGAGGAGAAAAAAGAATACAGTTCTGAGGTAGAAGAAGGATGCGTTATCTCACAGGATATAGCCAAGGGAATGAAGGTGAAACGTAAGGCTTCAGTTGGAATAACGGTCAGTAAAGGCAAGGAGATGACAGTTGTGCCGGAATTTGTTGGTGAAACCCTGGAGGATGCCAGAGCTATGGCTGCAGAGGCTGGTATAGAGCTTGAAGAAACTGAAGAATATAGTAAGGATGTTGCGGCTGGCTTGATAATTGAACAGCAAGATACACAGGGAACCAGCATAGAAAAGGGGAGTTCTGTAAAGATCACAGTAAGCCTGGGAGAGCAGACGGTAAAACTTCCTGACTTTGTAGGTATGACCTTGAATGATGCAACTATACAGTGTTCAACCCTTGGAATCACCTTTAGTACCCTCCAGGAGAATTCTGATACCGTTGATGAGAATGTGATCATCAGACAAAGCGTAAAGGCGGGAACTGAGATGACTGAAGATACTCAGTTGTATCTGATAGTGAGTAAGGGCAAGAAGACAAGCTCGGTTGTGGCTGCAAGCTCCGGTTCAGCAGGTGGTGGATCGGGATCATCTGGTGGTTCGGGAACAAATGAACAGGCGGACAGCGGAACATCAGGAGTAAATGAAGATGAGTTTATAACAGAAGAAGAAGAGTGGGGTGATTGATCATGAAAAAGGAGTTAAAGAGAAGGATAATTACAGTAATTGTAGGAGCAGTGATTATGTGTATGGTCAGCCTTGTTCCAGAAATGGTACAGGCATATGCTTCGACGAATGCAGTGTCGGAGGATGCTGGAATCAGGGCTGAATATAATGGTGACAGTGGAGTGCTGACATTGGATGTTTCCACAAATAAGGCGATGATTGACTTTGGACTGGAGGACAAGAAGCCGTGGACTAATTTCAATGTTATAAAGGTTGTAGTAAAGCCTGGAGTTACACATATAGGTAACAATGCATTTTCAGGATGTACAAATCTGGAGTCTGTGGTTATAGAGGGAGACGAACCTCTCACTATAGGACGAAGGGCTTTTTATGGATGTACATCTTTAAAGTCTGTGGAATTTTCGAAAGGAACTTTGTCGGTGGGGGCGTATGCATTTGCCAGATGTTCAAGTTTGAAGAATGTAGACATGTCTGGATCTCAGATATACGAACTTGGTCAGTTTGCATTTGGAGAGTGCTATAGCATAACCGATTTGAAATTATCAGAGTATACCAAGACACTGGGAGACTATTGTTTTCAGGGCTGTAACAGAATAAAAAACATAGATATTCCTGATAATTTGTCAAGTGTTGGAAATTGCGCTTTTGCAGGATGCGAATTACTAGAGCATCTGGATTTTTCAGAAAGACTTATAAAATTGGGAGACTTTTGCTTTATAGGATGCAAAAATCTTCAGTATGTTAGATTGTTAAGAAGACCGGCGGATGCTGATTTTGGAACGGGTCTGTTCAAGGAGGGAAATCCAACCGGAACATATCTGTATACATATGAGGCTGGTAACAACATATATACTCCGGATTCTGATGAGAATGTGATTATCAGGAGGGCTTATAGGTTTGATGAAAACAGTATGAATGTAAGTATTCCGGCTAAGAGTTATTCTTATACGGGAAAGCCTATAAAACCGGTAATTAAAGTTACGGATAATGATGGCTCTGTAGTAAATGCAGATGCATATGATGTTACATACTCGAATAATAAAAATGTCGGAACCGCTGTTATAAAGATTACAGGAAAAAATGAGAATATCGGCACACTCACAATGAAATTCTCAATAGTTCAGGCAGCATGCAAGCTTTCTGTTAAGAAGGATGGTAAGCAGGCCGCAAGTACATATACGCTTCTTCTGAACAGTCGTGGAACAGCATCTATGACCCTGGCAGCTACGACTTCAGGAAATGAGAAGATAAGGTACACAAGTTCAAACGAGAATGTACTCAAGGTCAATGACAGAGGAGTCATAACAGTCACAAAAACGGGTACAGCCAAAATAACAATATGCGCTAATAATAAGACAAAGTCAAATTATAAGCCATGCTCAAAAACAATCACTGTGAAGGTAAGAAAACCTCAGAACATACAGGTTAAGAGTAAAAAGACACAGTATAATTATAAGAAGGGCGTGAAGAGAAGCATAGGAGCCTCAGCAAAGGGTGGAGTCAGACTTACATATAGTTCATCCAATCCTAAGGTTATTTCTGTAGCGAATAATGGAAAGATAACAATAAAGGGTGTTGGTAAAGCTATAGTTACGATAAAAGCAGGTGATAATGGTGTATATGAGCAGAAGGTAAGAAAGATTACATATTATGTAAGACCGGTGATGTCATCTGTGTCAATTGCCCATAACAGCAAAACACTAAAAGTAACAGTAAATAATCCTACTCCGAATTCAAAGGTTATCGTAAAAGTGTATGAATCGTCAAAGATGAAAAAACTATATGGTAAGCCACATATAAAAACTGTAAAGAAAGGCAAGAAAGTAGTTATTACTGTGAATGTATCAAAGTATAGCAGATACTATCCTGTAATTTATGTGAAGAAAAATGGCGTTGAATCACAGAAGGTTACAAATAGCAGAGGAGATATAAGGAAGTAAAGGGGGCATTTCAGATGACGAGAGTAAAAAAACTTATAGCGGCAGTGATGATTGTCTTGGCTATATGTTCATTTGGTATGGTGCAGGCACACGCTGATGAGTCGGATTCGACTGATGCGGTAAAAACCTATTATTGCATAGCAAATTATCCGGTTGGAGTAAGATTAAGTACATCACCAAACGGAAGAGCGCTTGCATGGATAACCATGACCGAGTCTGAAGCAGCGGATGCGTATGTGTATGGAAAAATAGATTACAGTGAGGATAAAGACGAGCTGAAGATACGTGGACTTACCGCACAGTCCATGAGACTCTACTGCGAAAAACTGGCCATAGGCAGTGAGCCATGCAAAATAGACAAGATAATCTCATGTGGAGGCAGTATCATGACTCTTGAGGTTAAGTCTGGTTCATATCTAAAGTGCAATGAAGTCGTGGGGGCTCACCGTTTTGATATTGCTCCAAGCGGACAGGATAATAATGTGTACAAGCCTTCAGCCTTGAATTTATCAGAGGACAGTGCTGAGGTGATCATTTCAGATGATAAACCATATGTATATACAGGCAAGGTGATAGCTCCGACAGTACAGGTCAAGTATGAGGGAAGAGTTATTGAACAGGGTACAGACTATAAGGTCACCTATAAAGACAATATTAATGCAGGAACACAAGCAAAGATTGTGGTGACTGGATGTGGAGATTATGGCGGAGAGATCCAGAAGGAATTTACAATTAAGCCTGCAAATGTGCAGTCTGCATCGATAGATGTGGCATCTTGTGTATATGACGGAACAGCAAAGTTACCAAAGGTTACAGTGAAGCTGAATGGTGCGGTAATGGGTACTGATAACTATAAGATTACTTTAAAGAATAATGTATCGGCCGGAAATAAAGCGGAGGCAGCCATAGAGGGTTGTAAGAATTTAACTGGAAAAGTAAGTAAGACATTTACAATTTCTCAGGCGGATATAACAAAAGCGACAGTGACATTAGCTGCTAATTCTTATACATATAGCGGAAGTTATTTCAAGCCTGCAGTTACAGTTGCGTATGGAAGTGCAAAGCTGAAGGCATCAGATTATACAGTACAATACGCAAATAATAAAGAGCCTGGTACAGCGACAGTTACTATTACGGCAAATGGTTCCAACTGTGTATCAGGAAAGAGAGTTGTAAAGAATTTTAGAATTGAAAAAAAGGTACCGGTGATCTCGTTCAAGAGTCCTATATCAACAACATGGCACAATGCAAATGGAACACATGGCTTTGAGTGTGTTGCACCTAGTGATTGTCAGGGTACATTTAGCTTCAAATCAAGTAATCCTAAATTGCTTGCGATCAATGCGGCAGGTGGAAGAGTTCAGGTTATGAATAACAAAGCATTTGGCAGTGTAGTGATTACAGCTACCTTTACACCAAAGGGAGCGGATGCTGCGCACTATAGTACAAAGTCTATCACCAGAACTATAAAAGTGGTGCCAAACATAGTTAAGATAGCGAATACAGAATCTAAAAAATCAGGACAGTTATATATACAGTGGTCTAATAGTAAGAAGGAGTATAATGCCAGCGAATATAGGATATATTATTATGGCTACAAGAAGGACAGTGAAGATTGTGGACAGATGTCACTATATAATTCAAAGAGTAAGATAACGGGTACCAGTACAACCATAACCGGACTGAAAGCTGGAAAATATTATATTAAGGTTGTTCCTTGCTATAAGTCAGGCGGAAACGTGCAGAATGGTGCCAGCACAAGTGCTGTAAAGTGTGTTATTAAATAGTCGAAAGAGGAAATCTTATGGAATTTATGACTCCTGTGGATAAATATATGATATCGGGTGTCCATCGTATAAGAATAGGAAGTCTTGACGAGAATGAGATTGTGGTGAGAAGCCCGGAAATGATTGGTGTTCAGACCGAATTTGTGGAAAATGGAAATGGATGGATTATATGTGATACTGGCAGTCGTAGCTTGACCGTGGATGGCAATCTGGTACAGTCAGGATACAAGCTCAAATGTGGAGATATTATAGAACTCGGTGCTTTAAGGATAATATATTGTGTGCAGATTATCGGTGTGATTATACAGAACGACTTAAAAGACAGTATTATTGTCAATCTGCCATACTTGGATTCAGAGGCGCTTAAGTATGAGGATGTTCAGGGAAAAGACAGATTTTTTCACAGATCCCCCAGAAATACGAAGGAGCCGGTTATAGAGTCTGTGACAATTGAGAATCCACCGGCAAAACAGCAGATAGAAAAGAAACCGCTCTTGATGGTTATAGGACCAACATTTACGATGATGATCCCTATGATGCTTGGAGGAGTTCTTGCTATGTACAGCTACAGATCATCAGGGAGCAATTCTGGAATGCTTATGTATACAGGTCTTATCACTGCTGCTGCATCTGCGGTTATAGGAGTGTTATGGGCCTTCATCAATATGCATTATGATAAGAAGAGAAATGCACAGGGGGAGCTTGACAGGAGATCTGGGTATGCCAGATATCTGAGGCGGCAGATAAAACAGATAGCTTCTAATCAGAATACTATAAAAAATATGCTCGGAGATATGTACAAATCTCCTGATGTTATAACGCAATATACAGATCAGTCAACTGAATTGTGGAATAGAAACAGGAATCATAAGGATTATCTGGTGGAGCGAGTTGGCCTGGGAACATTGGATGTGTCAGAGTATATAACTGTTCCTAAGATACGAATGGAACAGTCTGATGATGAATTGATACAGATTCCGGGCAAAGTAAAGGCTGTATATTCACGAATAAAGGATGTTCCGCAGGGCGTGGATCTCGGAGCTACAGGTATAATAGGTATAGTTGGAGTGGGAGATAAGAGCAAAGCATTTGATGTGGCAAGAACCATGATTGCACAGATAGCAGCGAATAATTCTTATCGTGATGTAAAACTTGCATTTGCATTCGATTCTGAAACTGATAGCAGTGAATGGATGAACTATACTGGTGAGTGTATGAGTACAGACTACTCTTTTACTATGACTGCCTCAGGTACATATAATTTTCGTTTTTACTTAATGGATAAGGCAAATAATATTTATTATTTACGTGTAAATACATATATACATTTATCTGATCCTAATTATCCAAGTATAAATTCTATAATTCAGTCAGCGGTAGATCAGTGTAAAAGGGAAACTGATGGTCCTGATTATCAAAATAAATAAAACCGATACTAAAACCGATAATAAAAATAGTAATAAATCAGATAACGGAGTGATAGAGCTTCCGATTATACCAATAGATTAATTAATAGGTTACCATGTATTTTTACATTGTGGAATAGAGTATTTATTAACAATAGAACATGCTGGGAGGATTATGTATGTACAAAAGAATAATTAGCCTTATTTTAACACTTATTATGCTGATTACAATAGTTCCATCAACTATTGTGGCAGCAAGTGAAGTTCGGACAATGGAAGGGGTTGAAGCTTCGGGCAAGCAATCCGAATGCAACCGGCCTGAGGTCGATAAATCGGAGGAAAATATTATCTACATGGTAAATCCGCTGTATGAGGATGTTATCAGCATTGATGATTTAAAGAAAAAGCTTGACTCCTCAAACGATGTGCAGCTATTTGCGGCATCCACGGGACAGTATTTTTCAGATTATGACAGTGCCGTTTCATATCTCAGAAAGCAGATGGTTAGCAGAGAGACGGAAATAACCTTGAATTTCCCTGCATCCTGGTTTGATTCTCACAAAGATGAGCTATATTGGGATTTATTATATGATGCAATGAAGTGCGATGAAAGCTCTACCGGACAGGATGGGGATGCGCTTATATATGGATTTGCTGGCTGTCGTCTTTCATACAGTAATGCAGGATATATACAATATACCATGTCATATCATTCTGATGCAGAGCAGGAAGCAAAGCTGACAGCGGCTGTGGCTGAGGCAATGACAACACTGCAGCTTAATGGACTGAGCGAAGCCAAAAAGATTATAAAGATTCATGATTATATCTGCAATCATGTCGATTATGCATATAATTCAAAAGAGGAGCAGATATATACAGCTTATGGAGCTCTATGCACCGGAAAAGCTGTCTGTCAGGGGTATGCTGTGCTTTTCTACAGACTGTGCAAGGAAGCAGGACTGTCGGTTAGGATTATCAGCGGTACCGGCAATGGAGGAGCGCATGCGTGGAATATAGTGCGAATCGGCAGCAAATACTATAACGTGGACTGTACCTGGGATGGACAGGGTGCGGCCACCTATAATAATTTTCTGTTGAAATCAGAAGCTGACTTTAGTAATCATACCCGCAAATCATGGAAAGTGGTGGGCAACCATTATCTATACTATACATCAGCTGAGTTTAACGCTCAGTATCCTATGACTGAAAAATCATGGGATGAGTCGGATAACAGCAACGATTCTGTAGAAACTACATATGCGCATAGTGAGGAGACCTCGTCAGGTGCTGTGACACTAAAAGCAGAATGGAATGATCCTGTACTTGGACAGCCGACCACATTCCA
>ERZ773106.2546-NODE-2546-length-10157-cov-2.921600_pt1 | contig 10157 bp, 7 predicted proteins | sample MGYA00580572_ERZ773106 | MGnify/ENA primary metagenome ERZ773106 (study PRJEB29015, sample SAMEA2737868) | human gut metagenome | biome: human gut; feature: human-associated habitat; material: faeces | place: China | collected 2012 ... | reverse complement strand
CACATTCAGGTCGCCGCAGAAGATCACCGGTTTGTTTTGATCCAGGGTTTGCAGATAAGCAAGAAAGTCGTCCTCCCACTGCATACGGTAGTCCAGCCGAGTTAACTCTCGCTGAGAATTGGGCACATATACGGTGGCAAAGTAGAACGCAGGAAATTCCAGGGTAATCAGCCGCCCCTCCCGGTCATGCTCCTCCTTGCCCATGCCGTACTGCATCCGCAGCGGCTCCTGCTTAGAGAAGATGGCGGTGCCGGAGTAGCCCTTTTTCTCCGCATAGTTCCAGTAGGCGTGGTAGCCCGGGGGCGCAAAGTCAATCTGTCCCGCTTGCAGCTTGGTCTCTTGCAGGCAAAATAGGTCCGCGTTTGCCGCAGCAAAAAAGTCGGCAAAGCCCTTGCCCATACAGGCTCGCAGGCCGTTTACATTCCAGCTGATACATTTCATTGGGTCGGCTCCTCTTTTTGCAGCAAAATGCGGTCGGTGTCAAACTCTTTGGTCTCTTTTTCCCGATATAGTGCCAGCAGGTCCGACACGGTCATATGGGCCTTTTGCTCCTTGTCCAGGTCAATGATGATTCGGCCGCTGTCCATCATAATGGTGCGGTCGCCGGTGGCCAGCGCAGAGGACATATTGTGGGTGATCATCATGGTGGTGATGTTGTTTTCTGCCACGATCTCGTTGGTAATGTCCATCACCTTTTTGGCGGTGACCGGATCCAGCGCGGCGGTGTGTTCGTCTAAGAGCAGCAGCTTGGGGGTGCAGATGGTGCACATCAGCAAGGTGACCACTTGCCGCTGCCCACCGGACAGCAGACCGATCTTGGTTTTCATTCGGTCCTCCAGCCCCATATTAAAGCGAGACACCTGTTCCCGGAAAAAGTTGCTCTTTTTCTTAGACAGAGCCAGCGCCAGCCCGCTGGAGTGGGCGCGGGTGTAGGCCAGCGCCAGGTTTTCCTCAATGGTCATATTCGGTGCGGTGCCCTTCATCGGGTCCTGGAACACCCGGCCGATCAATTTGGCACGCCTGTGTTCCGGCAGAAAGGAAATGTCCTGCCCGTCCAGGGTAACGGTGCCGCTGTCCTGCATAAAGGTGCCGCAGATCAGGTTGAACAGGGTGGATTTGCCGGCGCCGTTGGAGCCAACAATGGTGAGAAATTCGCCCCGATCCAGGTGCAAATTGATCTTCTCTAGGGCAATGTGTTCATTGACGGTGCCCTTGGCAAAGGTCTTGGAAACATTCTTTACATCAAGCATTGCGGCGGGCCTCCTTCTTTACTTTGCGGTTCCGGGCGGTGCGCTTGGCAGCCGGGATAATAAAGGTGGCAGCCACGATCACGGCGCACATCAGCTTCATCAAATTGGCGCTGTTGGTGCCAAACAGCTCAATATCCACCACAAAGGTGACGATCAGTTTGTAGATCACGGAGCCGCACACGGCGGAGATCAGTCCCACGGTGACGCCCCGCTTGCCAAACAGCGCCTCGCCGATAATCACGGCGGCCAGGCCGTAGATTAGAGTGCCGTTGCTGGTGGAGGTGTCGCTGTACCCTACATAATGGGTCACCAGTGCGCCTGCCAGACCGATCAGCCCGTTGCTGATGCACAGCCCCAGGATCAGAGTGGCGTCCACATTGATGGAGGAAGCGCGCACCATATCCTGATTGTCGCCGGTAGCGCGGATACACAGGCCCACATGGGTCTTAAAGAACACAATCAGCAGCAGGGTCACTACCAGGCAGATCGCCAGCGCCAGCAGCGCACCGGCCACCTTGCGCTGATCGCCGGTCAGGTGCAGCGCCTTATAGAACTGCTTAAACAGATTGGCGGCGCCGATGGACAGGTTGGGGCCGCCCCGAACAATCAAGTTAACGGAGTACAGTCCGCTCATCGTGATGATACCGGCCAGTACCGGGTGTACTTGCAGTTTGGTTTGCAGCAGCCCGGTGATTAGTCCGGCGGCCATGCCGCCTAAAAAGGCAATGGGCAGGGACAGATAGGTGTGGCCCCCGGCAGCCAAAACGGCGGCCAGTGCAGAGCCAAAACCGAAGCTGCCCTCGGTGGTCAGGTCGGGAATGTCCAGCACCCGCAGGCTGATGTAAACGCCCAGCGCCAACAGTCCGTACAGTAAGCCCTCTTGCAGGGCAGTGAGATAAAGCATAAGTTCTTGTTCCTTTGGGTATGAAAAAATTGCAGCAGGCGCACCTTGCAGCGCGCCCGCCGGTTTGTGATTTTTGTTGTTTATTTTGCTGCTTCCAGCACCTTGACCTCATAGCCAACGGTATCCTTGGTGGGGGTAGCCAAACCGCCGGCAGCCAGCGCTGCCTTGTTTACGGAGCAGTAGTCGATGCCGCACACCTGGGCGGGGATCTCCGCTACCTTTTTGCCGTCAAAATACTGAATAGCCATTTCTGCGGTCTTTTCGCCGATGCCCTTGTCGTCAATGGCCAGGGTGGCGGTGCAGCCGGAGGCAACCGTGGTGGCAGAGGAGCAGTAGGTGGGAATCTTCTTCTCCTGGCACAGCTCTGTCAGGGCAGACACACCGTCCTGTACCACAGAGTCGTTGGGTACGAAGATGACATCACAGCCGCCGTCAATCAGGGACTGGGTGACGGACTTCACATCGGCGGAGTTTTCCACGGTCTTTTCCGCATAAGCGATTTTCTTGCTGTCCAGGTACTTCTCGGCCGCCTTCACGGTGGAGGTGGCGTTCACCTGGCTGGTGGAGTAAATAAAGCCCCATTTTTTTACATCCGGGGTCAGTTTGTAGCCCATGTCAATGATCTCAGATACCGGAATGGCGTTGGAAGTACCGGTAGCGTTTTTGTCCGGGGTGTCCAGCGCGGTCATTACTTTGGCAGCTACCGGGTCGGACACGGCGCAGAAGAAGCAAGGGGTTTCAGACTCCAGGTTTACAAACGCCTGCGTGGCCGGGGTGGCGATGGTGAATACTGCGTCATAATCGCCATTGTCAAAGTCAGACACAATGGTGCTCAGACTGGCGGCATCACCGGCAGCGTTCTTGTACACGCAGGTCACATTGTCGCCGTACTTCTCTTTCAGCTTAGACTCGATCCCGGTACGCATATCGGTAAAGGCGCCGTTCTCAGACAGCACGGCAATGCCCACTTTCTTGCTGTCTGCTTTGGCATTGTTATCTTTGCTGCCGGAGCAGGCGGCGAACAGCCCGGCAACCAGTGCCAGGCACAGCAGGGTGGCAAAAAACTTTTTCATCATTCATTCTCCTTAAACGCTTGGTGTTGATTATAATAATCGAGGTCTGCAAAGGCTTTGCGCAGCATTTCCTCGGTTATGGTGTAGGGGTTGTGGGCAATGTCCGGCATTTTGGCTACCAGGGGCACCAGCTTTTCCACATCGGCACCGGTCATCTCCACTTGGGAGAGGGCGGTGGGGAGTCCTACGCTTCTGTTGAAAGCGTACATCTGGCGGAAGCCGTCCAAATTGCCGTCGGTTAGCAGCAGAATGAGCACGCCAAAGCCCACCACTTCACCGTGCAGGTGGCGTGCCTCAATATGGGGCCAGGCGGTGAGCGCGTAAAACACGGCGTGCGCCAGGCCGGAATTGTAATCCACAATATGCTCTGCCGTCAACAAAATAGAGGCAATGCCGGTGGTGACGATGATTGCCAGAATGACTTGCTCCACTGCATAGGTGCAGCGCTCGGCATCTATATCTGCCATGGCCTGTGCACCGTAGGTGAGCAGCGGGTCCAAGCACATTCGGCTCACATTTACACCCAGGGCATGGTAGTGCACCAGCGCTTCACCTCGGGAGCTCATCTCCGCCTCAAAATACTTGGCGTAAGTGTCGCCCATACCGGCCCAAATGTAGCGCCGTGGGGCGGCTGCAATCACCGAGGGCAGAATAAAGGCGTGCACCGGCGGCGCTTTGTGAAAATCCGGCGCCAAAAAGGTGCCGTCTGCGTGGTACAGAATCGATACTGCCGTGGTGGCTGCGCAGGTGGAGGCAATGGTGGGAAAGGTGAATACCGGCTTGCCGCTTTCTTCCCCATAGGCTTTGCCGGTGTCCAGTGCCTTGCCGCCGCCAACAGCAAAGATCATATCTGCTGCTGCCACTGCCGGGTTCTCTGCCAAGGCAGCAATGTTCTCCCGACTGGCCTCGCCGCCGTACCACACAAAATCCGTAATGGTCACGGCGCTGCCTTGGATCGCGGCCAGCAGGCGCTCCCGCACCGCTGCCATGGCCTTGTGTCCGCCGATCACCACCGCTGTGGCGCCAAAGGGCGCGCACACCGTTGGAATTTGCTTGTAAACCTGCTCGCCGATGGAATAGGACGGCAGGGTAATGGAATAATCCGTCATAGGATTTAGGTCCTTCCCGACTTACTTATAATCCTCTTATAGGACTGTGTGAAAATTATAGCACCGCAGGCGGGCTTTGTCAACGAAATTCTTTAGCAAGTTAAAGCGATAAACTATAGCTACACAATGCGTCCGCCGCCCAGTACCGTGTCGCCGTCATAAATAACGGCAGCCTGACCGGGGGTCACCGCTCGCTGCGGCGTGTCAAAGGTCAGCTGCACATCGCCGCCGGGCAGCACCTCTACGGTGCAGGGTGCCTGGTGCATATTGTAGCGGATCTTGGCAGCAGCATGCAGCGGTTCGGCAGGCGCTGCAATGCTCAGCCAGTTGAACTCGGTTACCCGCACCACCGTACTGTTCAGTTGGTCGTTGGGGCACAGGGTCACCGTGTTGCTTTCCAGATCCTTCTTGCACACATACAGCGGCGCCGGCAGCGCAAGACCCAGCCCACGGCGCTGGCCGATGGTGTAGCGAATAATGCCCTTGTGGCGGCCCAGCACATTCCCCGGGGGGATAGTGACGGCCGGTATAGTTTTCAATAAAGGCGGCGTAGTCCCCGTCCGGCACAAAGCAAATGTCCTGGCTTTCTCTTTTGTGGGCGTTGATAAAGCCGTTTTCCTCTGCAATGGCGCGCACTTGGTCCTTATGCAGCTCACCTAAGGGAAACAGGGTGTGGGCCAGCTGCTCCTGGGATAGATTATAGAGCACATAGCTTTGGTCCTTTTTGTCGTCCAGCGCCTTGCGCAGCCGATAGCGGCCGTCCACGCAGTCAATGCGGGCGTAGTGGCCGGTGACCACATAGTCGTAGCCCAGGGTGATGGCGCGGCGACACAGGGTGTCAAATTTTAAGCACTTGTTGCAGTCAATGCAGGGGTTGGGGGTGCCGCCTGCCTCATAGGTGGCAATAAATTTATCAATGACCTTTTCCTTAAAGTCACCTTTAAAATTGAACACTTGATAGGGCATACCCAGTCGGCGAGCCACGCTGCGGGCGTCCTCCACATCGGACAGGGAGCAGCAAGTCTTTTCCCGCTGGGCCATCAAAATATCGTCGCTGTCAAACAGCTTCATGGTGGCGCCCATACAGTCGTACCCGGCGTCCAACATCAGCTTGGCGGCCACGGAGCTGTCCACGCCGCCGCTCATGGCGATCAATGCTTTTTTCAAAAAAACGCACCTGCTTTCTTGACACTTTCAGTCTACTATACTAATATATACAGGAATAGAAGTAAAGAGGGAGTTTTTAGTTTTTATGCAAAAAATGCGTTTTTTTCGCCGGTGTCTTCCGCTGTTTTTGGCCTTTTGGCTGCTACTGGCAGTGGCGAGCGCGCCCTTTGCTGCTTATGCAGGGGAGAGCGTGACTGTGCGGGACAGCAGCGGGCAGGTGCGCTACGCTGCGCCCATGGATCCGGAGAACGCTTGCCCGGCGCTGCAATCGGCGCTGGACACGGTGCGCAGCGGCGCCTACGGCACCTGCACGGTTACCGTGACCCCCGGGGAATATCGAATGACAAAGAGCGCTGTGCTGGCGTCTGATATGACTCTGGACCTGACAGGGGTGACCCTGCTCAATGCCAATGCAGGCAAGGGCAACATCTTTATCTCACCCAATCGGGATCGTACCGGCAAGGACTACACCGGATATTCTGCGTTGGAGAACTGCACGCTGCGGGGCGGCACACTGGATTATGCGCCGGGCAATACCAACGGCTCCTGCCTGCTGCGCCTGGCGCATTGCAAGAATGTGACCGTGGACGGCACGGCATTTCTCAACAACACAGACTCCCACCACGCAGAATTGGCCGCCGGGTACAATGTGCGGTTTGTAAACTGCCTGTTCTCCGGTCAGACCAATCAAACGGAGAGCAGTGCGGAGGCGCTGCAAATTGATATTTTAGAGAAAAATCGGCACTTCGCCAACTTTCCGGCCTATGACGGCACGATGAATCAAAAGATCACCGTAGAGGACTGCACATTTCAGGACCTGATCTGCGGGGTAGGCACCCGCAACGCCTTTGCCGGGCGGTATCAGAAGGGCGTTACCATTCGTGGCAACACCTTTCGGCGCCTGCAAGGCACGGCCATTGTGTGCACCAATTATGTGGACACAGTGATCGAGAAGAACACCATCACCGACTGCGGTCGGGGCGTGGCATATTATATGTGCAAAAACAGCGGCGTGACCGATGTGTTCACCGATGGCAGCGGCAAGGTGCTGGGTAAGCGCAATACGGACTGCGGCAGCCGCATTACCCACAATACCATCTCCGTTTGTCAAACAGCGGAGATGGACAAGCCCAGGGGCATGTTTTTGTACGGCGGCAAGGCCACCGGCAAAATGCCTGCCGGAAATTATGCAGTCTATAACCTGACGGTCAGTGGTAACACCATTACCACCACCGGCGGCGGGATCACCGGCACCGATCTGCAAAACTGCACGCTTGCAGACAACCGCATTACCCATACCGGTGCGGCGACGGAGACCACTGTGGGAATTCTCCTTCACGGCAGCAGCGGTAATTTGATCGAGAAAAATACTTGCACCGCCCTACACAACGGGCTGAAGTGTATGGACGCCTCCCACAGCAACGAGCTGCGGAGCAACACGGTAACGAACAGCCGCTCCAGCGCCGTTTGCATTGTGGACAGCAACGGGGTAGAGGTGACGGAAAACACCATTCGCACCGGGGCCACCAACGGCATTTTTGTGCAGCGGAGCAAAAAGGCGCGCCTGCTGCGCAATACCATTCAGGCAATGGGTCATAACGGCATTTGCCTGGCGGAGAAGAGCACTGCCGCCACCGGCAGCAATCGGATCAGCGGCTGCCGTCGCTATGGGATGAGTTCCCAGCCGGGAACTGCCCTGACCACCGTAGGCGATCGGCTTACCGGCAACACCAAGGGGCAGGGGATCGCTCAGGGCAGCAAGAATATGAAGTTCTCAACCATAGGCAGTACCCGCCTGGTAGGCGGCCGGATCCGACGCGGCAAAAATAAGGGCAAGATCGCCCTGCAATGGAAAGCGGTACCCGGCGCCAAGCAATATGTGTTGTACCGTAGAGACGGCAGCATCCGCGGCAAATACCGCCGGGTGGTAACGCGCACCGGCACCCGCTATATCGACACAGCCCCCAAACGGGGCAAAACCGCCGCCTATCGCTTGGTGGCGCAAACCAAAACAAACGGCGTGACTGCGGAAAGCCCCGTGGCGCGCGCCGCAGTGAGGATTAAAGGATGACTTTACAGGAAATTGTAGATCGTTCTCGGCGCATCGTCTTTTTTGGCGGCGCCGGGGTGTCTACCGAGAGCGGTATTCCGGACTTTCGCAGTGTGGACGGCTTGTATCATCAGCAATACGACTATCCACCGGAGCAGATCCTTTCTCGCAGCTTTTTTGACGAGAACCCGGCGGAATTCTACCGCTTTTACCGCGGCAAAATGCTGTGTCCGAATGCCAAGCCCAACGCTGCCCATTACAAATTGGCAGAGCTGGAGCAAGCAGGCAAGTGCACCGCTGTGGTGACCCAGAATATTGACGGCCTGCACCAGGCAGCGGGCAGCCGCACGGTATATGAGCTCCACGGCTCCGTGCTGCGTAATCACTGTATGCGTTGCGGCAGAGCCTACGGTGTGGAGGCGGTGGCAGAGGCTGCCGGTATACCCCGGTGCGCTTGCGGTGGGATCATCAAGCCGGATGTGGTGCTGTATGAGGAAGGACTTGACCAACAGACTGTAGAGGGTGCCGTACATGCCATTGCCCGAGCGGACTGCCTGATCGTGGCGGGTACATCTCTTTCTGTGTACCCTGCGGCGGGCTTTATCCGCTACTTTCAGGGGGAGCATTTTGTGCTCATTAACCGGGATCCTACCCCGGCGGACAAGCTGGCGGACCTGGTGCTGCACCAAAAGGTGGGGCAGGGGCTGTCCCAAATTCAAGTACGCTAACGGAGGCGCTTATGCCCATTTCAGTGATGCTCAAGCCGGCTTCCGGCAACTGCAATCTGCGGTGTGAATACTGCTTTTACCACGACCTGGCCGCTACCCGGCAGACGGAGAACAAGGGCTATATGACCCGGGACACCGCCTTGCAGGTGATGGACAAGGCCCTGGCTTTTGCCGAGGACGGACCGGTATATTTTACCTTTCAGGGCGGGGAACCGCTGCTGGCGGGGAAAGACTTTTTTCGCTTTTTCTTCTCCTCTTGCAAGGAACGGCAGCGCCCCGGCGTGACCGTCCAGTTCTGCGTGCAGACCAACGGTACTTTGCTGGACGACGAATGGTGCGACCTGTTTTTGGAATATGGCTGTTTGGTGGGCGTGTCGCTGGACGGCGACCGGGAGGGCAACCGTTACCGGGTGTACCCGGACGGACGCAGCTCCTTTGATGATGTGTTTCGCGGTGTGCAGCTGCTGACCCGGCGCAGGGTGCCTTTTAATATTCTCTCGGTGCTCACCGCTTACGGCGCTACCCATGTGCGATCGTCCTATCGCTTCTTTAAGCAGCAGGGGCTGCGCCACTTGCAGTACATACCCTGCCTGCGCCCCTTTGCCATGGATGCGCCGGAGGATCTGTTTATGACCGATGACGACTACGCCGCCTTTTTGCAGCAGGGGTTCAAGCTGTATGCCAACGATGCCCTGCGGGGTAACCCGGTGTCTGTGCGTATGTTTGACAATTACTTGCTGTTGGCTCGGGGGCAGAATGCAGAGCAGTGCGGTATGAACGGCACCTGCGCTACCCAGTTTGTGGTGGAGGCGGACGGCAGTACCTACCCCTGTGACTTTTACTGTACCGATGATTGGTACCTGGGCAATATCTGTTCCGGGGATTTTGACGGCTTTTTCCATAGTGAAAAGATGGTGGAATTCTTAAAGAATTCTTTTCAGTTGCCCCCGGCGTGCAAGACCTGCCGCTGGTTCACGCTTTGTCGGGGCGGCGGTTGCAAGCGCAACCGAGTGGGCACGGATTATTGCCGGGCTTACCAAACTTTTTTTGCAAATACGGAGCATTTGTTTGCTCAACTGCGTTGAGGTGTTTTATGAAAAAGACGATTTCTGTACTGCTGGCACTGGTACTGACGGTGGGACTGTTCTCTGCCTGCTCGAAAGATAGCAAGGAGGAGACGACCACGGCTGCGCCTGCCGCCTACACCCTATCCTATACGTATGACAGCCATTATGCGCAGACGGACCCCAGTGCCGTGCGGGCGTATGAGAAGATCGCCAAATCCATTGCAGAGGGCGGCGTGGCCGTGCGGGTGAATACGGATATGATGGACGATGTGAACCGGCTGCTGTACACCGGCTTTCCGTTGATGGCGCTGGTAGATACGGTTTCGGTGAACAGCGACAATTCCGGCGTGACCATCAAATATAAAAACGATGCGGATACGCATCGCCAGCTGGTGGGCGCCTTTTCCCAAAAGGTCCATACCATTCTGAAAGCCTGCGGCAAGGGCACGGTGAGCAATCATGTGTATCTCCTCAATGTGTACCACTATGTGGCAACCCACACGACTTATGACGACAGTGTGACCGACACTTACACCGCCATTTTGCAAGGTAAGGGCATGAGTGCTGCCATCAGCGGTATGTTTGAGTTCCTGCTGCAACAGGGTGGGGTGGACGCCGGGCATATCGTCGGCAAGGACGCCGCCGGTAACCCCTGGTACTTTACCCGTTGTACCCTGGGTGACACGGTGTATAACTTTGATGTGGCAACGGAGCTGTCTGTGCGCAAAGGGGAGGGGCTGACCTGCTTTGCCATGACGGATAAGGAACTGCAAGCCGGCGGACTGCAAAAGGGTTTTACCTACTCGGAT
>ERZ773106.2544-NODE-2544-length-10162-cov-6.028792_pt1 | contig 10162 bp, 9 predicted proteins | sample MGYA00580572_ERZ773106 | MGnify/ENA primary metagenome ERZ773106 (study PRJEB29015, sample SAMEA2737868) | human gut metagenome | biome: human gut; feature: human-associated habitat; material: faeces | place: China | collected 2012 ... | reverse complement strand
GGGCAAGGACCGCACCGATGCCGCTGCGGCCCTCACCGATGCCCGCAAAAAGCTGGCCGACCTGCTGGCCTCCAGTGGCCGTCCCGCCGACGCACTGGAGCCGCACTTCACCTGCAGGCTCTGCGAAGACACCGGCATTGTGGACGGACGCACCTGCAGCTGCGTCCACAAGGTGATGCAGCAGCTCCGCCGGTCGGAGATCGAGGCTCTGTCCAGCCTCTCCATTTCCAGCTTCGATACCATGGAGCTGCGCTACTACCCCGCCCGGATGGACGCCTCCCTCGGCGAGCCGGTACGGAGTTATATGTCCACCCTTCTGGACGACCTGCGCGGCTACGCCGACGAATTCGATACCACCAGCGAGAGCCTGATGCTCCTCGGCAACGCCGGTCTGGGCAAGACCCATGCCGCTCTGGCCATCGCCGGAGAGGTTCTGGAAAAGGGCTTCGACGTCATCTATGTGTCCAGCCCCGACTTCTTCTCGAAGCTCGAGGCCCTGCACTTCGGCTCCGACCCCGCCGGGGAGGAAGAGATGCTCCTGCGCACCGCCGCCGGGGCCGACCTGCTCATCCTCGACGACCTGGGTTCCGAGTTCAACTCCAGCTTCCTCATCAGCACCCTTTACAGCCTGCTGAACAACCGTCTGGGCGCGAAGCTGCCCACCATCGTCACCACCAACATCACCGACGGCGCTCTGCTGGAAAAGCTCTACACCGAAAAGATCTCCAGCCGCCTCTCCTCTTTTGTCCCCTTCCTCTTTATGGGCGACGATATTCGGGCGCAGAAGGCAGAAGAAGCGTAAATTCACACATTTCATATGCAAAAAGCACCTGCTCACAGCTTTCGCCGTGAGCAGGTGCTTTTCTATCTCTTTATGCTCCGTGAGCATCCAAACGCTTTCGCGGCGGGTTCACACGCCGGAATTTCAGCGCTTTTTCCGGTGTAACTTCCGGGCAGTCCTCATCGAAGGTGATTGGCATCTTTCTGGCACGCTCAAGCTCTGCCAGCTCTTTTTCCGTAAATGCCAGTTCTTTTTCCAGTCTGGATGTCATATCATTCGCATTTACCATAATAAAGCCCCCTTTCAAAGTTGGTTGCCAGTCGGGCTGAGATCAGTCGCGTCACGTCTGTTTTCTCACCATTTTCCTCTACACGAATCCTTTCTGTGTAGACAACGAACAAAATATCATTTGCCTGCCCGATGAGAGTGTTTCCCCCTCCCTGCCGGAGCATTCCCGCAGAGGTGTCGCCTATCGTGTCGTACCGATTTTCCTCTTCACTGTGCTCTTCATCAAACAGCTCGATGCGGTCGTAGTCAAAAAACACACGGGCTGCACTCTTAAAGGAAATGCCATGCTTGCAGATATTCGTCTGATTCTTCTGCTCGTCATATTCAAAACACATTCCGCCCAGTGTAAAGCTGACCTGCCGTTCGTCGTCCATCGCACTTTTCTCCGCCATTTGTTTTGGAACACCGTTCTTTTCTTTATATTACCACAATCATATGCCTTTCGCAAGCCGCTCCGGCGCCTTCCTATCTCTAAAATAATCGACAAAGAAATGTAAAAAAGATGGATTCTCCCTGTAAAATACGCTATAATGGAAATAAAAAAGAGCTTTTATTCAGGAAAGGAATTTCAAATATGGGAATCGTAGTCATCGGCGCAGTTTTCGTGGACATCAAGGGTTATCCCCTCTCCACCTACATCCCCGGCGGACGGAACGCCGGCCGCATTGAACAGGTGCATGGCGGTGTGAGCCGGAACGTGGCGGAGGACATCGCCAATGTGGAGCTGCGCCCCACCTTCGTGGGTCTGGTGGACGACACCGGCATGGGCCAGGACGTCATCGATAAACTGGACAACCACAAGGTCAACACCAGGTACATCCAGAAGGTCCCCGATGGCATGGGGACATGGCTGGCCATCTTTGACAACGACGGCGACGTCCACGCTGCCATCTCCAAGCGCCCTGACACCACCCCGCTGACCACCCTGCTGGAGGAGAAGGGCGACGAGATCTTCAAGGACTGCGACGCCATCGCCATCGAGCTGGACCTCGAGAAAGACACGGTCAAGCAGGTGCTCCGCTATGCCAGGAAATACGACAAAAAGGTCTTTGCCGCAGTCTCCAACATGAGCATCGCCATGGAGCGCCGCGACTATCTGCAGCAGATCGACTGCTTCGTCTGCAACCAGCAGGAGGCCGGTCTGCTCTTTTCGGACGACTACGAGCATCTCACCCCCAGCCAGATGGCTCAGGTACTGGCCCGGAACGTCCACAGCGCCAATATGCCCAGCATGGTGGTGACCATGGGCGGTCAGGGTGCCGTGTACGCCAAGCACACCGGCGAGTGCGGCGTCGTACCCGCCAAGAAGGTGGACGTCATCGACACCACCGGCGCAGGCGACGCCTTCTTTGCCGGTACGGTCATCGGCCTGACCTACGGCAAGAATCTGGCCCAGTCCTGTGAGATCGGCAGCCGCCTGGCCGCGTCGGTCATCTGCATCACGGAGAACGTCTGCCCCCGCTTCCGCCCGCTGGAATTCGGGCTGGATGTGCCGGTGGTGGATTGACGCTGCCTCCCTCTGAGCACAGGAGCTTCTGCTTCTTATCGAAAAATCGGTTGAATCCCCTCCCCGGCTGTGATACACTGGGGATATTGAATTTGTGAAAAGAGGAAAATCCAATGAATCAAAAACAGCACAAGCGGAGCGCCTTTTCGGGCAAGATCGGCTTCGTTCTCTCCGCAGCAGGCGCGTCGGTGGGCCTCGGCAACATCTGGCGCTTCCCCTATCTTGCGGCCAAGTACGGCGGCGGCATCTTCCTGCTCATCTACATCATCCTCGCCTTCACCTTCGGCTACACCATGATCGTGGCCGAGACGGCGCTGGGCCGGATGACCAGGAAAAGCCCGGTGGGCGCATTCGCCGCCGTCCGCAAGGGCAAGCGCTCCTTCGGCGGCTGGATCAATGCCATCATCCCCATCCTCATCGTGCCTTATTACTCAGTCATCGGCGGCTGGGTCATCCGGTATCTGGCCGACTACATCAGCGGCCACGGCAGTGAGCTGGCCACAGACGGCTACTTTTCGGCCTTCATTTCCAGCGGCGCTTCGGCGGAGATATGCTTTGTCATCTTTACCATCTTCACCCTCGCCATCATCTTTGCAGGCGTGCGCAACGGCGTGGAGCGGGTGTCCAAGGTGATGATGCCCATCCTCGTGGTGCTGTCCGTCATCATCGCGGGCTACTCCGTCACCCGCCCGGGCGCGCTGGAGGGCGTGAAGTATTTCCTCGTGCCCAACATCGCTAATTTCTCCTGGATGACCGTCGTGACCGCCATGGGGCAGATGTTCTACTCCCTCTCCATCGCAATGGGCATCCTCGTCACCTTCGGCTCCTACATGAAGAAGGATGTCTCCATCGAAGAGTCCACCGAGAACGTGGAGATCTTCGACACGGCCATTGCCATCATGGCGGGCCTGATGATCATTCCGGCGGTCTTCTCCTTCTCGGGCGGCGACCCGGACACCCTGCAGGCCGGCCCGGCCCTCATGTTCATCACCATCCCGAAGGTCTTTGAGAGCATGGGTCTCGGCACCGTGGTGGGCATCCTCTTCTTCACGCTGGTGCTTTTCGCCGCCGTCACCAGTTCCATCGCCCTGACGGAAAGCGCTGTCTCCACCTTCGAGGACGAGCTGGGCTGGGACCGTAAGCAGGCTACCGTGCTCATCGGCATCATCATGCTGGTGCTGGGCAGTCTGTCGGCTCTGGGCTACGGCCCGCTGGCCCGGTTCACGGTCTTCGGGATGCAGTTCCTTGACTTCTTCGATTTCCTTACCAACTCGGTCATGATGCCCATTGCAGCCATCACCATCTGCCTGCTGGTGTCCCGGGTCATCGGTGTGGAAAAGATCGAGGAAGAGGTCACGCTGGAAGGCAAGCCCTTCCGCCGCAAGCGCATCTTCAACTTTATGATAAAGTACCTCTGCCCCATCTTCGCAGCCATCATCCTCATCAGCTCGGTGGCAAACGCGCTGGGCGTCATCTCCATGTAAGCAGACAACAAAAAGCGCTGGAAGCCTTTACACCGCTTCCAGCGCTTTTCTTATGCCCGTTTCAGGATGCTCTTTATCTCGTCCAGATTCTTTACAAAATAAATGCCGCTCTGCCGCTCGGGGCTGGACAGCCCCATCTCGACCATATGGGCCAGCAGAGCTTTCAGCCCGGCGTAGTAGCCGTCGAGGTCGTAGAGGATGCAGGGCGCGTCCAGATGACCCAGCGAGACCTTGGACATCACCTCGGCGATCTCTTCCAGCGTGCCGGTGCCGCCGGGGAACGCGATAAAGGCGTCGCCCAGCTCGATCATCCTGGTCTTGCGCTCGGTCATGTCCTGGGTGACGATGAGCCTGGTCAGGCCGTCATACTGCACCTCGGAGTCGATGAAGAACTGGGGTTCGACGCCGGTCACTTCACCGCCCGCCGTCAGAACGCTGTGGGCCAGACGCCCCATCAGGCCGCTGCGGGAGCCGCCGTAGACCAGCGCGTTCCCGCTCTCGCCGATCCAGCGGCCCAGTTCCTCCACCGCCTGTTTCAGGGCCGGGTCGCTGCCCTCATTGGCCCCCAGATAGACCGTAATATTCATCGGTATTCCCCCCGTTATCTTGCCCATGTCATTTCCTGATTCGGGCCGCTGTAATCAAACTTACCGTCGTTCTTTTCTTCCAGAGCTTTTATCATATGATAAGCAACCTCATTGTAGGGCGTCGGGATGCCCAGCTCTTTGCCCATCCGGATGAGCGCACCCGAGAACATATCGATCTCGGTATGGCGTCCGGCGTCGAGGTCTTGCAGCGTCGAGTAGCGGGCCGAGGGCTTGACGGCACAGCCCTTGCCGGACACGGCATCCACCCGCTGCAGATCGATGCCTTTGGCTGCGGCAATGGCTTCCAGCTCACGGCGGAGACCGTCGCTGATGGCCTTCATATGGACGCTGTCACGGTAGCAGCCTACGCCTGCGCCGAGGATGGCCTGGGGCAGATTGTTGCAGACGTTGAGGCGGAACTTGCTCCACATCTCTTCCCGGATGCAGTCGGTGGCCCGGAAGTGCAGCTCTGTGCCGCCGAACAAAGCCTCCACGGCCTTGACGCGGGGGCTGTCGCAGGGCGGCTCCTTCTCCCCGAAGATGATGCCAACGGTGGTCGCCGGGTCAAAATGGACGCCGTCCGCCTCCTTGTGGGACGCCACTTTGATGAGGGAGTAAAGCAGATGCTCCCCACCCACGGCAGAGGCAATGATGTCCTCGCTGTCCACGCCGTTCATCAGGCTCATGATGGTGGTATGGGGGCCGGTGACGGCTTTGATGCTGTCCAGTGCGCCGGGCAGTGCGCCGTATTTCAGGCAGACGATGAGCAGGTCGGCGTCATGGGCCTGCCCGGGCGTCCAGACTGCCGGACGGTAGACTTTGCCGTTGATGGCACAGCCATCTTTCCTCAGGCGCTCGCCGCGCGGGCCATCAGCCACCACGCCAAGCTCAATGTCCCTGCGGGCCGAAAGCCCCCAGATCACGTAGGAGCCGACCGCACCGGCTCCCAGAACTGCAACTTTTCTGATGTCCATGACCTTCTACCTCACTGTCGTTTTCCAGCCTTTATCATGAAGCTATTATACCATGCTTTCCTCTTCCGGAAAAGCCCGGAGTGTTTCATTTTTGGACGTCAAAAATCTTTGACTTTTATCGAAAAGTTATAACAAAAGTGTAGAATCTCTCTGGCAAATAGAATCTTTGCCAAAAAAGGGCTTGATTTTTTTCGAAAACGGACTAGAATATCTTTTTGCAGAAGGGTCTTGCCTGTACGGCCCTCCCGCGAAACTATTTTCAAATATGAGGAGATTTTCCATATGAAACTCAAGAATGTTGCTATTACCGTTGCTGCTCTGGTCCTGGCTGTCAGCATGACTGCCTGCGGCAGCTCTTCTTCTACCGCTGCTTCCACCTCTGAGGCTGCTTCTGCTGCCGCTCAGTCTGAGGCTGCTTCCACCTCTGCCGTGGCCGAGGAGAACAGCGCTTCCTCCGAGGCTGCAAGCGAGGCTGCATCTTCTGAGGCCGCTTCTGAGGTCTCCAGCGAGGCTGCATCTTCTGAGGCTGCTTCCTCCGAGGTCGCTTCTTCCACTGCCGCCTGAGATCGCCTGACAGCACCCCCCAAAGCATGAGCAAAGGCTCCGGCCTCGCCCCCACCGGGCAGGCCGGGGCCTTTTTTGCCCTGCGGCACAAAGAGACCCCCGGCACCCTGCGGAAGGTGCCGGGGGTCTTGCAATATGGAGGGGGGCGGGGTCATGCGGAAGCCCCGCCGCCGGGGTTGGTTAGTCTTTCACCAGTTCGCTGTGGTCTGCCTCCACCAGCAGCAGGGTGGGCTCTTCGGCCCCACGGTGGGTGAGGTAGAACACCTCGCTGCCGCTGCCCTGTGCCAGCAGGTCGTTGATGACAAAGCTGCTGGTCTGGCCATTGGTGACGAACTGGATGGTCTGTGCGCCGTGGTCCTGCAGGTAGCGCAGGGTGTTCAGGTCGCCGGTAAGGGTGGCGATGTCGTAGGCACCGGTGTAGGTGCGCAGGGTGCCGTTCTGGCTCACGGTAAAGGGCTGGTCCATGCCCTCGGCGTCCACCACCCGCAGCTCAAGGGCGCTGTTGGTGTCGGAGGGCAGGGCTTCGGTGGCACCGCACTTGGTGCAGGTGTGGGTGCCGTTGCCGTTGTCCTTCCAGTGGTGGCCGGTGACGGGGATGACCGTGCCGTCTTTGATTTTCTGATTGCAGCCGTTGCAATAAGTGTCACCGGTATAGCCGTCTTTGGTGCAGGTGGGAGCCACATAACCTTCAATATGGGTTCCGTGGCCGGCATGGTTATTGTGATCTACGTCTGCCGTGGGCCGGGTCTCAGAGTGGCTGTGGTCATTGTGGCAGTAGCGGGTCTCCACGCCCTTTGTGGTGCAGGTGGCGGGGGTGGTCACTGTCCAGTCGTCCCGATAATCATGGTTCAGGGCAGGGATGGTCTCCGTCTTTGTTTCATCACAGCGAGAGCATTTCCAGACAATAGTTCCCGCTGTCTCACAGGTAGCAGGCATTTCGGACTGCTTTACTGTAAAGTCATGGCCCAGTGCGTCAATCGTCTCCGTCCACTGTTCGGTGTGCTCCGGATAAGCAGCATTGTTATTGCTCTCATAGGTGCATCCGTACTTCACCCAGCCCTCTTCCGTGCAGGTGGCATCCTTGCGGCCGATCTCGTTTTTGGTGCAAACATTTTTGCCATGGACGATCTTCTGCAGTTTATTATGGTAGTCAGTATACCACAGCTCTGTATTATCGCCAATGGTATTTACAAGGCCGCTTGCTCCGGGGGTATTACTTCTTGTGCCTACCTCAGCCTCGGAATCGTTCACCAAGATATACCGCTCGACGTACGGGTCCCTCTGTTTCATTTTAAGCAGCACATGGTCCTTTATGGTGACCTCGGTGCCGGAAATTGCACCCTCTGGTCCGGTTATTGCACTCTTCTTGCCGATCTCAATTTGTCCGTTCTCTCCGCCGTCAATGGTTACTTTAACGGTTCTGCCCGAATTGCGGGCAATATACCCGCCGCCGATGCCGGAGCTTACCCAAAGTGGGTGCGTAGGATGGGTAACCGTATCCTCGTTGTCAATGGAAACATTGTCCTTTATGGTGACCTCTACATTTCCACTTTCACTTCCAATCGCTGCATCATTTTGACTGCTTGCCGTCTGGATGGTCGCATGGCCCTGAATGGTGACCTTGGTATCTTTTGCGCCATTGCCAATGGCAGAGCCGTAGAACCCGGTTGCTATGATATTGACATCTTCATCCTCTGCGGTAGCCCCGGGCGTGCCAATGGTCACCTCTGCCTTGGTGTTCTTTCCACCGTGTCCGGCAGCGCCAATGGCGGCTCCATATCCACTGGCCCCATAGACACCAGTACTCTTTGCAACGACCGTTGCATGGTCACGGATCACAATGCCCGTTGCCGAGCCACCGTAATCCCCCCCAAAGGCACTGCCGCTGCCGATGGCAGCACCATCATAAGCCGATGCCGTCACCTTGGAATGCCCCTGGATGGTGATATTATATGCACTTCCGGAAAAACCATTGTGGGATCCACCACCGCCGATGCCTGCAGCGACCCCGCCGCCTGTTGCGTCAACGGTTGCATAGCCCTCTATGATAATGTTTCCTGTACTTTCGCCTGTACTTCCTCCGATGCCTGCCGAACCGTTTGTGCCTCCACCTTTTGCGGTCAGACTGCCGGAGGTACCTGATTTAGGGGCGGTGATCTTGTTTCCGTTGTCATCGGTCTCGTCTGTGATGATCAGCTTTCCCGGTACCTGCTTGTGCAGTCCTGCCCGCTCGGAACTCGAACTGTCCAAAGCATTCTGGCCGTCCAGCTCAATTTTTGTCGTTCCGCCGCCGGAGACGTCCATTGCAGCTTGATATTTCCTATTCGACGCCTTAATATTCACATTACTGAGCCGGATCTTGAGTTCCTTGGCCGCTTCACCCACCCAGTTATTGACGACCTTGATGACATTCGTGGTGGGGTTTTTGACGCTGCCCTCTGCCGGAGGATCAGCCACAGGGGCAGTGGGGGTGGTGGGAGCAGCCGCAGGGGCGTTGGCCTGAGTGGCCTCCGGGGCCGTTGCCTCAGGCTCTTCCGGGGTGCTGAGAGCGGGCTTGGTGGCCTGCTGCTCCGGCTCCGGGTCTGCCGGGGCGTACTCGTACACCACATCCTCCTTGGGGGAGTCCTCGGCGGGCTCTTTCTTCTCCTCGGTGGTGTCCTTGCCCTCCTGGGTCTGGGCAGAGTCCTCCTCTGCCTCGCTCAGGGTAAAGGCCGCGTCCGGGTCAGGCTGGCTCTCCCCGGCAGCGTCCGCAGACCCGGCTGCTTCCAGCTCCTGCGTGGCGGCACCGGCGGCAGGGGCTACCGCAGGATTTGCCCGGGTACCCTCAGCACGCTTAGCCTCCGTCAGGGTGGTATCCGCTTCGCTGGTGCCGTCCTTGATCACAATTTCGTTGCTCTTATCTTCGTAGGTGGTTCCCCCCTGAGTTACTTTCACATACTGCTTGCCGTCCGCATCCGTTGTGGCCTCTACGTCAATGCTGCCTTTGCCGATATAGTAAACATCCGCAAAGGCCGGGGCTGCAATAGAAGTAACAATAGACATAATTGCTGCCGTAGACAGCACCCGCAGAGCCAAATCTTTTCGCTGCATACAAATCCTCCCTGTTGTACATTCAAAGCCTGTCCCGCAGCAAAAAGGATACCTCGTTCGCCTCCGCATGGCGGGCATCCCGGGGTGTCGTTCCCGCTTTTTGCACCAACTCGGCACAGGTCTTTTCACCATTTTACCCCCCCCCCCTATACATTTTTCAATAGCAATAATCTACAAAATTTCGCTATTTTATTTGTTTACTTTTCGCCGGGCCGGAAATGCAAAAACACCCTTCCCCTGCCGGTCAAGGCAAAGAAAGGGTGTTTTTATGCCCGGCAACAGGCCCGGCGGGGCAGCCTCTCAGACAAAATCTTCCCGCATGGGGGTGAAGATGTCCAGCAGGATGCCGGCCTCGGTGCAGACGCAGCCGTGCTCCACGCCGTCCTCTTTCAGGATGGTGTCACCAGCCCGCACAGTGTGGGTCACGCCGTCCACCGTGAACTCGAAGGCACCCGACACCACATAGGTGATCTGGGTGTGGGGATGATGGTGGAGTGCGCCCACAGCTCCCTTCTCGAAGGTGTTCTCCACGCACATCAGGCCGTCGGTGTAGGCCAGCACTCGGCGGGTGACGCCCTCGCCTGCCGCCTGCGGCAGAGCCTCTGCATGATAGACCCAGCGCTGTTTCTTCTCGGGAAGCTTCATATCCATTCCTCGTTTTCCGCCGCCAGACAGCGGCTTTTTTCTTCTATTATAACGGCCCGGCCCCCGCAGCACAAGAGCAAACAAAAAAAGACCTTCCCACTCTCCGGAATGGGAAGGTCTTTATCAGTGCTTAGTTTGCCTTAGAACTGACATTCAAGGACATGATCACTCAATGATCTTGCCGACGACGCCGGAACCAACGGTACGGCCACCCTCACGGATAGCGAAACGCAGGCCCTCTT
>ERZ773106.2536-NODE-2536-length-10179-cov-6.027262_pt1 | contig 10179 bp, 5 predicted proteins | sample MGYA00580572_ERZ773106 | MGnify/ENA primary metagenome ERZ773106 (study PRJEB29015, sample SAMEA2737868) | human gut metagenome | biome: human gut; feature: human-associated habitat; material: faeces | place: China | collected 2012 ... | reverse complement strand
AGGGCGTACTCGCCGCTGCCCAGCACCGCCAGAATGCACAGCACCAAAAGCACCCTGCGCAAAAGCACCGGGCGCTTTTCGCCCGGCTACGGCGATTGGGACATCGCGGTGCAGCCGATGGTGGCAGCGGCACTGGACACCGTGCGCAAGGCCGGGCTGTGTGTCACCGACACCAACCTGATGACCCCGCGCAAGAGCGTGACTGCCCTGCTGGGGGTCAGCGACCACCCGGTAAAAGGACAACTGGCCGGGTGCGGCCATTGTGTGCTGCGCACCCGCTGCGAATACAGAAAGAGGGGAAAGACCTGTGCAAGTGAATGAACTTTTCAAGCAGAGCAATACCATCCTGCTGGACGGCGGCATGGGCACCATGCTGCAAGCTGCCGGGCTTAAGCTGGGCGCACGCCCGGAAGAGCTGAACATCACCGACCCGGCGCTCATTGAGGGCATCCACGGGCAGTACGCTGCGGCGGGCAGCCGCATCGTCAACGCCAACACCTTCGGCGCTTCTGCCCACAAGCTGGCGGGCAGCGCCTACACGCTGGAGCAGGTCATCACCGCAGGCATTGAAAACTGCAAGCGCGCCTGCGCGCCCTACGGTGCGCTGACCGCGCTGGACGTGGGCCCGCTGGGCGAGCTGCTGGAGCCCAGTGGAACGCTGGCCTTTGAGGACGCCGTGGCCGAGTATGCCCGCATCGTCAAGGCGGGCGAAGCCGCCGGGGCAGACCTGATCTTTTTTGAGACCTACACCGACCTGTACGAGTTGAAGGCCGCCCTGCTGGCTGCCAAGGAAAACACCCGCCTGCCCATTCTGGCAAGCATGAGCTTTGAAGCGGGCGGGCGTACCTTTACCGGCTGCACAGTGGAAAGCTTTGCCGCCACCGCCCGGGGCTTGGGGGCAGACGCCGTGGGCATCAACTGTTCACTGGGCCCCAAGGAGATCTTCCCCATGGCAAAGCGGCTGGCAGAAGCCGTGCCCGGCAACTTCCCGGTGTTCGTCAAGCCCAACGCCGGTCTGCCCCGGGCGGACGGCAGCGGCTACGATATCACCCCGCAGCTGTTTGCCTTGCAGATGAAGCCCTACCGGGAGCTGCACCTGTTTGCCGCCGGCGGCTGCTGCGGCACCACCCCGGAGTTCATCAAGCTGCTCAACGGCACCTTTGCAGGCTGCACCCCGGGGCGTCCCGCGCACCGGATGCCCTCGGTGCTGTGCACCCCGGTGGACACCGTTACGGTGGACGGCATCACAGTGGTGGGCGAGCGCATCAACCCCACCGGCAAAAAGCGCTTCCAGCAGGCATTGCGGGAAGGCGACATGAACTATGTGCTGGAGCAGGCCGTCAGTCAGGCAGAGGCCGGTGCGCAGATCCTGGACGTGAACGTGGGCGCACCCGGCGTAGACGAGCCGGTGCTGATGGAGCAGGTGGTCAAGGCGCTGCAAAGCGTGACCAGTTTGCCCCTGCAGCTGGACTCCTCCAACGTGGAGGCGCTGGCGCGGGGTCTGCGGGTGTACAACGGCAAGCCCATCGTCAACTCCACCAACGGCGAGCCGGAAAAGCTTGCCGCCATCCTGCCGCTGTGCAAGAAGTACGGTGCCGCCATCGTGGGACTGGCCATCGATGAAAAAGGCATCCAGCCCAAAGCCGCAGACCGCGTGGCCATTGCCCGCCGCATCACCGAGGCGGCGCTGGCAGCGGGCATTCCCCGGGAGGATATCTACATCGACTGCCTTACCCTGACCGCCAGTGCCCAGCAGGAGGATGTGCTGGCCACGGTGCAGGCACTGGAAGCCTGCAAAAAGGAGTTGGGAGTGCGCACCGTGCTGGGCGTGTCCAACATCAGCTTTGGTCTGCCCTGCCGCACCTACCTGAACACCACCTTCCTGACCATGGCCATGTACGCCGGGCTGGACCTTGCCATCATGAACCCCTCCAGTGAGGAGATGATGGCGGCGGTGTATGCCTACAACGTGCTGACCAACCGGGACAAGCAGAGCACAAAGTACATCGAGCGCTTTGCCGACCGCGTGCCCGCCAGCACTGCGCTGGCACAGGCTGCAAAAGCCGTGCCTGCCGCCAGTGCTGCCGAAGCAGAGCTTACCGGCCCCTACGCCGCCCTGATGAAAGCGGTGGAAAAGGGCTTGAAAGGTGACGCCGCCGCCCATACCCGCGCCCTGCTGGCAGAAAAGCAGCCGCTGGAGGTGGTGGACGAAGCCTTGATCCCCGCTTTGGACATCGTGGGTGCCAAGTACGAAAAAGGCACCCTGTTCCTGCCGCAGCTGCTGCAGGCTGCCAGCGCCGCCCAGAGCGCCTTTGAGGAGATCAAAACTGCCATTGCCCAAAAGGGCGAGGGCAGCGCCAGCAAGGGGCGTATCGTCCTTGCCACCGTCAAGGGCGATGTGCACGACATTGGCAAGAACATCGTCCGGGTCATTCTGGAAAACTACGGCTTTGAGGTGCTGGACCTTGGCCGGGACGTACCGGTGGAGACGGTGGTGGACACCGTGCGGGAAAAGGACGTGCATCTGGTAGGTCTTTCGGCCCTGATGACCACCACCCTGAAAAGCATGGAGGAGACCATCGCCGCCCTGCACGCCGCTAAGCTCGACTGCAAGATCATGGTGGGCGGTGCCGTGCTGACCCCGGAATACGCCGAAAAGATCGGCGCGGACTGGTACGCCAAGGACGCTAAGCGCAGCGCCGACATCGCCAAGGAGTTCTTTGGGGTGTAACGCGGAAAAATTACAGATTCGGACTGCTGAGAAGCGCGGACTTTTCAGCAGTCTTTTTTATGAGCAGGGCGTTTATCGCAATTTTCAAAAACAGTGCCTGTCAAAACGGCATATTTGCGATATGCAGTTTGCGGATGTTGCTCGGACATTATAAACGCAAACTGCAATATTTGCAAACTGTTCAAATTTACCACAAAGAATTGCCACGATTGTCTGGCATAATAAGGGTGCACTCAGGGAGAACGGAACGGACATCCCCCATAACCTCCGAAAGGTTCTCCCCGCAAAAGCCCATGCAGGCACATTTTCCTGCGGGTGCGGCCGCAGCAGCGGCGCACAGCAGGCCCATAAAAAACTGTCTCCCGTTTCTATGCGAGGCAATAGCCAGAACGGCGGACAGACTACCAAATCCCTCCTGATCAAGCCGCAATGTTCAGGGGTTCCTATACAGCAGGCAGTGTCGCTTTCCTCCTCCTTTCCACGACACTGTCTGCTTTTTGTTTGCGCTGTTTCAAATCGGCTACCGGGCTAACCTTACCACAAGCCACATGATACTGTTCCGGGGCGTGCAGTACGATATTGTTCACATCGACCCGTTCGAGGGCTACAAGGCAGACTTGAAGCTGTATTGCAAGCGAAAAAACAAATGAAATGGCGGCAAACTCCAAAAGCCTGCCGCCGTTTTTGTTATTTTATAAACTCATATTCAAAAAGCACTGGGACGATTTCAGAATTGTAATAGTCTTTGACAAGCGTTTTCAAGCCCGCAAGAGCAGTATGCAATTCCACGTTATCCCAAATTGTATTGCCCGTCGTTTCGTCAACGTGCGATGTATCCAGTTCAGCGTAAATCTGATATACACCATATGTCAAAGAAGGGCTATAATTTTCTGCTTTCTTTGCCCATTGCAGAACCGTTTCCCATTGATTCAAAATAGCCTTTTCCCTATCACCGGGGATAAGCCCCTTTATATCGCGCAGGGCGATTGTTTTTCCGTTTGTACCGTCAAGGCAAAGTTCATCGCGATAAAACCGCCCATCGCTCCCCGTGAATGTGCGCATATGGTTCTGCATTTCTGTACAGGTGAAAAGCAGGCATTTCAAGAGGAATTGCGCAAGTTTACCACTTGCAACGTCCGCATTGTATCTGTCCGCGCCATCCGCCGACTTCATAATGCGAGCACGTTCCGTCCATGCTCTGTTATATGTAATATAGCGTGAAGCGCAAAACATAGGAAGTTTTTCAAGATAGTTATCTTTACGCAGGAAAAAACCGTTTCCATCATAGCGAGCCGCTATCAAAAGGCTAGAATCCAAGTCTGGGTTATCAAATCCCGAACTGTGTGCGACCATATATCCCATTATATCGGGTGCGGTTGCGGGCTTGTTTCGTTGTTTGCCGCCTACCTTTTCAAGACCATTTAACCCTGCAAGAATACCCGTCCGCTGCTCATCTGGTATAGGGCGTTTGTCATAATATATTTTGCTGTATGTTGTAAAGACCTGTTTTACAGGGAGCAGTCCACACGAAACCAACGTGCCTGTGTTATCGTCTATATCATAAGCCGCTATTTCAATTTCCTTTCTGCTGTCAGCTATATTTTGCCAATATGCGCACATAATGCAAGCGTCAATATTAGTGTGAAAATGGCGGCGATTGTATGCAAATCCTTTGACAAATTTCCTGTCAATTAAATGTTGCGCTTTCCAATACTTGACAGGAGAATACACTATATAGCTATCTGTTGGTTGCCGCAAATAATATTTAAAACCAGACCAAATGAAAACGTTTCCTAAATCGTTGGACGCTGTTCCTTTGACTTCTTTTTTCATTTCAGTTACTACATAGCTTTGTTTCCAAGTAGATGATTTTTTGCTTTGTCCCTGTCGTTGGTGTTCGGCAGAAGTTGTTTCTGCATACGGTGGATTTTCAAACAATATAATCGTGCATTGTGGGTTGGCAATGTATTGCTTTATGACCGGATTTTCTATATATTCTTTGCTTAAAGCGTCTGCGCCCGAAACTAGCCCGGCGTTAAATGTGTCTGTCATTTCAATAGGCGGGATAATGTGCCGAACCTTTGCCCCTAACAATTCTTGAAGTACCTTGTACTCATAATATTCTACTGTTGAAACAACACAATGTGAAAGTTCCTCGTCTGTCAAACCTGCTTCAAGGTTTCCTGTTCCGGCGCACCTGTCAAGAATGATATAGTCATTTCCGGTGGGAACACGGGCGATTGCAGCCCGCACCAATTCAAGGGACTTTTCGGCATACAGCTTGTGCGTGTAAAATGCCCCCAAGTTCTTTTTCTGAAGCGTGTCATTTAGCTTATCCATCAAATAATTAAATTTGACATTTGTTTGCCCGGTATAAGGGTAAATGTACCGTTTAAAATGAACGGGTTTTCTAATTTCCCCGATTGTTTTGTGCTTGCCTGTATCATCACCAAGGAAATCTTCTTTCCGCGCCATTGGTACTGCTTTGTAAAAGGACATAGCCCACCCAACAATGCAATTTTCATCAATGTGTATCTTTGTATAGTTGCATTCTTTGAGCAGGGTAACAATGCTTTCCACGTCAAGCGGTTTATCAAAGTGCAACACTGTTTCAGCGTTGCAACCGATAAATCCACTATTGTCCTTTGATGCGCCGCCGAAATACAGCTTTTCAATATCCGACAAATACGGCGCGGAGCGGTACAGCCAAAGCGTGGCGGCGTTTACATCGATAATCAAAATATTCGCCGGAACGGGCTTGCCTTTGACGCGCAAGGCAGACAGGTATTTAATACATTGGAAAAGAACGGCGTTCAAATCGGTAACGTGCAACTTGAATTCAAGCAAGTTTCCGTTGATAACCCCATCGTTATTGTCTGCAAGTATTTCATCAATATCTAAAGCGGGATTGACACGGGGCAAAAAGACCTTATAAAAGTCTAACTGTCCATCCCGTTCCAAAATGTACTTGTCCATAGCCTGACCTTACCTTTCAGGTACAATAATACAAATAATAGTATAGCATACACCCGCCGTTTTTCAACAGGCAATCTTCTAATTTCTTCTGCTATTTTTCAGTGTCTTATTGCAGATTTAAGCGACAAATAAGCGACAAGCCACAAGGTACGGTGTCAAGATATTCGAAGAAAGTACAAAATATAGTATTAAAATCAAAGAAACAGCCCTGTATTTGGTATCGAAATCAAATACAGGGCTGTTGAGATATACTCTTTTTCAGAAGTTCGATGTACACGGAACCCGTCTTGCTCCCGAATTGATTGACCAGTTCGTTGAAGTGATCACCCCATTGCCGATTACTCCTACCGCTGGAAGCTGAACACCGGCTGTAAGAAGTCCAAAGGGAAGAAATCTCCTCCCAGCAGACAGAACCCATCCACATTCTCCCCTGTCCTGTGCAGCAACAGCCTTCTGGATTGCAGGGTGAGCAGCTGTGCCGGGTTATCCGGGCAGCAAATTTCTGTCCGTTCCGCGCTCTTTGGTGCTTCCAATTCCCAACAGGGCTTGCTTTCGCCCCAGCATTCCCGGCCGTCGCGCAGCAGTGTCAGGTTCAGCATCAGGGTCTCGTACAGATTATCGCCCTGTGCCTGAATAAAACCGATCTTGCCCAGCCACCCGGCTCCTACGGACGGAAGTCCCTTTCCTTTTGGCTTTGCGGAGGTGTCATCATAGCCGTTCACGCATAGCAGCCACCGCGCCGCCTGCGGATAGCTCAGCTGATCCTTGCTCTGCCCCGCATACAGCGGAAAGAGCCGGAGTTTATTGCTGCTTTCCGACATTTCACCGTTGAGTTTGGCCGCGCCGTATTCCGTGCCGATCTTTGCCTGCGGCACCTGCCAGAAGGGGTGTGTCGGATGGAACAGCCAGAAGCGGTCCTTCCACTGCTCCAGATAGTCCCGGACAGGCTCTGCCGGGAAATGCCCCAGCTGCCACAGCGCACTCCAACGCTCCAGTGCATCATCGCTCTGCATCAGCGGGCGGGGCTCTCCCTTTGCATCCACCCGGGAGAACACGGTGAACAGCACCGCCAGCAGCAGCCGCAGCACGGCGGCGTTCTGGGTGGGCATCTCGCCTGCAAGGTCCACATAATCCTGCGCCGACACCAGCGCCTCGGTCAGGGACACCTCCCGCACCGTGTTGTCCCGCAGCCGCACCCGTATCCACGGTTCGGTCAGCAAGTTGAATTCAATTTCCTTCATCCGTCTCCTCCTTTTGGTAATACAGGCCGTTTTCACGGTCATAACAAAGTTCCATGCCCGCAAGCCGGGCAGTCAGGTTTTCATCCAGCAGCAGGATCAGTTCTCCGTGCAGCAGCGGCGACAGCTGCCACGCCGCAAGGCGGCTGCGGTTGTCCGCTTCCAACTCCCGGATGACCCTATCCACCTTCCACGCTTTGCCGAACACCGCCGGGAGCCGCAGCTTCTGCCGGGCGATCTTCAGTGCCGTTTCCGGTGGGGGCGGGCTGTCGGCAGCTACGGCACTGCCGCCCTCCTGCCACGGCAGAAAGTGGATGCTGCCGTCTGCCCGACGCTGCATTACCAGCACCTCTACCGAGGGGTCGCCGTCCCGCACTGCCGCCCGCGCCGCCGGGTCGGAGCAGGCGCCCTCGTTCTGCATCCAGTCGTCCAGCGTATTCAACTGCGCCAGCCGGTGCGTTTCCGGCTGCGGCACAAGGTATGCTTCGGCGCGTGCTTTCTTTTTCTCCTGCGTCCGCTCATATATGCAGCGCATTTCCTCACCCTGCGCCCCGCCGGGAGCTTCCCGCTCCCAGCCGTAGACCCGCTGCACCAGCGGAGAGATCTCCTCCGGCAGCCGGATGCTCCGGGGCAGAAACTTCCGGGTGCGCCAGAGCAGCCACTGTCCATATACCGCCTCGCTGCCCGCGTCAAAGGCATCTTCCCCGGTGTCCAGCACCGCGCAGCAGGCCTGCTGCAACGGAGCGGGGCGGCTGCGGTAGTGGCGGTGCAGCCGTCCAATGCGCTGCAGCAGCAGATCCATGGGGCAAAGCTCTGTGACAAGAACGTCCAGATCAATGTCCAGCGACTGCTCCATCACCTGCGTGCCCACCACGATCAGGTCGTTCCGGCACTCCGGTGCAGAGCCCTTGCCAATGCGTGCCATCAGCTGGTTTTCCCGCGCCGCACGGTCCGGCATCAGGAACTGCGCATGGAACAGCTGCACCTCTTTGTCCGGCAGGCTTTCCCGCAGCAGCTGTGCGATCTTCTGCGCTTTTTTGACCGTGTTTACGATCACCCCCGCGCAGCCGCCCTCGACCAGTTTCCGGCGCAGCAGCGCGGGCAGCTCCGGCTCTGTGAGCGTAGTCATCTGCACCGTTTGACCGGGTGCGTCCGGTGGGATGGCCGTTTGCTTTACCTCTGCGCCATCCGTCCATGTCAGCAGCGGATAGCCGCAGCTGGTTTCCCACGGAGCGTCCGGGGCGGCCTTTTTCTGCTGGTAGGCCTCGACCAGCTCTGTGCGCCGCCGGGCGGGCAGGGTGGCCGACAGCAGAATGACCGGCACCTTGTACCAGCCCAGCCATTCCAGTGCGCGGTCCAGATAGCAGTTCATGTAGGTATCGTAGGCGTGGCACTCATCAATAATGACCACCTTGCCCGCAAGCCCCAGATGCCGCAGCATAACGTGCTTCTGGGCAAGTGCCGCCAGCAGCAGCTGATCCACTGTGCCAATCACGAAGTTTGCCAGCAGTACCTGTTTGTTTCCTCGAAACCACTGGTGTACCTGTACCCGATGCTCTTCCTGCGCATCTTCCTCCAGCTGCACCCCGCGCCCCTGCAGCTGCAGATAGCACTCGTCCAGTTCCGCCATGCCGTGCGCCAACTTTATAGCCTGCGGCAGCGTCTCCTCAGACTGCGTGTCTGCCCAGCCAAGCAGCCGGGGAAAGATGCCGTTTGCCGTGGCCTGTGTGGGCAGCCCGAAAAAGACACCGCCCAGCCCGAACCGGCTGGCCATGATCTCCGCAGCGGCCAGCGCCGCCTCGGTTTTGCCCACGCCCATCTGTGCTTCCAAGATCAGGATACCCGGTTCCGCTGCGGTATCTGCAGCTTCCAGAACAGCCCTCTGCACCGCATTGGGCGCAAAGCCGAACCGCACCGCAAACTCCTGCGGGTCTGCGATGCCCGGCTGTGCCTCCCACGGGAAGGGCAGGGCCAGCTTTTCCCAAGCCCTGTCCACCCGCGCCGGGTAATCCTGCATGCTGCCCAGCTCCTCTACCGGGATCAGGGGGAAGTATTCCGTATTGCTGGCGATCCAGTCTGCCATGATCAGAAGTCCGGTCAGAAGCACTTCCTCCTGCGGGTCCAGGTCGTACAGTTCCGTCGTATCATCAAAGCCGCAGTCCTGCAAAACAGTCATGAGCAGTTCTGTCCAAAAGCCCTGCCAGACCTTTTCCTGTCCCTTGGGGTAGTAGTTGCTCTCCCAGCACTCCAACTGGTCATCGACCGCCGCGCAGCTCTGTGGCCTGCCGTGATGCGCCCCCACAATGGAGGCTAGCCCGCCGGGACAATCATTCCACAGCAGAATTGCCTCGCCCGCCCGGGCATGCGGCGACTCTCTGCGGTTCTGTTCAGGACAGTCCAGCGGCGTCAACATTTCCAGCCGCTGCCGCGCCTCCGGCAGAGTGCGCAGGATATTTGCCTGAAAGGCTACCGTAGCCTTGCCTATATCATGGATCCCGCCCAGAAACCGGGCATGCGCGAGCAACGCTTCCTCGCACTCAAAGCCCATGGCCTGTTTTGCACTTTCCGGGAGCCACTGCCGGACCAGCCGCTCCATGATGCCCGCCGTATCCCACAGGTGCATCCAGAGCGGCAGCCACAGGCTGGTATTCTCCGGGTCCGTTTTACCGGCCAAAAGCCTTGTTTTATTCAACGTCCAGCGCATTTTTGCTCCTTTTCCGGTGTGTGCTTTCCGTGTACCGAGCATAGCAGATAATGTGTACTATAATCCGTACTTTTTGCATTTTATCTCCGCAAATGAAAAAAGCGGCACACCGGGTCGTGCCTCATCAAAACGAAAGTGTCCTTGCAAGGTAAAGAAAACTGCTATTTATGGCCCTGTTCTGCCTTCTGTTCCAAAGATACGCTTCTGCCCTTCTGCTGTCAATGACTCTGCGCCAATTCATCAAAGCTATAAAAAACGATCTCTTTTTTGTATAAAAAACCGCCCCGGCTTCCTACTATGGAAACCGAGGCGGTTCATTCTGTTTATTGGTGTTCTTTCAGACACTCAATACCTATCAACTGACATTTAGTTTTTGAAATTTTAGTCATATCTGTATTTAGAGGACTTTCCGTACACTTTTCGGAGCGATTTTTTCAGACTGACCACCGTTTCTTTGATGATCTTTGCCTCATCGGCAGAGCAATCTGCAAGCTGTTCGGTCATCCAGCTGTCGAACACCGGCTTTGCTT
>ERZ773106.2529-NODE-2529-length-10206-cov-2.707812_pt1 | contig 10206 bp, 7 predicted proteins | sample MGYA00580572_ERZ773106 | MGnify/ENA primary metagenome ERZ773106 (study PRJEB29015, sample SAMEA2737868) | human gut metagenome | biome: human gut; feature: human-associated habitat; material: faeces | place: China | collected 2012 ... | reverse complement strand
CCGCGATTCTTGTTTGGGCCTGCGACCGGCCCGCTATTCGTTCTCGTAGTCGTCGCCGCCGACCTTCACGGGCGGCTTCAGCGATTCGGCCGGGGTATTGGCCTGGATCCACTCCTCGGTGAGCAGATCCTCCTCATCGAACTGAAGGTCTTCCAAACGGCTGACCGAAATCTGGTACTGCGCATAGTCGTTGGCCCCGCCCGTAAAATTGCTCCGCTGCGAGTAGATGCCGTAGATGCCCAGCACCGTGCCCGTCGTACCGTCCTTCGGGATCGGCTTCATGGCGAACTGCGAATAACCGCTCGTGCGCACCGTATAGATACCCGGATCGGAGGTGTACTCGGCCTCGTCGTTGTAGGAGATCATCACCGAACCGTAGAGACGGACGTTGTTCCGGTCGTAGGCCCAATAGTACCACGTACCGAACTGCGCGTCGCCCCAGTCGGTCACGATCCAGCTCGGATAGGGATTCTCGTAGGAGCCGTTCTTGATCGCGGAGGGCGATTGCTCCACCCCGTTGTCGTCCTTATACGTAACACCGGCATAGCGGACCTTCACATCCTTGAAACGCACCAGACGGCCGAGGTCGTCCTTGCCCAACTGCGTGTAGGTTTCGGGAGTGACTTCGAGGATATCCGACTCCTCGAGGGTCGTCTTTTCGCCGGCGAAGACGTTGAGCGACGCCACCTTCGGGTCGTCGAGGTTCGAATTGGCGTAGAACTTGTGCCGGCCGGCCGTGTTGTAACCGTCCGACGGCGCGCCGCCGATCGAAAGCATCATGCGGTAGTTGCCCAGATAGAGCCCGTCGAGGCGCACGTACACCCACTGGCTGATCATGTCCTCCAGATCGAGGTAGAAATCCATGAACAGGCCGCTGTAAAGCTTCAGCTCGATGGCGGCCGTGCCGTCGTAGATGTGGAGCGACTTGTAGATATTGCCCTGCCGGTCGCTGCTGATCACCTTGCCCTTGATGTAGAAGTTCGAGGCTTCGGGCCACTCGTACAGCCCCTCGAAGTCCTTCTCGTCGGTCGTCTTCGTGCCGAACTTCAGCGTCCGGGTCGATGCGAAGTCGCTGTTCGTACCCGTACCCGACAAGCCCCCGCACTTGGACTCGAACATCTCCTTGACCTCTTTGATCGTCACATGCTCCAGTCCCAGCACCGTCATATCCTCGTCGGTAAAGAGTTTCTTGGGAGCCGGAGTGTCGAAGTCGTTGTAGCACCCCGCGGCAAGCACGCCGACCGCAAGAGCCAATAATATACGCAATCTTTTCATAAATCGTGATCTTTCTCGGTTAGAATCGGAAATAGACATTCAGATAGTAGTTCGTACCCAGCATGTAGAAATACTTCGAATCGAAACGGCTGTAACGCGTCTCGCCGTTGCTGGCGCGCACGCGGTTCATACGCATCTGCTCGTAACCGCCGGTATGGATATCCTGGTTGTTGAGAATGTTCTTTACCTCGAGGCTGAAGCCCAGCATGTAGTCGCGGCGGATATACCAGTTCTTGCCCACGCTGGCGCTCAGCGTATAAACACCGTCGAAACGCTCCTGCGCGCGGATCGTCTTGATCGACCGCAGGGCCGACACCTGCTGTTCGGTGGTGGAGGTCGAGCTGGAAAGGATGTTCGTGTAGTATTCGATGGCTTTGGCCGTGCGGTACATGGGGTTCATCGAGAGGTAAAGGTCATCGTAGTAGTTGAAGTTCACCGAGGCGAACCAGTTCTGCGGACCGCGGTAGTCCAGTCCGACGTTCAGCGCCAGTTGCGGGGTGCTCTCCACGTGGTAGCCGTCCCACGACACCTTGTCGCGCAGCACGATCTTGTCCACGTTGTCCACCGTCTGCACGAAGTCGGGATTCGACGTATAGGTGTAGTCGCCCCAGCTCAGGGCGCCGACCACCGAAAGGCCGTTCCAGACGGGAACCGAGAGTCCCAGCTCGAGACCGTAGTGACGCTTGTCGATGCCGCTCATGGCGAAGTTGGTGAACGAGCTGCGCGTGTCGTCGTAGAAGGAGATGACCTTGGACTGGTCCTCGAAGGTCGTATAGTATCCCGAAACGCGGGCCTTGACATACGGCAGATTGAGGTTGTAGGTCAGATCGACGCCGAAAATCTTTTCGGCCTTCAGGCCCGGCGTGGTGGTGTTGCGCGTGCGGGGCGAAACGAACGCCGTGGCGAACTTGGGAGCCTGCTGCATGACGGCGACGTTGGCCTCGAGCGAGTGGGCGCGCGAGAATTTGTAGCCGAAGTTGCCCTTGGCCGTATAGGTCAGGTAGTCGAGCGTCTTCGAATCGCCCTTCGAGTTGTTCGGGAAGAGCCCCTTGCGCCAAAGACCCTCGCGGTACATCGAAGAGTAGCCCAGCTCGCCGGCCACGCTCATCGAGAAGCCGCCGGTGCGCCACGAATAGAGCGCCCAAGCATTGCCCTCGAACAGGTGCGCACGGTAGTTGTAGCTGAACTTGTCGCCTTCGCGGGCGATGCGGGCGTGGCCCGTGGCCTCGTAGTAGTCCAGATCGTTCTGGGCCGCCAGGGTGCTCGACATGTCGCGCTCGGCGAATTTGTCGATGTCGTACCAATAGTCGCCGCCCATCAGGTCCTTGATCTCGTCGTAATACCACGTCCGGTTGGCGCGCAGGTTCACGCCGCCCAGAATCCGCATGTCGTTACGCATCTCGTGCTGCACGCTGGCGGCGAAATTGTAGTCGATCTGGTCGGTATGACGCTCCTCGAGGATGTAGTTCGAGCGGTACTGCTTGCCGGCCAGCTCCTCCAGCCCGGGGATGTTCTTCAGCTCGGTGTCGATGTACTTGTTCTTCGAATAGAAGTCGTCGAAGTCGAGCATACCCGTCCACGCCATCGCGCGCTCGAGCGCCTTCTGCGTATCGAAATAGATCGTCTGATCCGACGTCTCGCCCGGAATGACCTGTCCGAAGGCGTACGACGGCAGGTAGCGGTAGTAGTCGCCGCGCGGGTCGGGTCCTCCGTTCCATGTCAGTGCCGAATAGCCGTTCTTGCCGAAGCGGAGCGACGTGGCGGCGTTCAGCCGCGTGCGCTCGGACATGTCCCACGTATAGGTCAGCATCACGATCGGCTCGTGCATGTCGCGCACGCGCGAGTTGCGGAGCTTGCCCGCCTGATAACCCACGTTGGGATTGTAGTAGTTGTTGCCGAACAGGGCGTAAGCCTCGTCGGTCGAGGCCTGCTGCGCACCGCGCTCCGTGGGCGAAGCCATGATCGTAAGGCCCAGCCGGTGATTGTCGCCGAAGAGCTTCTCGGCCGACGCGAAATAGGAATAGGCGTTATAGTAGATTCCGTCCACATAGCCGTTGCCGCCCTGACGCGTTCCGAACGAGAAGGCGTACGACCAGCCGTTGTCGAGCTGTCCGGAAGCGTAGGAGACCATCGCCCGGAAGCGGTAGAGCTGGTTGGCGTTCGACACGCTCACGCGGAATCCCTTGCGCATCTGCGAAGCGCGGGCGTTGATGTTGGTCATGCCGCCGATGCCGCCGATGCCGTAATCCATCATCTCCAGCCCCGTGACATTCTCCTGGTTGCGCGTCGCGTCATTCAGGCCGCTCCACAACGACCAGGGGCCGTAGCCCGTCATGGCGTCGTTGAAACGGATGCCGTTGAGCATGATGTCCGAATACTGCGCATCGAGACCGCGGACGTTGAAACGCATCTCGCTGAAACGGTACGAGGCGATATTGCTGAACAGGTCCTTCGACGAGGAGAGCTTTCCGGGCAGCGCCTGCATGTCGGACACGGCGTCATCGTCCGACTCGGCGAAGACCGCTCCGTCCACGGTGGAGAACATGCCCGTCGGCACGATCACCACCGACTTGAGGTCGCGGACGAACTCGTCGCTCACGCGGACCATCACTTCGAGGTCCTCGAACTCGGGCGTCGAGAACTGCACCGTATAGTCGCCGGCAGGCAGGTTCTCGAAGAGAAATTCACCATCCCGGTTCGTCCGGGCGGTGAGGCCCAGCGATTCGATGGTCACCTCCACGTCGCTCAGCGCCGCGCGTCCGTTGCGCGAAACCACCTTGCCGCGGATGCCTCCCTCCTGCGCATAGGAGGAGGCGGTCACGGCCGCGAGCATCAGAAAAAGGAAAACTTTCAGTTTCATACACATATTTTAGGGTGTTATTTTGCAATGTAGATATAGGCCGGAAGGTGGTCGCTGAAACCGCCCTGGAAATTGTTGCCCACGAACGTCCGGAGCGGATAGCCCTTGTACTGCCCCTCCTTCTGGATCATGTAGGGACGGCGGAAGATGCCTCCGTAGAACTTCGTATCGCCGACGGGCCGGATCTTCAGCTCGCCGGTCGAACCCGTGGCCAGGTTGTCCGAAACGATGATGTTGTCGAACAGGTTCCAGTCGTCGCGGTAGGCCAGCGAACCGTATCCCGCCTTGAGCAGCGCAATGAAGGGGTTGAACATGTCGCCCGGACCGACATCGCCGATCCGGCCCTTGGCACGGAGTCCCTCGACGATGCTCCGATCGGTGGCATCGTCGTTCAGGTCGCCCATCACGACCACCTTCGTGGCGGGATCGGCACGCTGCACCGAATCGACGATCGCGCGAACCTGCTCGGCGGCGGCCATGCGCTTGGATGCCGAAGCGGCCTGGCCGCCCAAACGCGAGGGCCAGTGGCTCACGAGGAAGAAGAACGGCTCATCCTCGATCGTGCCCCACATCGTCACGAAATCGCGCGTACGGAAATCGGGCATGTCGGGCATCCGGAACGGAATGGCTGCGCTGCCTTCGAGTTTGAAGACGTCGGGACGGTAGTAGAAACCCACGTCGATACCGCGGAGATCGGGCGAATCGTAGTGCACGATCCGGTAGTTGCCCTTCGAAAGCTTCGGGGTGGCGATCACGTCCTCCATCACCGAGCGGTTCTCGACCTCCGAAACGCCGATCACGATCGGGAAATCTCCGTCCGCGGAGGCGATGTCGAACAGCACGCGCTCCAGGTTGCCGATCTTCTTCGCGTACTTGTACGCGTTCCACTTCTTCGGCCCCTCGGGCGTGAACTCCGTGTCGTTCACACCCGGATCGTCGATCGTGTCGAACAGGTTCTCGAAGTTGTAGAAGACCACTTTGTAGGGCTTCTGCGCAAAGCCTGCCGCGATGAGCACGGCAAACAGACCTGTCAAAAGGATTTTCTTCATAAAGCTTGTCATTAAGATTTGTCGGAATTATAATCGGATCTAAAGGCCGGGCCAGTCGCCGGGATCGTAGCTGCCTTTCACCTCCCGGGCCACGTCGGGGTCGAGGTTGCGGAAGAACGTGAATCCCGTCAGCTTCTCGATCTCTTCGACCGTGCAGGCCGCTTCGCGGAGCGAGGTGGCGGCGCCGTCGCTGTCGTTCGTGAAGAGGAATCCGACGGCCTTCAGCTCGTCGGCCGAGAAGTCCGAAATCGGCCGGTTCTCGTTGCCACGCTGGCGCAGCATCACCTTCCAGCAATGCGACGGCACGGCGATCGGGCCGTTCCGGTTGTCGATCGTCTTGTCCGTGAGGAACTCCGTACCCGTCACCACATAGAGTGTATCGTAATTGAGGTATTTACCGCCGGTCTTCTTCCGTTCCGGCCCCCAGTCGCGCTCCTTGCCTTCGAGCGTCGCCCAGATACCCTGGTTGAAACGGCTGCTCTGCGGCATCATATTGGTCGCGTAGAAGGTCATCGCATTGGTCGCCCGCGTATTGTAGCGCGTCGCCGAGGCCAGCATGTGCCCCCGGTCGTACCCGTAGGAACCGTAGCCCTTGAGAATATACTGCTGATCCTCACGGGGAATCTCGGGCAACTGGTCGTTGGGGTCGAAAGCCCAGTCGTTCGTCCGTTCGAAGGAGGGCGTCGTGTAACAGTAATGCACCGGATAGGCGACCCAGCGCGACACGTGTTTCGCACGGTCGTAGCAGATCGAATAGTTGCGTCTGTACCCGCCCGTGGCGTATTCGGTCGTGGCAAGCGTCGTGTAATAGGTTTTGTAGATGAAATCGGCATCCTCCCGGAGAACGGGCTGTTCGGCCCAGGAGCGCTCGTAGTCGTAAACGATCGTCGAACCGGCCGACCGCTGGGTCATTTCGAGCCGGACGGCGTATCCGTCGGAGAAAGTCATGTCGATCCGGGCCGTACGGTCCTCGTCCGTCCCGTTTTTCTGCAAGTAGATGAAGACGGGAGATCCCGCCTCGCCGCCCGTTTCCGTCAGCGGCTCGGTCAAAGCGAACGAACACCAGGCGGCATCCTCCTCCGCGGAAATCACGGCACGGAAAGTCACCCCGCGGGCGCCTTCGGTCGTAATGCTGTTCGTCGTAGTCGAATAGTTCACGGTCTCTGCCACGAGCATCGCACGGGACTCCCTGTCGGTCCCTTCGTCCTTGCCGTCGCATCCCGCGAACAGGATAAGCATACAGGCGGCAAACAGCCACATGCCTATCATTTTAATATTCAATGTCATCCGGAAAATTTCGCTATTTCAGCCTTCGCATCCAAAGAAACCAAACTCTTGGCGGGACCCTGCCCGCCAAGAGTGGTTAAAAAGGAGGGAACCAAATTCTATTAATAATAGATCAGTTCCATCGTATTGATCTGACAATTGGAGTTGGCAGTCGATTTCAAACGATATTTCGTATTCACCTCCGTACCAGACAGCGTATAGATTTGCGGAGTATCCGTTTTACCCCAATTCTGAGGATCTCCACCTTCCACCTGTTGATCATCCGTCGTAAAAATACCGACAGTCTGACCACCGGCTGCTTGTTTGTTAGAAGTAATCACCACCTTTGCAAGTTTTTTACCTTCAACCGCCGGCAACTCGATATAAGCATCTTTCTTACCGAAAAGCAAAGCGCTGGTACTCTTATTCCACTTGAAACCGCTGCTTGCACAAAAGAACGTGAATTCGTAACCTGCCAGCGTATATTTGGTTTCTGTCTTGACATAATCTTCTGCAATCCCATAAGATTCCGAAAAATCAAGAGAAATATTAAGCTGGCCTTCAGGAGCTTTCCCTTCTTGAGTCAAAGCGGTCTCAGCAGAAGCGACAACGGTTCCGTTCTCTTCTGAAGCCAAATAAATTACCAAAGTGGCGTTCATCACTTCTTCCGAGGTATTCTCTTTGGCCGTTACTTTCACCGAAGTTCCGGTAATCGCACCGGCAGGAACACCAAACTGCTCGGCATTTTCACCTGTAATTTTGGCAAATACTTTATTACTGCCTTGATTGGCGATCGTAAAGGGAACCTCCTGCCCTGTTGCATCACCTGCTGCGGCAAAAGTTTTCGGTTCTTCCGTAATTGCCACGGCCGGAGTCGTCGTATTCGCATCAATCTCACGAAGCAGGATGTTCAGTTTGGAGCTCGAAGTATCGTAACCGAGAGCAAAACCGGTGGCATCCACCACATCCCCGCTCTCGAGTCCCTCGAAATAGGAATCCAGACCGTAAGCGAACGCCACGGTCTTCACCGTCGTCAGCCCCGGAATTTCCAGCGTATAGGTATTGTAAGAAGCACCCTTCTCGATACCGAGGATACCCGAAACCTTCACGTACTTGTAAGCGGCCTTCGATTCGTCGGCCTTGATCTCCGAAGCGTATTTCTCGATGGCCTCGGCATCGAACGTTTCGGGCTCGGGCAGAGCGAGCGAAGAATCGCCGCCCGTCGTCACCTCGAAATTCGAGAACTGGTAGAGACCGTAGCGCAGGGCGCTCTCACCCTTCACGGTAGCGGTCTTACCGACAGCGTCGATATAGGGATTGGCGGTCTGATCCTGCCAGTTGTTTTCGAAAGCGAGCACATAATTGACCGTCCCGGAGTTCTCCTGCGCGAACATGACGGCCTTCTGGTGAACACCGACGATGGTCGCATCTTCGATCTCGTAGTTGCCCTCTCCGAGCTGGTCGATCGTCGTCTTGGTATATTCCGTGGAGACGGTGAACAAGTCCTCGGTCATACCCTCCAAATCCGAAGCATTGCGGGGCGAAATATTGCCTGCCCCCTGATTGATCGACACACAGCCCTTGATGTAACCGGCCTTCGCGGGAATCTCGATGGAATTGGCCCACGATGAGGAATAACTGTTGAACGACAACTGGAAAGTCGAACCGTTCTTCGTCTCGAAGGTCTGGTTCGCATAACCCGACGATACGTTGTAATACATCTCGCCGCGGATCGACTCGATCGGCTGCGAATAGACCTTCACATACTGCGACTGGTAGTCGATCAGTTTCGCAGGATCGGAAACCTCGATCGCCTCGGGCGTATTGTCGGAAGCGTCGAGAATCTCGATATCAGGATCGGCTTCGAACTGCACCTGATAGGTGTCATAATATGACTTCGAGAAACCGCCCTTCAGATCGAACGAAACGATCGAACCGCGGGTCAGGTGATAGTCCGTATCCTTATCGCCCACATATCCCTTGAAACGAATCATCAGACCGGCCCCCGGCTCGGCGGTGTCGTCCGTCAGCATGATCTGGTGATTGTTGATATTGTTGCCCACATAATCGGATACGACAATACCGGTAATCACCATCGACTCGGTGATCTCCTTTGCATTGGCCGTTCCACTCGCGTTGTCCACCGGGAAATCCAGTCGATCGCGGATCTCCTTGACGTTGGTTTCAACCGTCGTCGTACCGCCCTCGTTCTGCTTGACGGTGATCGAAGCCTTTTTCGTTACGGGAATGCCCTCGACATAACCCGTGGCGGTCAGCGTGATCGAAGCCTGGCGCTCGGTCTCGGCCGCGGCGAGCGTGAACGAAAGCTGCGTCGTGCCCGTCTTGCCCGACAAGGCGCTCGGCGTGCACCATGTCTGGTCGTCCGCCTTGTCGAAGGACAGGGTCCAGTCACCCTTCGAAACGACCTCGACGGACTGCTCGATCTTACCTCCGGCGAGCGACCCTGCAATAGTGGCCGACCCCCCCCCATCGACGGTGATCTCGGGAATACCCTCGTAACCGCCGTCATTCGTGTCGTCGTCCGAGCATGCGGAGAAGGCGGCAACCGCCATCGCCGAGCAGAACAACGTTTTCCAGAAACTCATCTTTCTCATAGGGCTTAAAATTAAGTTAAAAAAGCATGTCGTAGTACGCATATAGCTATCAAATCGTTACATAACAGCGATATTCAGTCGTAAAGTTAAAGTTAATTTCCGAATCCGCAATATCCGTAACACAAAATTCACACCGAACCGGCAAAATAGCGGAGACAAAAGCCCGGAGCACGCCCCAAAGGCATGATCCGGGCTCGGAAACGGTGCGGGTCAGCGAATCCGGTCGGCGGAACGCACGAGCAGTTCGTCGTGGAAAATCGCACGTGCGGCCAGAAAGGCGAAGAGCAGCGCCACCAGCGGCAGGGCGATCGCGGGCCTGAAGCCCTGCGTGTGGAACGCCATGCCGGCGAAAAGACGGCCGCTCAGAAAATAATAGACGCCCTCCATCACGACCGCCCCCGCGAGCAGCACCATCTCCGCCACGCAGAGGCGGATTTGCAGCAGGCGGCGGCGGTAGAGAAAGATCGTCACGAGCGGCAGCGCGGCGGCGAGCGCCAGCAGGATGCCCAGATAGAGGGTCGGCTGCGTGAGCGTACCGTCGGCGCTCCGCAACGAAAAGGCGTACAGCCCGTATTCGCCGGCTTGGCCGGCGAACCACGCCAGCGGCGCGAAAAGCATGACGGCGACCAGGGCCGTCACGATCAGCAGATAGAGTGTTTGAATGCGTTGTATCATTTAATCCAGCGTTTTGTCGATCAGGTATTTGTTGCGGTCCGAAGAACCGCGGTTGATCAGCTCCCCGAGGAATCCGGCCAGGAAAAGCTGCACGCCGAGAATCACGGCGAGGATGGCCAGATAGAAGAGCGGCTGCTCGGTCACCGGGCGCAGCGGCAGCGCGTGGGCCTGCTTCCAGAGCTTCCCGACGATGATCCACACCGTCGTTCCCCCGCCCAGCAGGAACATCAGCGTCCCCAGCCCGCCGAAGAAATACATGCAGTCATTTCAGAGAACGCAAGACCGGAGGGAATGACATTTCCTATGAAGTTTGCCTTTGTCGGTATGGCAGAAGTAGAAGATGTTGATGTGGTTGTTACTCTTATGAGTGATATGGTGGGCGATTGTGAAGAAACAATTATGGATAACATCATTATGCTCGGAGAGCACGGCATTACGGTTGAGACAGCAAACGATGATATGGCTG
>ERZ773106.2515-NODE-2515-length-10268-cov-4.407226_pt1 | contig 10268 bp, 10 predicted proteins | sample MGYA00580572_ERZ773106 | MGnify/ENA primary metagenome ERZ773106 (study PRJEB29015, sample SAMEA2737868) | human gut metagenome | biome: human gut; feature: human-associated habitat; material: faeces | place: China | collected 2012 ... | reverse complement strand
AACCCGCATAAACACTGGCTTTTTTAAGCAACTCGATTTATTCAAACTCAATCGTCCCAGGCGGCTTACTGGTAATATCATAGAAGCAGCGGTTTACCCCCTTCACTTCATTGATAATCCTGCTCATAACTCTCTGTAACACCTCGAACGGTATATTGGCAGCTTCCGCTGTCATGAAATCGACCGTATTGACCGCGCGCAGTGCAACCGCGTAATCGTACGTTCTCTCATCGCCCATGACACCTACGCTTCGCATATTGGTGAGTGCGGCGAAATACTGGTTTGGCATCCACTCCGGTGCCTCTCCATGCTCTTTGCGGTATTCCTCTACCGCGGCATCCACTTCCTCACGGTAAATGTAATCGGCATCCTGCACGATACGAACCTTCTCTGCAGTTACCTCACCGATAATACGGATACCAAGTCCCGGTCCCGGGAATGGCTGACGGAAGACAAGTTTCTCCGGGATGCCAAGCTCCAGACCCGCTTTGCGGACTTCATCTTTGAAGAGGTTGCGCAGCGGCTCGATGATTTCCTTGAAATCCACATAATCCGGGAGACCGCCGACGTTGTGGTGGGACTTGATCACTGCGGATTCTCCGCCAAGTCCGGACTCTACCACATCCGGGTAGATGGTTCCCTGTGCCAGGAAATCCACGGCTCCGATCTTCTTTGCCTCTTCCTCGAAGACACGGATAAATTCCTCTCCGATAATTTTACGTTTTTTCTCCGGTTCTGTCACACCGGCAAGTTTTCCATAATAACGCTCCTGCGCGTTGACACGGATAAAGTTCAGGTCAAACTGTCCGTTTGATCCGAAAACTTCCTCGACCTCGTCTCCTTCGTTCTTTCGGAGCAGACCGTGATCGACGAATACACAGGTAAGCTGTTTTCCGATTGCGCGGGAAAGAAGTCCTGCTGCAACAGAAGAATCCACGCCTCCGGATAATGCAAGGAGAACCTTTCCATCACCGACTTTTTCACGGATCTCTTTGATTGTATGCTCCACGAAAGAATCCATGCGCCAGGTGCCGGCACATCCACAGATATTTCTTACAAAGTTGTGAAGCATCTTGCTTCCCTCTACGGTATGCAGTACTTCCGGATGGAACTGGATTGCATAAAGTTTTTTCTCCGGGTTTTCATCTGCCGCTACCGGACAGTCAGCAGTATGTGCTACCACCTGAAATCCCGGTGCCGGCTTGGAAATATAATCAAAATGACTCATCCAGCAGATGGTAGATCCTTCTGCCGAATCCGTTGCCACTCCCTCAAAAAGCGGAGAAGACTTGTCCACGAACACTTCCGTTTTTCCGTACTCACGTACCGGTGCCTTTTCTACTTTTCCACCGAGGATATGATTCATCAACTGCGCACCATAGCACAGACCGAGAACCGGGATGCCAAGTTCAAATAATTCTTTCGTGTATGTCGGGGAATCTGTCTCATAGCAGCTGTTCGGGCCGCCGGTGAGGATAATTCCCTTTGGATTCATTGCCTTGATCTGTTCGATGTCGGTACGGTAAGAATAAATCTCACAGTACACATTGCACTCGCGGACGCGGCGTGCAACCAGCTGATTGTACTGACCACCGAAGTCAATGACGATGACTTTCTCCTGATCCATATTGTGTTTCCTCCTGTTTTCTAAAATGCATTTTTGCATTTATGTGGTGCATTTTTCAAAAGTACACCATTTTTCTACCATTATAATAAAGCCCCTGTGATTTTACAAGTCACAACCTCACGTTTTCTCGTAAAATGCAATCACATCCGCGTAAACTTTTTCATTTTCTTTCTCATTCAGTATTTCATGGCGCATATGCGGATAGGTAATTGTGGAAATATTGGAAAAACCTGCCTGTTTCAGCGTGTCCACGCTGTCTTTGGCACCTTTTTCATACCCGGTGCACGGATCTTCGCTGCCGCGGATCATCAGAATCGGTAATGTCTCATTTACGTCCCGGTAATTTGACACCTGATGCATGGCAGTTGTCAGCATATACAGATCGTGAAAAGCGGAGACGCTAAATCCATGCCCGCAATACGGATCTTTCAGATATGCCTGTACCACCTGCTCATCAGAACAGATCCAGTCCGCTTCGGTTTTTGCATGTTTTACCTGCTTATTAAAATTTCCCACTGACAGTTGTTGCACCAGCTTGGAATGATACATCGGTCCACGCGCCCTTGTGAGCAGATTCGTCAGGAAAAACCCTATGCGGATAATCTGTGTTCCCGGATAATTCGGGAATCCGCTCAGTACCACCTTTGCGTAACTGTGTGACTGGGTACAAAGCAGATTCCTTGCAATGATGGTTCCCATGGAATGTGCAAAAATCATCACCTTTTCCGTTTGAAACCGCTCCCTGATATATGCCGTGATCTGTACCTGATCCGACAACAGATAACGGTCACCGTCTTTTTCTTTAAAGAACCCCAGCTTGGGAGCATGTTCCCCATGCCCCCGCATGTCCGATGTCACAACCGTAAATCCCGCCTGCCGCAGCTGCTCAGCGAAAGCCTCATAACGCTCCTTATGTTCCTCCATCCCATGAATGATCTGAATGTATCCCCGCGGATGCTCACGTTCAAATACCGCCAGACTCAGCGCGTAACCGTCGGACGCTTTCAATACTATATTTTCCATTTATATCCTCTTCTCCGTTCGTACTTTTAAAACCAGTCCACATCTGTTCCATGTTCCAACTGTTCCGGTGTCATCAAAGACACGGCATCAATAAACCAATTGCGAAACGTCATCGTCCCTCTCTTTTGCGCGGTCATTTCTTTCGCCGCAAGTTCTCCTGCAATGCCAGTAAACGCACAGCATGCCACTGCACTCTCCACCGAATTTTCCGCACTTAAAAAAGCACCAAGCATCACGGTGGACATACAGCCGCTTCCCGTAATCCTTGCCATCATCGGGCTTCCATTATGACACCGGTAGACGCAGCTTCCATCCGTGATCAGATCAGTTTCTCCGGATGCGACAAGAATCATCTGATTTTCCTTTGCATACTGCTTCATCAGCTCCGGCAAATCCGTTTCTTCTGCTTCCGCCAGCGCATCCTCGGCTGCATCCACCCCGGTAACCGTTCCACAGTTGTGCAGCAATGCCTGTATTTCCGAATAATTTCCCCGGATACAGGTCGGATGGATTATTTTCATCAACTCCAGACATTTTTCACGCCGATAGGAAGACCCCGACACCCCGACCGGATCAATCACGATCGGATGTCCCAGCGCATGCGCCCGCTTTCCGGCAGTCTTCATCGCCTCATAATCCGAGATGGCCCCGAAATTACAGATCAGTGCCGCTGTACCTGCCGTGATCTCTTCCACCTCACAGGGATGGTGTGCCATCGTCGGTGACGCACCTGCCGCCAGAAGGATATTCGCACAATCGTTGACCGTCACGGCATTTGTGATACAGTGGATAATCGGACGTTTCTGTTGTATTTTCTCATAAATTTCCACCACTTTTTCCCCGGAAAATTTCATCACAGTTTCTCCCGTCTTTGTATTTCACCGTCCAGAATTCCTGCCTTTTTCATTGGAATGGTCACGATAATTGCAATGATCGTACCACCACAGGTACTGATCAAAAACGGCACTACAAATGTAAACAATGCCGCTGCTTTATTCCCCATAATCAGATACGCAATCGGATAAGAAAGCATTCCGCCGATGATACCGGTTCCAAACACTTCTCCCACATATGCAAACGGAAGCTTTTTCCCATACTGGTAAAGCAGTCCTGCAAGCAGTGCACCACACATACTTCCTGGAAATGCCAGTGGACTGCCAAGCCCTGTCAGATTACGGATCAATGCCGCCATAAAAGCCTGTGCCAGCCCCCACCATGGTCCGACCGTTACCGCGCACAGTACATTCACCAGATGCTGTACCGGCGCACATTTTGAGCCCAATACCGGGAAAGAAAACATACTCCCGACCACAGCCACCGCCGTGAAAAGTGCCGTCAATGTCAGTTTTTTTATCTGCAGATGATTCTTCATTTTACTTTTTTACTCCTCTTTTGTTCCCTTTATATGATCTGTTCTACAAGTTCTCCAAGATGCCGGGTGCCTGCCTCAATATCCTCACAGGCAAAAATGCCGCTGACAACTGCGACACCCGCGATGCCTCTGCCTTTTAACTGCAAAACATTCTCTGCCGTGATTCCCCCGATTGCCACAACCGGAATTTTCACGCTGTGGCAGATTTCTTCCAGCAGCTCGTGCTTCATCGGAATGGCATCCTTTTTGGTTGTAGAGCCAAACACAGCACCACTTCCCAGATAATCAGCGCCTCCCGCTTCTGCGGCTTTCGCCTGTTCCACGGTTTTTGCCGTCACACCAATGATTTTATCCGGTCCGAGAATCTCACGCGCGTGCGCCAGTTCCATATCGGACTGTCCGATATGAACCCCGTCCGCGCCGACTTTTGCCGCCAGTTCCACATCATCATCCAGAATGAGTTTCACCCCGTAACGATGGCAAAGTTCCAGCAATTCTTCTGCCTCCTTCTGCACATCCGCTTCCGGAAGTTCCTTCTCCCGCAGCTGTACCAGAGTGACGCCACCTTCCAGTGCTTTCTCTACCTGCTCATATAATGTTTCATTGCCCAGCCATGTACGATCGGTCACCGCATAAAGGCGGAGCTGTTCTTTTTTCATATTATTCACTGTTTTTTCCTCCTGCATGTTATCCCATTATAACACGCACGACAGGAGAAAATCTATACTGCATGCAAATGTGCATATTTTTCCTTTGTTGCCATTCCTCCGCGGATATGACGTTCGGATTTATTCACATCAATAATCTTGCGGGTTTCTGCCGCAAGTGCCGGATTCACCTGGCACAGCCGGTCTGTGATATCCTTGTGAACGGTCGATTTTGAAATCCCGTAATGTTTGGCAGCCTGCCGCACAGTTGCCTTATGTTCAATGATATAGTTTGCGATTTCCACGGCTCTTTCTTCAATATAAGCTTTCAAAAAAATACCCCTGCATTCCTGTGTTTGTACAGTTTATGCAAGGATATGTTTGCTTATTACTTACTTCCCACAAAGACTCTTCTGTCACAACCTGTCCCACAACAGTTCCATCAGGTTTGACTCCAAAATAAAGTTTCCTTTTCAATACCAAGATTCAAATCAACACCTGCCTTCAACGCATATAATTAAATTATATACTGCTTATAATGATATGAGGTCATATAAAGCAAATATTCTTGTCTATGTCCCATGACGAACTGAATAGAGGACATATGGCAAAAAAAATAGCCGTCCATGTCCCATGACGAACTAAATAGAGGACATATGATAAAAAAGTGCTCATTTATGTCCCATTAAACAGGTCCTGTGGGACTTTTTCATGCACTTTTTATACATATGTCCTTTTACCAACTTCTCCCGGGATTTTTCAATGCACTTTTTCTACATATGTCCCTCCGGCAACTTTCACCGAGACTTTCTGGCTTACTTATTCTCTATATGTCCCCAAAACACAAAGAAACGCACAAGAAAAAGGAATGTTCCCACACAGAAACATTCCCTCTTTCATTATGTATTTATTTTTCCAGTTTTGTCAGTTCATTGCTGTCCACATCCGCTGCATGACCGCCCTCATTATGGCTTGCTGATCCGTTCTCGAACCACCATGCCACACCTGCGGCCAACACAACAACTGCTACTACAACTACGATAATGACTTTTTCTAACATGAAATTTTCCTCCTGAACTCTTTGAAAATGGTCGCTTATTTCAAAGAGTCAGAAGCTTTTTCCCCATCCTGCCAGTGTATGTATGCCATGATCCACGCATGGCTGCGCACAAATATGTTTTCGATACGGCAGGATGCCAGATAAATCCGGGTAGCATTCCCGGCAAATCCGCTTGCAAGTCCTGCCCACAAAATGACGTTGCGTTCTGCATTCAGCCGCGTGATCCGTGCACGGACGGTCAGACGCGCCTGTTCGGACTGTGTCAGTTCGGAACGTCCGAGGATATCAAGGAAGGAACCCTGCTGCCGCTCCATCGTATGTACCGCAAGATGATCCGGCTCCGCCTGCGTGATATCGTACATATTTTGCACACCATAGCTCTGCTGCACCGCAAAAAAACATATGACAACCGCCAAAAAGATGCCTACACACCGCATCCGGCTTTTTTGTATCCGCATGATTCCCTCCTTTCCCGGACATGCCCGTGTTATGTAATCATTCCATCACTACTTTGTCAGTCCAGCCTTCTTGCGAAGCAGGTTATACAGCCACCTGCCCTCGTCACTCAGCTCACTTTTCTTGAAACCGCTGACTTTCGGACAGCTGCTTTTAATAATAGAAGAAGATTCCTGTTTGTTTGACAGATTCCACGCAATGTAGCTGACACCGTATTCATCCATCGTCTGTATCCAGCGGTCTGCCTCTTTTTTGTCGATGGCTCCGTTTCCGGAAGCATCACAGATTCCATATTCCGTGACAAATACCGGAAGCCCTTTGTTGATGGCTGCGGTCATTTTATTGCGCAGATCTGCTTTGTGTGTGGCTGCATAAAAATGCAGCGCATACATGATATTGTCCCCCTTGATCGGATCGGCTGCTGCCTGATCCACATCCTGCGACCAGGTTGGCGTTCCTACAACAATCACCGCCTTTTTGTCATTTTTGCGAATGGTGGAAATGACACTCCTGGCATAGGATTTGATCTCTTTCCAGCTTGTTCCGTTATTCGGCTCATTGCAGATCTCATAAATCACATTGTTGTAACCCTTAAATTCCCTGGACATTTCCCTGAAAAAGGCCTTTGCTTCTTTCTTATGGGAATTGGGATTTCCATCGCTTAAGATATGCCAGTCCACGATCACATACATTTTATGTTTCTTTGCCAGCCTGACTCCTTTTTTGATCAGTTTCTTTAAGTCACTGCGGTTCTTTGCATCTCCGCTGCAGTATCCGTTATACTCTTCGGTATACATCGCCAGTCGCACGACATTTGCCCCCCATTTGTCATGCAGCTGGGCAAAACACTTGTCGTTGACATACTGCGGATACCAGCTCAATCCATGTGTGCTGACCCCGCGAAGCTGTACTTCATGCCCCTTTTTGTCCACAAGTTTTGTTCCTTTGACGTGCAGTCTGCCTGCCGATGCATCATAATACGTTGTTTTTGCTTCTGTCATTTGAAATCCCCCTGTCATACACAATCCAAGTGCAAACGCACACAGCAGTGCGAGTACACGCAGAACTTTTGTTTTTTTATGAAATAAATACATGTTTCATACCACCCTTCTCCAACGGGAACAGGCGGCTCCACTTCCCATTGAGCCGCCGTAACTTTCTTAATCGATTGCCGTAACCTTGTAATCTTTCTCTTCTACTGTTTTCTTTAATACATCATCTGCCACTTCCGAGGACAAGGTCACAACAGCAGTGCCAGCCTCATGGCTGACTTCTGCGGATGTCACCTCCGGAAGTGCCTCAAGTGCTTTCTTTACCGTTGCCTCACAGTGTCCACACATCATTCCTTCAATATGCATTGTCTTTGTCATTACTTTTTCCTCACTTTCGCTTGTTTTTATTTCTACCGGTTCTGCTGCCGGTGCAGCATCTTTATTTGCTTTTCCGTGTACGGAAAACAGGTTCAGCCGTAATGCGTTGGTCACGACACAAAAGCTGGATAAGCTCATGGCTGCCGCGCCAAACATTGGATTTAATTTCCACCCAAATATAGGATACCACACTCCGGCTGCAAGTGGAATCCCTATTACATTATAAAAGAATGCCCAGAACAGATTTTCATGGATGTTCCGCAGCGTTGCCCGGCTTAGGCGGATGGCCGCCGGAACATCCCGCAGACGGCTCTTAACCAGGACAACGGATGCCGCATCGATTGCCACATCGGTTCCGGCACCGATGGCGATTCCGGTATCTGCTCGTGTCAGTGCCGGGGCATCGTTGATTCCGTCTCCGACCATGGCTACTTTGCCCTGTTCCTTCAGCTTACGGATCTCTGCCTCTTTACCTTCCGGCAGTACACCGGCTATGACTTCGTCCACTCCTGCCTGTGCACCGATGGCTTTTGCTGTGCGCTCGTTATCTCCGGTCAGCATAATGACACGGATTCCCATGTCACGCAATTCGGCCACCGCCTGGGGGCTGTCCTCTTTGAGCGTGTCTGCTACGGCAATCAGGCCGGCACAGGTATGATTTTTGGCAAAAAGCAACGGTGTTTTTCCCTCTTCTGCCAGCTTTTGGGCCTGATCGAGCAGGGTGGAATCTACAGTTACGTTCTCTTTCATGTAAGAAACGCTTCCACCGAGCAGCAGATCTTCCCCACGCACCGCGGAAAGACCATTTCCCGGAAGTGCCTGAAAATCATGTACCGCCGTCTGGGAAATCCCCGTCGCTTTGGCATGCTCCATAACTGCTTTGGCCAGCGGATGTTCACTCGAACTCTCCAGATCTGCAGCAAGCTGCATGAGATCACGCTTCGTATAGCCTTCTGCCGGTAAAATATCGGTCACGCGCGGCTCTCCTGTTGTGATCGTTCCCGTCTTATCCAGTGCTACGATCTGTGTTTTTCCAGCATTTTCAAGTGCCACCGCATTTTTGAACAGGATTCCGTTTTTAGCGCCCATCCCATTTCCGACCATGATCGCTACCGGGGTTGCAAGTCCAAGCGCACACGGACAACTGATGACGAGCACGGAAATACCGCGCGCTAATGCAAATCCGATATCTTTTCCGGCAAGCAGCCATACCATAATGGTGATTACTGCAATGGTGATAACGGTCGGAACAAAAACACCGGATACTTTATCCGCAATTTTTGCAATTGGGGCTTTGGTCGCCGCTGCATCCGATACCATTTTAATGATCTGGGAAAGCGTCGTATCCTCGCCCACACGGGTTGCCTCGCAGCGCAAAAATCCGGACTGGTTCGTGGTTGCCGCACTGACAGAGGAACCTTTCTGTTTATCGACGGGAATACTCTCGCCGGTGAGTGCTGCCTCGTTGACCGCACTGCTGCCTTCTATGACAATTCCATCGACCGGAATGTTTTCTCCCGGACGCACGACAAAGATATCCCCCTGCCGCACTTCTGCAATTGACACGGTAACTTCCTGTCCGTCCCGCACCACCGTTGCGGTCTTCGGTGCCAGCCGCATAAGGCTTTTTAAGGCATCGGTTGTCCTGCCTTTTGCGTGGGATTCGAGCATTTTTCCGACGGTGATGAGTGTCAGGATCATTGCCGCGGACTCGAAATAAAATTCATGCATGTAGCCCATGACTGCATCCATATCGCCGCGCACCTGCGCTCCGGTCATGGCAAAAAGAGCATACGTACTGTATCCAAACGATGCTCCGGCGCCGAGTGCCACCAGTGTATCCATATTTGGTGCGCCGTGGAGCAGGCTGGTAAAACCGCTCACAAAGAACTTCTGGTTGATCACCATGATGATGATGGTTAAAAGCATCTGCAACATTCCCATTGCCACATGATTGTCTTTCATGGCAGCCGGTACCGGCCAGCCCCACATCATATGTCCCATGGAAAAATACATCAGCACGACAAGAAAGATGACCGATGCGATCAGACGCTTGCGCAGTTTCGGTGTCTCGTGGTCTTTTAATGCTTCTTCCTCTTCTGCTGCGGTCTGTTCTTTTTTTGCGCCTTTGGGTGCTGCGCCGTATCCGGCTGCGACAACTGCATTTACGATTTCCTGATCGGTTGCCGTGCCTTCCACTCCCATGGAGTTGGTCAGCAGGCTGACAGAGCAGGAAGTCACACCCGGCACTTTGGAGACGGCTTTTTCCACGCGGGCGGAGCATGCCGCACAGCTCATGCCGGTCACTTCATATTGCTTCATAGTTGCCTCCTACATTTCTTACTTCATTAATTTTTGTAACATCGTTACTAATTCGTCTACTTTATCGTCCTCGCCGTTTCGGATGCCATCTGCGACGCAGGTACGGATATGTTGTGCCAGCAGGACTTTATTAAAACTGTTGAGTGCCGCATTGGCAGCCGCTACCTGTGTGATGATATCCGGGCAGTAACAGTCTTTTTCTACCATGCCTTTGATGCCGCGGATCTGTCCTTCAATGCGGCTCAGGCGATTGATCATATCTTTCCGTTCCTTCTCGGAACGCTCTTTTTTCTTACAGCATTCACAAGTATGTTCTTTTTCCATTCGGATTATGTCTCCTCTCTCTCCGATACCCTGTATTGGTATCCTTCTGCATCGCATTATATACCCC
>ERZ773106.2514-NODE-2514-length-10269-cov-5.553162_pt1 | contig 10269 bp, 8 predicted proteins | sample MGYA00580572_ERZ773106 | MGnify/ENA primary metagenome ERZ773106 (study PRJEB29015, sample SAMEA2737868) | human gut metagenome | biome: human gut; feature: human-associated habitat; material: faeces | place: China | collected 2012 ... | reverse complement strand
CGCCCTCTCCAAACTCCACATCAATGTGGATATAACTGTCGGCTTTTTTGTGGGATAAAAGAACTACCGTCTCAACGTGATCCGCCCTTGGGAACATGTCCACTGCGCAGGCGCGCTGGGCGGTGTAGCCGAGGTCTGCTAAGCGCTTCACGTCGCGCGCCATGGTCGCGCTGTCGCACGAGACGTACACGACCCGCTGCGGCTGCATCTCGGCGATGCTCTCCACCACGTCGGCGGCCAAGCCCTTGCGCGGCGGGTCGACGGTGATGACGTCGGGGCGCAGGTTTTCGCGCGCGAGCTTTTTTGCCACATCGGACGCATCGCCGCAGAAAAACTCCGCGTTTTTAACGCCGTTGCGCGCGGCGTTTTCGCGCGCGTCGTCGATGGCCTCGGGGACGATCTCTGCACCGAGGACTTTCTTCGCGTGATCCGACAGTGCGAGCGTGATCGTGCCCGCGCCGCAGTAGAGGTCGAGCACCGTCTCCTGCCCCGTGAGGCCCGCAAATTCGATGGCTTTCGCGTAGAGCCGCTCGGCCTGTACGCGGTTGACCTGATAGAACGACGGCACACTCAGCCGGAACGTCTTGCCGCAGAGCGTATCCTCAAGCCGGTCGCTCCCCCAGAGCGTGCGGTAGCGGTCGCCAAGGATGACGTTGCCTTTTTTCGTGTTCGTGCCCAACACGATACCGGTGCACTTCGGGCACGCATCGCGCAGGAGCGTGACAAGCCGGTCTTCTTTTGGCAATTTATCTCCGTTCACGAGCACGCAGACAAGGCTCTCCCCCGCCGCGTTCGAGCGAATGTAGAGATGGCGGACAAGGCCGCGGCCCGTCTTTTCGTCATAACCCGCGACGCGGTAGCACTTCATATATTCGCGCAGCGCCTCCGCCGCGGCGGCGGCCTCGGGCTTGACCAATAAGCAGTGCTCGCACTCGATGACCTCGTGCGTGCGGGCGCGGTAAAAGCCGACCGCGCCGTCCTTCGACACGGGGTACTGCGCCTTGTTGCGGTAGTGCTCGGTCGTTTTCGCGCCCGTGATGCCGAGCAGCTTTTCGCCGTCCTGCTTTCCGATACGGGTCAGCGCGTCGCGCACCTTCTTCTCCTTGGCGCGCAGCTCCTCCTCGTAGGTAATGTGCTGATAGCAGCAGCCGCCGCACTTGTCCGAGACCGGGCAGGCAGGCGTGATGCGCGCGCGCGAGGGCGTCACGAGCTTCTCCACGCGGCCGAACGCCACGTTTTTCGTGACCTTGACGATGCGCACATCGCAGCAGTCCCCGACCGCCGTGCGCGGCACGAACACCGCCCGCCCCTCGATCTTTGCAAATCCCGTGCCGTCCGCTGTATAATCGCTGATCCGGCAGCGGTATACCTTGTTTTTCATCAGTTCCATAACAGAAATCCTCATCAGAGATGCGTTCCCGCCGCTCCCTGTTCCCTTCTCGATAGATACTTTCATTATACCACGGTCTGACCGCTCCGTGCAATCCGCAGGCCCGCTTTCCGCCGCCGGAAAATTCTTTGCGAAAAATGTAGGATTTTTCCGAAATTTTTGTTATACTGTTGTTAACAACACAGGACACAAAAGGAAGGGTTCGCCATGAATTTTTTAGAGGAACGCATCGTAAAAGACGGCGTGGTCAAGAAGGGCAACGTGCTCAAGGTTGACAGCTTTCTCAATCATCAGATGGATATCGAGCTGTTCGATAAGATGGGCGAGGAATTCAAGCGCCGCTTTGCGAATGAAAACATCAACAAGATCGTGACGATCGAGGCCTCCGGCATCGGCACGGGCGACAATCTGTTTTTCATCAACCGTTTCTCGGCCGCCAGCCGCATCTTCAGCAAGCTCCCGTATGTGGACAAAGCGAAGGTCACGCGCGCGCTGCCCAACCGCGTCACCATCACGATCCAGGAGAGCAGCGCCATGGCCTATGTTCAGGCGGATGGCGGTTACTGGGTTTTGGATCAGAACTGCAAGCTGCTCAAATCCGTCACGGAGAGCGAGCTGACCGGCCTTGCCCGGGTCGACGGCATTACGCCGGTCGAGCCGAAGGTCGGCGAGGTGCTCAACGCCGGTGAGGCCGATGCACCGAAAGTCACGTATCTGGCGGCGATCCTCGGCCAGCTGCTCACGCGCGACATGGCGTCCAAGGTCACGGTCATCGACCTGTCGGATGCGTCCAACCCCGGCTTCACCTATGACGGACGATTCACGGTGCGCCTCGGCGCGAATGAAAATGTCGAGTACAAATTCGGTATGCTGCAAAGCGCGGTCTCCCAGCTCACGGCCAGCGATGCCGGCACCATCGACCTGTCGATCGACAAACGCGCACATTTCAGCCCCGGCTGATTGTTCACAAAAAAAGATTGACCTGATAAGGAAAACGATATAAAATGGGAAAGAATAAGAACAAACAGAAGCGCAACCCGCCAAAAAACGGCTTCCAGAGCGCGCATGCGCCGGCCGCCGATACAAATAGAAACAACAGGGAGGAACCGAATATGTCCTTTGCTACCGAGTCCGGTCCGGAAAATGTCGTCACCATCAAGGTCGTTGGCGTCGGCGGGGCCGGCAACAACGTCGTAAACCGCATGGTTAAGTCCGGCACTCAGGGAATTGAGTACGTGGCTGTCAATACAGATAAGCAGGCTCTGGCCGTTTCGAGCGCGGATCAGAAGATCCAGATCGGCGAGAAGCTGACCCATGGTCAGGGCGCCGGCAGCGATCCTGACGTCGGCAAGCGCAGCGCCGAGGAGAGCCGCAACCAGATCGCCAAGGCGCTCGAGGACACCGATATGGTCTTCATCACCGCCGGCATGGGCGGCGGCACCGGCACGGGCGGCGCGCCCATTGTTGCCGAGATCGCGCGCGAGGCGGGCATCCTGACCGTCGGCGTCGTGACGAAGCCCTTCGGTTTTGAAGGCCGCCGCCGCATGACGCAGGCGGAAGCGGGCATCGAAGAGCTCAAGACCAAGGTCGACTCGCTCGTCATCATCCCGAACGAGCGCCTCAAGCACGCGACCGACCAGAAGATCACCTTTGCCAACGCGTTCGAGATCGCGGACGACGTGCTGCGTCAGGCGGTGCAGAGCATCTCTGACCTGATCCGCGACACGGGCTTCATCAACCTCGATTTTGCCGACGTGACCGCCATTATGAAGGATGCAGGCCTTGCCCACATGGGCGTCGGCCGCGCCGCCGGCAAGAACAAGGCCGAGGAGGCCGCGCGCATGGCCATTTCGTCCCCGCTGCTGGAGACCTCCATCAACGGTGCGCACGGAGTGCTCATCAACGTCACGGGCTCGATGGACATCGGCCTCGACGAGGTCGAGCAGGCAGCGTCCCTCGTGCAGGAGGCTGTGCATCCCGACGCGCTCACGATCTTCGGCGCGACGTTCGACGAGACGCTCGACGACGAGATCCGCGTCACCGTCATCGCCACGGGCTTTGACAAGGCGCCCGGCGCGCTGGACTTCAACAAGGATAAGAAGCCTGCCGAGCAGAGCGGCGAGAGCGCCGCTGCCGGTCTTGCGCCGCTCGACTTCGACAAGGAAAAGGCCGAGGAAGAGGCTAAGCACGAAGATGAACCCGATCCGTTCGACGACATCTTCAAAATTTTCAACCGCGAGCGTTAAATGGAAACAATTCCCAAAATTCCGCAGACTTTGGTCTGGGGAATTTTTTTGTCCGCATTTACGGCGCCATTTCAAAAAGCGATGCCAGCACATCAAATTTTTGCACCTTTTAATTTTGCCCGAAGCGCAGAAAGTAAATGCGCCGGACAGAGAAAAAGAAATGAGAAAGAAAAAATTTCCGGCGTTGGGCGGACGGCAGCGTCCTGCGCGCACAGGCGCGCCGCCCGCCCGCATTTTTTAAAGGGGTGAGAGAATGGATGGAACGCATCGCACAAAAAAGCAAGCGGCGGCGATCCTGCTGGGATTTTTTGCCGCCGCTGCGATCGCAATGCCGTCTGCGCAGGCGGCGGACCGGACGGTCAGCGAGCTGATCCCCGTCGGACAGACCGTCGGCGTCAAGCTCTTTTCCGATGGCGTGCTCGTCGTCGGTTTTTCCGATGGGGAAAGTCCGGCGAAGGACTGCGGACTCAAGGAGGGCGACGTCATCACGGCCATCTGCGGGCAGAGCCTGGACACCATTGAGGAATTCCGTCAGCTTCTGGCAGAAAACGGCGAGGACGCCGCGGCGCTGACCGTCAAGCGCGGCAGCCGCACGATCGAACTGAGCGCAGAGCCGGAGAAGGATGAGGACGGCGAGTACCGCCTCGGCGCCTGGGTGCGCGACAGTATGGCGGGTATCGGCACGATGACCTTCTTTGATCCACAGAGCGGCACGTTCGGCGCGCTGGGCCACGGGGTCACGGATGTGGACACGGGGCAGCTCCTGCCGCTCGACCACGGCAGCATCATGGACGCCTCGGTCAAGGCGGTGAAAAAGGGGGAGCGCGCCTCGCCCGGCGAGCTCAAGGGCGACTTTGACCTGACGCGCGACAGCGGAACGCTTTACGCCAACACCGAATGCGGCATTTTCGGCAAGCTCTCGGCAGAGGACGCAGCAAAGATCACCGGCGCGGCGCTGCCGATCGCAAAGAAGGATGAGATCAAGACCGGCAGGGCGGCGATCCTGGCCACCGTTTCCGGCAATGAAACACGCGAGTATGATATTGAGATCGAAAAAATCTATTCGCCTTCCGGCAGCACGCGAAATCTGCTGCTGCGCGTGACGGACGAGGAGCTTCTTGCGCAGACCGGCGGCGTGGTGCAGGGAATGAGCGGCAGCCCGATTTTGCAGGATGACAAGATCATTGGCGCGGTCACGCACGTCCTGCTGGATGATCCGTCAAGAGGTTATGGTATTTTTATCGAAAATATGCTCTCTGCGGCGGGGCTTTCGAGTGAATAACCTACCCATATAGTAGAAAGATTGCGTTAAGATAGCGTAAAAACAACTAAATTTTCATGCAAAAAGTTAGAAAAAGATGGTTAGATTCGACATAACTCGCTTGAAAACGCTGTCCAAATATGTTAGCTTAAAGCCATGGCAGAACGAAGACGTCACATTTTGCTGCTGAAGCTGGCCGGCTGGGTCGGCGAAAACTTGTGTGAAAAGGACGGGATGACATGGACAAGAGGATCACGGTCGTATTAGCGGACGCAAACGAGGAGTTCCGCACAGCACTGAAACAGGCATTGGAAGCAACGGGTGAGTTCGACGTAGTGGGATGCGCAGCCGACGGACTGGCTGCGGCGCAGGATATAGCGGAGCGAAAGCCGCAGCTTCTTGTGATGGATCTTTTGCTGCCGGGACTTGACGGCTTTGGCGTGCTCGAGCAGGCGGCGAAGGACAAGGTGCAGATGAAGACAGTTGTCGTCTCGGCTCTTTATCGCGATCAGATCGTGTCGCAGGCGATGAGCCGCGGCGTATCGTTCTTCATGCCCAAGCCCTGCGAGCTGACCTCGCTTTTAGACCAGGTGCGCCGCGCGGTCAACGAAGGCGAGGAGAGCGAGGACGAGTCGCAGGCGCTTGAGCGCGAGGTCACGGCAGTGATCCACGAGGTCGGCGTGCCCGCGCACATCAAGGGCTATCAGTACGTGCGCGAGGCCATCGTCATCGCCGTGCAGGACATGGATGTCATCAACGCCGTGACAAAGGTGCTCTATCCCGAGGTCGCGCGCCGCTACAGCACCACGCCATCGCGCGTCGAGCGCGCGGTGCGCCATGCGATCGAGGTCGCGTGGGACCGCGGCGACCTTGAGACGCTCCAGCGCTATTTTGGCTACACGGTATCCAACACGAAAGGAAAGCCGACCAACAGCGAGTTTATCGCCATGATCGCGGACCGCATCCGTTTACAACGGAAGATTTATAGGGTGTGAAAAGCGAAAGACGTAAAGAGCCACGGAGAGATACTCCGTGGCTCTTTTAATAAGAGGTTTATGACTTATCACTTGCAGTGAACGCAAATGACAGCTCAGGGTCGGAAAGAATGACGACAGAGAAAGTATCGTCACTGACAAAAGCATATCCAAAAGCCGAGGCGTCAGGATCATCCGAAGCTTTTACATATCCGAAATCAACTTGCAGAGGACAAAATATTGGATCAGATATCGATTAAGGAATACTTTGACCCGTTTACGGGTGAGCAAGTAACCAAGAGCAAATAAAAACAGCCCCACTTGGTGGGGCTGCTCGGGATCATGTGCGGTCGGCAGACCGTTTCACCGCGCCTTTAGGCGCGGCCTGTCTTAAGCCCTTATAGGGCTTGTGCAAGCCACCCGTTTTACGGGTGGTCTTGACTTTTACTTTTTCTGTTTCTTTTTCATGCGGCGCTCAATGTGCTGCAATCCCCACAGGCACAGCCAGGAGGCGGCGCCGAGGAGCAGCGAGCCAAGCGCAAATTGCTTTTTCTTCATGTCTATATCCTCATGTGTCGCTTTCGCGTAAAACAACGTCTGCGGTGAAGCGCTTGCCGTCGCGCTCGACTAAGAGCTTGAGCGTTTCGCCTGCTTCATGGCGGCGGCGGACACGCAGAAGGTCGGTGGACTTTGTCAACGCTTCGCCGTCGGCCGCTACGATAAGGTCACCCTTCTGGATGCCGGCCTCGTCGCCGGGGCCGCCGGGCGTGACGTCCATCACGCGCAGAGCGGTCTCGCTGCTATCTAAAATGACGGGCGCGATCTGTACCGAGATACCGATCACCACCTCGCCGTGCACCTCGCCGTAGGCGATCAGGTCATTGATCATATAGGCGGTCGAGGCGATGGGAATGGCAAAGCCGAGGCCCTCCACGCTCGTGGTGGAGGACGAGCCCATCTTCATCGTGTTGATACCGACGACCTGACCGTACACGTTGATGAGCGGACCGCCGGAGTTGCCATTGTTGAGCGCGGCATTCGTCTGAATGAGCGTCATCGTCACGCCGTCGACGTACACGTCGCGGTTGATGGCGGAGACGATGCCGTCGGTCAGTGTGCCGCGCAGCTCCACGCCGAGCGGGTTGCCGATGGCGAACACCGGATCGCCGACCGTCAGCGCGTCAGAGTCGCCGAATTCCGCGGCGGGAAGGCCGCTGGCCGCGATCTTGATGACGGCGAGGTCCTTTTCTTCGTCGAGCCCCAAAAGGCACGCACGGTAATCCTCACCCGTGTCGAGTACGACGTAGCACTCCGAGCCGCCCGCGATGACGTGGGCGTTCGTGAGGATGTAGCCATCCTCGGTGAAGATGACGCCGGTGCCGACCATGGCGCTGCCGTCGCGGTTGCCGGTGAGCACTGTGACGGTGGAGGGATTGACTTTCTGGTAGATCTCCTGGATCGTCAGCGCCTCGCCGTGGCTTTCGTTGTAGCGGAGCTTGACCTGATCGGTGTTGGGCAGGCGCTTGATGGTCGTTTCGCCATGCTCGCTGTTGTCGTAATAATCCTCGTCATGGCGCTGCTCAAAATCATCGTCGTGATAGGAACGGTGATCGTCGAACGCGCCGCCGAGCCACAGCGCCGTGACGACGCCGCTGACGAGGAGAAGGCCGAGCATGCAGAAAAGGAAGATCTTAAGCCCTTTCCGCTTTTTGCGCGGTGATGTATGCTTCTTCGGCTGTCCGGGCAGCGGTGTCGGCTGCACGTAGCGCTCCACGATGGGCGTGACGGGCGCTTCATAGCGCAGCACGACCTCCTGCGGCTCGCCGCTCTGGCTGACCGTCGGGGATAACTCCTGATTCTCGTGATCCATAGCGTGTTTCTCCTGTTGAGACTTACTGCGCGGTCTGCCCGCCGGCGAGCGTCACGCTGAAGGTGAACGTCGTCAGGCCGTTTTCGCTTGTGACGGCGATGTGCTCCTTGTGCTGGTCCAGAATGGTTTTGACCACGTAGAGCCCGAGGCCCACGCCGTCCTTATCCTCGGAGCGGGATTTGTCGCTCTTGTGGAAGCGCTCGAACAGCAGCGGGATCTCCTCGGCGGGGATGGTGTCGCCCTCGTTGCGAACCGAGATCAGCGCCTTGCCGTTGAGCGTCGTCACGCCGAGGTAGAGCGCAGAGCCCTTGCGGGCGAATTTTGCCGCATTTTCGAGCAGGTTGTAGATGACCTGCGTGATGAGGTCGTTGTCGCCGAGCACCATGATGCCGCTGTCGGGAATGTCGGCGTCGACATCGAGCCCGCGGTCGGTGATCTTCTTCTCCATCGAAATGAGCACGCGGCGCATGCTCTCGCACACGTCGAACGGCGCCTTCGTGCGTGTCAGGTCGCGCGACTGGAGCTGCGAGACCTCAAGCATGCGGCGCACGAGGCGGGACAGACGCCGCGCCTCATCCGAGATGATGCGCAGGTACTCCTTTTCCTGCTCGGGCGGGATCGTGCCGTCTAAGATGCCGTCGGTGTAGCCTGCGATGGTCGTCATCGGGGTCTTTAACTCATGGGAGACGTTCGCGATGAACTCGCGGCGCTGGCGTTCGGTCTCCTGTAAGGAGTCCGCCATGTTGTTGAACGACTCGGCGAGCTCGGAGATCTCCGTCACACCCTCGTAGTTGTGCATGCGCACGTCGAAATTGCCCTCGGCGAAGCGTCGTGTCGCCTCCGCCATCTCGTGGATGGGGCGCGACTGGCGCATGCTGACCCACGCGCTCACGACGAACGAGAGCAGCAGTACCGTCACCGCCGTCATGAAAAACAATCCGATGAACGTGCGCCACATCGTCGTCAGCGCCCGCGCGCCGGTCACCGCCAGCACAAAGCCGACGGTTGCGCCCTCGCTCACGATCGGCACGCCGACGACGAAGTGCGTGTCCTCATAGATGTCGCCGAGCGTGGTGCGCACGGCGTAGGTGTCATCGCTCATCGCACCCTCGGCCACGTCCTGCGGCACGGTCAGCACGCGGTTGACGAGAGTTGTATCGGTCGTCAGCAGCAGGTTGCCGTCCGAGTTGCAGATGAGAAATTCTGCATCCGTCACGTTCGAAGCGAAGTCTGCCAGCTCACGCAGCCCTGTGAGCGAGCCGTTTTCCATGTAGGACGACACCATGTGCGACACTACCGTCGCCTTGCTCTGCATCTGCTCGCTGCGCTCGTCGATGGCGTAGGAATACGTCAGCGCGAAGAACGCGCTGCCGAGCAGCGCCAGCGTCAGCATGACGACGCTTGCCGTAAGCAGAAAATTCTGCCAGTAGATCGTGCGGCAGCGGGTCTTGACCTTTTTGAGCGTCCAGCGCTTTTTCTGTGTTTTCTCTTTGTTTTCTTCCGGCATACTGAATTACTTCACTTCGAATTTATACCCGACGCCCCAGACGGTCTTGAGCGCCCACTGGTCGCTGACGTTTTCGACCTTTTCGCGGAGCCTCTTGACGTGTACGTCCACCGTGCGCGAATCGCCGAAGTAGTCGAAGCCCCACACCTCGTCAAGGAGCTGATTGCGCGTGTAGACGCGGTTCGGCGTGGCGGCAAGGTGGTAGAGAAGCTCCAGCTCTTTGGGCGGCGTGTCGATCTTCTTGCCGTCGACGATGAGCTCGTAGGAGTCGAGGTCGATGATGAGCTTGTCGAACGTGAGGCGCTTGTGCGTGTCCTCGGGGATCTCGCTGCGGCGCAGCACGGCGTTGATGCGCGCGAGCAGCTCCTTCATCTCAAAGGGCTTGACAACATAGTCGTCCGCGCCCATCTCAAGGCCGTGGATGCGGTCGTTGACCTCACCCTTGGCGGTGAGCATGATGATCGGGCACTTAGACGTCTCGCGGATCTTGGCGCATACGCCCCAGCCGTCGAGCACGGGGAGCATCACGTCGAGCAGCACGAGGTCGGGCTCTTTTTCCTTGAATTCCTCCACGGCCTTGCCGCCGTCGGCGGCGATGCGGACGTCGAAGCCCTCTTTGTCGAGATACATCTTAATGAGGTTGGAAATATTATTGTCGTCCTCCACGACAAGAATATTGCGTGCCATGCTGGTTTCCTCCTTCACACAAGCGTGTGTCTTTCTTCTGTGTTATTGTTTATTATACGCAAAACTGTGCGCGTTTCCTGAACAATTTGTAAAACCGTCACGCGTCCTTTGTGACCGCGAGCTCGTTGAGCGCCGTGATGAGACGCGAGGACGAGCGGAGGCGAGAGAGCAGCGTGCTCCAATCTGCCTGCACGGCGGTGTCAGCGCCGAGATAGGCGATGCACCCGCCGGAGCGGGCCTGACGCGCGATGCTGCTGGCGGCCTGCGCCGCGGTGGGAAGACCGCCGCTGTAATCCAGATCAAAGTCAATGGGGCAGTAGCCCGCGGCGCGCAC
>ERZ773106.2498-NODE-2498-length-10343-cov-3.271579_pt1 | contig 10343 bp, 8 predicted proteins | sample MGYA00580572_ERZ773106 | MGnify/ENA primary metagenome ERZ773106 (study PRJEB29015, sample SAMEA2737868) | human gut metagenome | biome: human gut; feature: human-associated habitat; material: faeces | place: China | collected 2012 ... | reverse complement strand
CAACGGCTGAACGCCGCCTGCCAGTACGGCGGTTACAGCGGCGTGGTAGACACCATTGAATACAACTTCGGCGTAAAAATCGACAACTATGTGGTAGCGGATTTTGAGATGTTCCAGGTACTGGTGGACGCCATCGGCGGCGTAGAAGTGAAGGTTACCAAGGCGGAGGCCAAGGAGGTCACCGGCCACCCCAAGCGCTACGGCAACGTGAAGTTAAAGGCCGGCAAGCACAACCTGACCGGCAAGCAGGCCCTGGCCTACTGCCGCATTCGCAAAATCGACACGGACTTTGTGCGCACCAAGCGCCAGCGCACGGTGATGAACGCCATTATTAAGAAAATGAAGTCCAGCAACCCCTTTACCCTGTACAAAATGGCCAGCAACGCTGCCCCGTATATTGAGACGGATATGACCAAAAGCGAACTGTGCAGCTTTGTGGTCAAGGCCGGCAGCTGCGCCACCAGCACCCACCAGGCCCGGGTACCTTTCCCGGACACTTGGTGGTATGACACCATCAACGGCAACTCCGTCATCGCCATCAATAAAGAGGAGAATAAAAAGCAGCTGATCGACTTTATCTACAACAAGACCTCCGAACAGCTGGACAAAGAAGAAGCCGAAGCAGCCAAGAACTGACCTGGAGATCAGCAAAAAAATGACCGCCGTGTTTAACGAATTCATCGAGATTTAGTGTAACTTATTGAGTACAGCAAATAGCCCCCGCATTTTCACAAATGCGGGGGCTTGTGTTTATTGGGTAATTCGTAGGGCAGGGGCTTGCTCCCGCCGTGTAATCCCTCCGTCTGCTCGCAAACTCGCAGCCACCTCCCTTTACAAGGGAGGCAAATTGGTTTCAATATCTTTGTCCCCCTTGCAAAGGGGGAAGCGGCGTAGCCGCAGGGGGATTGGCGGGCAGCAATGACAAGAATGTATTACTTCTTGGTGGTCACGCTCTTTGCCTTACTCCACCCGGAATAGAGCTTTACATTTTTGCCGTTCACCTTGACGGTTTTATAGGTGCGTACCCGCACATAATACTTCTTCTTGGCGGACAGCTTGCTCACGGACTTAGAAGTCGTCTTATTCTTGCTGATCGTCACCGTCTTGGCTTTCTTAAACTTGCTGTTGGTACTATACTGCACCTGGTAACCGGTGGTTTGGGTCGCCTGCTTTTTCCAGGTCACCTTAAAGCCTTTCTTGGCAGCGGTAACCTTAGACACACTTGTACCTTTCGGGTTAATATTGTAGGTCATGGACTTACTGCCGCTGTAATTGCCCTTGAGGGTCACTTTTACGGTGTATTTGCCCACATTCTTCATACCCTTGGGATAGCTGATTTTGTAATCCGTACCGTTTTTCAGGGCCTTGCCCTTGCTGTCTTTCACGGTCACAGACGGTTTTTGCACCTTGCCGTTATAGGTGTAAGCGGTTTTGCTCAGCTTGATATTAGATGCTTTGGCGATCACTGTCTTGCCGGTGACTGCGCCGCAAACGCTACATTTTTTGTAGATCTGACCGTCCTTAGCGGTGGTGGCTTTGGTCAGCTGCGATTTGTAGGAATGGCCTTTAGGCTTAATATTCGCCACGGTGTAGCTATCGCCGCACTGGGTACAGGTATATTTTGTCTTGCCATAGGCGGTGCAAGTGGGCTGCGCAATCACCTTACCGGAGTAAACATGAGCCAGCGCTTCAAAATCCCACAACACATTATAATCCGGCACGCCGGCGGCCATATCGCCCTCGGCATACTGCCAAATATCCGCATACACGCCGGTTTTGCCAATCTGCACCGGGGCGGAAAAATCAGTGGTTTTTGGCTGCCAGTTGGCATACCACAGCTTATAGCCCTTGCTATGCAGCGTCTGCACATTCAAATAATTGGCAAACCAATTCAGGTTGGCGTAAACCATCGGGGTGTAACCCGCTGCGCGAATGGCGTCGCAAAAAGTAATGGCGTGCTGAACAATGGTCTTTTTGTTGCTGTTGTTCAGGATCAGCTGATCCTCCAGGTCATAAGCCACCGGCAGCACAAAATACTTGTACTTGCCCTTCATCTGTGCCAACACGCTCTTAACATAATTGGCCTCAATCGTGGCCTCCTTGGTATTGAACGCATAGCTGTAATGGTACACGCCAAAGGGCACGCCCGCTGCCTCCGCCGCGTTCACATTATCCCAAAATTGCGGATCCAGGTGGTCGTTGCCGTAGCTCATACGGATCATGGTAAAGGTCTTGCCCGCATTCTTCCATGCGGTGTAATCCACACCTTTTCCGTTATGCTGAGACACATCGGTGCCAAACGCCGGCGCCGTAGCGGCTGCCCATGCCGGGAACACGGTAGCGCACATCAGCACCAGGCACAACAGAGCGCAAAACAGAGATTTACATTTTTGTTTCATATCACACCTCGTTTGGGTTGTTTATTCAGCCTCACTATAACACAAAGAGAAAACAAAGTCAATTACCGCACTTTGGTACTTTTTACCGGGGACCAGGCGCCGTACAGCTTGCCGCCCTTTTGCTTTTTATACACCCGAATGCGCACATAATACTTTTTCTTGCTTTTGAGTTTCGTCAGGGTCTTGGCGGTGGAGCCCGCCTTGGTTATCGTTACCGACTTGGTGGTGGATTTGGTAAATTTGGACGAAGTGGAATAGCTGATCTGGTAACCGCTAATGCCACTGCCCTTCTTCCACTTTACGGTCAGCCGGCCTTTTTGGCTGCTTTTCAGCGATGCGATCGCCGGTTTCAGCTGTGCCAGCTTTTCCGTCTTTTTGGCGCCGCAAGCGGTGCACTTATATTTCTTGTATCCGGTGGCAAAGTAGGTGGCCGCCTTTTTGGCGGTGCACTTATAGGCGTGCACATGGATCTTAAATTGCCGCTTGCTCTTAAAGTTGCCCTTGCCCTGCACCGTTACCGTGCGGGTGGTGCCGCTATTGGCAATGGACACGGTGTAATTCTTGTTCCGCCGCAAGGTCTTGCCCTTATAGGTCGCTTTGATCGTGGCGCCCTTCGCGGTAGGGGTACACCGAACAGACACATCCCTGTCATTCAGGGATTTTTGATTGATCTTAAAGTGCAGCACAGCCGTACCGGTATAATTGCCCTTGCCCTGCACCGTCACATTGGCGGTACCTGCATTGGTATTGGCACTGTAACGGACCACCGTATAGTCCCGACCGGACTTTAAGCCGCTTTGACTGTCAAACCAAGCGGTACCGGGGCGCTGGGCACTGCCGTTATAGGTCACCGGCGCGCAAACATCCGACCCGCCGTACCCGGCAATAGACGCCGGGGCGATGGTATAAGTATAGGTCGCGCTGCCGGTCAGGTACTTGGATCCTTCCAGTGCCGTCACGGTATAGGTGCCGCTGCCGGCATGCACCGTGGAGCCGCTGTATGTGAGGGCGTAGTCCTCGCCCTCTTTGAACACCTTTTTGTAAGGCTTGCCGTCTGTGGTGGTGCCGACAAAGGTCATGGCAGACATCACATCTGCAATGCTCTTGCCGGAGTACGGCGCCTGCACATTGCCAAAGCCTGCACGGTTCATGGGCAGCTTGGCAATTTCAAACCGCAGCCGGTTGGTACTGTTCCCCTTCAACTTGCCAGTATAACGGTCGCTGATAGAAAAATCCAACACAATGGTGTACTTGCCGGGCTCGGACAGGGTATCCACCTTTGTGCCGTTCTCATCGAGGAACGATACGGTGTAGTCCTTATCCCGCACCGCAGTATGGCCGTAGCCATCCACCACATGCACATCCACCTGAATGGGGCAAACATTATAAGTAATGGCACCGTTTTTATCCAGATTGTGCAGTTCGATCTGGTTCTTTTCCTTGGTTACATCAATCTTGTTGAGGTAAAAGGAGCAAGAAAGCTGTGCAGTACCGTCCGTGGCAATAATGGTGTGCTGTCCCGGCGCGTAACGATCGTCGCCGGTCTCATACACGGTGGTGTACTCCCGACCAAACACATAGCCCGGAATCAGCAGAGAAAATTCGCCTTCCTCGCCCACATAATCCAGCCCGGTGCCCTCCGGCAGAGGGATCACCTTGGCTTGCCCGTTCTCGTCCGTCAGCACCGTACCGTTGCCGTCCGTCTGCGCCTTAAAATAGGCAAAGCTGCCATCCGCCGCCCGTTGAATCAGAATAGAATCCCGTATTTGGCCTTCGGCACCGCGACGCATCAGCACCATATAGCCCTGTCCGTCAAAATCGGACAGATCCTCGCCGGTAGAGGCAAAGCGGTAGTCCGTCCCAGACAGTAGCGGGTACGATTTGGTATCGTCCAACTGCTGATGGTCGTTTTCCAAAGTAAAGTATGCATTTTTCGACCCACAAAGGAAATAGTAATAATTGATAAAACCCGGGAACCGCAGGTTGTTGGAGGCGGCAAAGGTGGCGTCCACCTGGTACCATTGGTAGCCGCTGCCGGTGCCGTCATCCAAATACACAAAGTTCCAGGCGTGCATATCCTTTTGTAGTTCCCCGGTGTTCTCATTGCGCACCATTTTGCTGCCCATCACCGTGTTGCAGGCAATGCCGTTCAAACGGCACAGATAGTAAAACAGCGCCGCGTAGCCCTCGCACACGGCCTTGCCCTGGCCGGTGGTGCCGATCACCGTCAGGCTGTTTTTTTGCCGCACGGACCAATCGTAGCCGGTGCTGTCCAAATCCGCAGCCCCCTGCCCTGTAAGGCCGAAGAACGCCGCGTAGGCGGTGTGGGCGTACCAGTCGGTCACTTGATGATTCATAAAATTCTCATAGGCAGCAGTGTTGTACACCGTGTTCTCCGCCAAAAAGTCATAAATGGTCTTGACGATCAGGTACTGGCGGCGGTTTGTATCCTTCTCCGCCGCGATGGTGGGATTGTCGGTAACAAACAGTTGGTTCCACTTCTCCGCCGCTTGGCGCAGGATCTCCATTTGCTGCACCGTGTCGCAATATTTGAAGGTGCAGTGCACCTCATAAAAGGCCACCGCGCCGGTATTATCATTGTAGCCCTCCACATTCAGCCACCGGGTGTCCAAATCCTGTGCCTGAAAGCCCTGAATCTGGGCGTCCAAAAAGTCGCCGCCCTCAATGGTGCCCGCTTTCTCCGCCAGGGCGTTGCTTCGCAGTCGCTCATACAGCGCCGTCCGAAGATTGCCGGTGGTGGGGTCGTAATCGCTTTTTTTCACCGCAATATACAGGGTAAAAGCAGTCTCTCGCCGGAGCATACGGTGCAGCGCGTCTGTCAGCGCCGCATCTATATCCTGCTGGAAGCAGTGCCAGGTCTTGACCTTCGTGGTATCGTCCCCCACCGCCGCCCAAGCGGTACCGTCCGGAGCCAGGTACGGAGCCAGGCCGGTACAGTCCTCTGCGCTCTGCCCCTCGGTATGGACGGTATGGGTCGTACAGACGGTAGCATTTGCCAGTCCATCGGCAGCCGCAGCCGTAACCGGCATAGCGGTGCACACCAGCACCAGCGCCAGCAAAAGAGACAGCAAACGCATTCTTTTCATACCCATACCTCCTGATAAAACAAAAGCCTCTATTCCAATTTGATTATACCCGATCGTGGCAAAAAAGGCAAGAGAAAGCCGAGGACCTGCAAAATACAAGTCCTCGGCTGTTTTTTCAGTGTTTATTTCGCCTACAAAACCGCTTTGGTAATAAAGGCGTCTATATCCCGGTACACCTCCGGGCTGTTGGTCTCTCGCAGGATCTCGTGCCGGGCACCGGGATACAAAAGCACCTGCACCCGGGTGTGGCCGGTGGCCTTCAGCCGGTCGCTGACCGCCCGAATACCGGCGCCGTAATTGCTCACCGGATCCTCCTGGCCGGACACAAAGAGAATCGGCAGATCCTTTGGTACGCGGGCGTACCAGTCTTTACTGCCGCACTCCAACATCAGCCGTCCCAGATCGCCGTAGGCGGCCACAGTAAAGGTAAAACCGCAGGCGTCGTCTGCAACATAATCATCCACCGACGCGGTATCTCGACTGAGCCAGTCCACAGAAGTGCGACCCTCAAAATGATCGTTATAGCCCTTAAAGCCGGTATTCTCCAGCCACTTGGAGCGGTAGCGCTTACCCTTAACGGCGCCCAGTACATTGGTCACCGCCACGCTGATATTTGCCAGCGGATTCGGCCCGCCGGTGCCCACATAAATGGCCGCCGCATAGTCCAGATCCGGGTAGCGGGCGGTAAAGCACCGCATAATAAAGCTGCCCATAGAATGGCCGGCAATAACCAGCTTCTTGTCCGGATACTCGCCCCGGGCAATGTCATACAGCCGCCGCACATCTTGCAGCAGAGCATTGTATCCATCCTTATCGCCAAAGAACCCCCTGTCCTCCGGCGTTTCGCAGGACTGACCGTGGCCCAGCATATCGTGCATAAAGACCGCATAACCCATATCCGCAAAGGCCTGCAAGAAGTCGCCGTAGCGGCCGCAGTGCTCGGCCATACCGTGGTGGAGCAGCAGCACGGCCTTCACATTGCCGTCATCCGGATACCACTGCCAGGCATGGATGGTGGCCAGCGCGCTGGCGCTGGGATAAGTGTACGCTTTCGTTTTCATAGAAAAATCCCCCTTAACGCAGGCAATGCCTGCTGATTCTATGTAAAATTATTGTCGCTACATATTCAGTTTTAGCTGTCGTTACTCTGCCTTTTCGTCCTCCAGCACCGAGGTGCAGTGGGGACAGCGGGTGGCAGCAATGTGGATCTCGCTCTTGCAGTAGGGGCAGACCTTGGTGGTAGGCGCCGCCTGGGCCTCTTTCTCATGGGTGGCGTGCTTCACTGCGTCTGACAGCTTATTCAGCCCCTTGACCATACAAAAGATGATCAGCGCCATAATCAGGAAATTCACCACAGCGGACAAAAACGCGCCGTAGTCCAAATAATTATCTCCCAGCAGATGAATCTTGCCCTGGATCTCCGCTCCGCCGATACAGTTGAGCAGCGGTTTGATGATCGAATCCGTCAAGGCGGTAACCACGCCGGTAAAAGCGGAACCGATGATCACGCCGACGGCCAGGTCCATCACATTGCCGCGGGAAATGAATGCCTTAAACTCCTGAAAAAATTTCTTCATTTGTACATTCCCTCGTTTTTACACTTTTCGGCGCACAGCGCCTAACTGTATTCTATCACACAATGCCGGTAAAATCAAATGCCGGAATAAAATCTTTACCTACCGCGCTGCGCTGCTGCAAAAACACCTTATCCATACCCAGCGCCAGGGCATGATCCACCACCTTGTCGTACTCCCGGCGGGTGATGGCGCGCGTCAGCTCCGGGTAGCGCTCCAGCCCCGGCATAGGGGTGTACTGGGCCATCAGGGACACATAGGTACCCGGCAAATGGCTGTGCAGCCAGTTCAGCGCCTCAATGGCCGAATTGGTATTGCCCGGCAAAATCAAATGGCGCACGATCATACCGGACAGCATTTTATCCCCGTCCCACCGGTCCTGCACCTGGCGGCGCATTTCCAGCAGCGCCGGGCCCACCCGCTCCACATAGTCCGGCGCAGCGCTGTAAGCCATCGCCTTAGCCGGGCGGGTGTACTTAAAATCCGGCAAATAAATATCTATCAGTCCCTCCAGCTGTCGCAGGGTCTCTACTCGCTCATAGCCGCCGGTGTTGTACACCACCGGCACCGGGGGCTTCCATCGGCGCAGCAGCCGCGCCAAGGCCGGTGCGTACTGGGTGGGGCTGACCAAATTGATATTCTGCGCCCCGGCGTCAATCAGCCGCTGCATACCGGCGATCAGCTGATCCTCGGTTAGGTCTACGCCCTTGCACCCCCGGCTGATCTCCATATTCTGACAAAACACGCACTTCAGCGGACAGCCGGAAAAGAAGATTGCTCCGCTGCCGGATTTGCCGCTGATACACGGCTCCTCCCAGGCGTGCAGCGCCATACGCGCCACCCGAAAGGCAGCGCCCACACCACAGGCTCCCACGGTCGTGGTACGGTCAACACCGCACCGGCGGGGGCAGGCATTACACCCACTCACAGCAGTGCCTTATAGAGATCGCCTTTTTTGTACGGAGTTACCGCGGCAATCTCCTTGGCGGCAGCGTTGACGGAAGCGCCTTTCTCCACCAGCGCACGGGCCTGTTCCACCGCCTGGTCAAAGGTGATGGCGTCCGTTGGCTCGGCCTTTTTGCCTGCCACGATCAGCACGATCTCCCCTTTGATCTTATTTTCCGTATAGTCTTTCTCCGCCTGTGCCAAGGTGGTACGCACCACCTGCTCATGCACCTTGGTCAGTTCCCGCACAATGGCAATCTCCCGGTCACCCAGCACCCGGTGCAGATCCCCAATGGTGTTGATAAACTTATGGGGCGCCTCATAAAAAATCATGGTGCGCTTCTCGTCCTTAAGCTCCTCCAGGTGGTCCCGGCGGGATTTTTTATTGACGGACAAAAAGCCCTCAAAGGTAAAACGCCCGCTCTCCATACCGGACACCGCCAGCGCTGTGGCAAAAGCCACCGGTCCGGGCACGGACACCACCGGGATCCCCTGCAAGTGACACAGGTGCACCAAATCCTGCCCCGGATCTGAAATGGCAGGCATACCCGCGTCCGTTACAATGGCGCAGTCCTCCCCCGCCGCAATGCGGGCAGTGATGATCTCGCCCCGCTCTCGACGGTTGTGCTCATAATAGCTGACCATCTCTTTTTTGATACCAAAATGATTCAGCAGCTTTAAGGTCACCCGGGTGTCCTCTGCTGCAATAAAATCCACAGTTCCCAGGGTGTCAACCGCCCGGGGCGACCAGTCGCTTAAATTCCCGATGGGCGTGCCCACCACATATAAAGTACCGCTCACTTTGCGCCTCCTTCAAAATATGCGCCGTATATTCTTCCCATTTCCGCCTGTCCCGCCGGACTTTCCAAAATCAGCGTAGGCTCTGCCGTTAAGTACGGCTTGGCGCCCTTGCGCCCCTCCATCAGCAGCAAAAAGGGTTCCTCTCCCTCCCGGTGCTGCACCAGCCGCAGCCGCTTAGGCTCCAAATCATGGGCACGCATAGCCGTTACAATATCCGCCAGCCGTTCCGGCCGATGGCAAATGCAAAACCGCCCGCCGAACTGCAACAGATAGCCCGCTGCCGCACAGGCGTCCTCCAAGGTGCAGCACACCTCGTGCCGGGCAATTTGATCCCACGGCTCCGGAGACAAAATGCCCGTGTCCACCGGCTTGTACGGCGGGTTCATACTCACCAGAGTAAAGCTGCCCGCCGGGTACAGCTGCCGATGATCTCGCAGATCTGCCTGCTGCACGGTTAGCCGCTCTTCCAAATGATTCAGCGCAATGGATTGCTGCACCTGCCGTACCGCCCGGTCCTGAATATCCAGGCACGCCACCGGACTTTGCCGGGCATCTCGCAGCCAAAGCAGCGGAATAATTCCGCAACCTGTACCCAAATCCAGCGCCCGATCCCGGCGGCGAATACGGGCAAAATCCGCCAGCACCACGGCGTCCGTACCAAAGGTGTGGCGGTCACTGACCACGATTTGCATGTGCTCTGCCAAAGGCATAACCGTCTCGTTCATAGGCTCTCCCACTACCGGGCCGTGCCCGGGTCTTTGCGCTTATTATATACCTACCGCCCCGCTTTGGCAAGCGGACAAAAAAAGACACGCCCAAAGCCAAAGCTCTCGGCGTGTTCCTTTTTGTTTGTACAAAAGCAGAAAAATCTACAAAATCCGCTTATGCCTGGGCAGGCGCACCCACGGGGCAGGTTGCCTCGCACGCACCGCACTCAATGCAAACGTCAGCGTCAATTACAAATTTGCCGTCACCCTCGGAGATGGCGGAAACCGGACACTCTGCTGCGCAAGCACCGCAGGAAATACAATCATCAGAAATCTGATATGCCATGATAAACACCTCCTGTATGTTTCTCAACCTAAATATAACAGCATTGATTTAAAAATGCAAGTGAATTTGAAAAAATTAGTCTTGCCTTACTTCTCCGCCTGAGCGGGCTTGTCCGCTTTTTTCTCATTTTTGCCGCCGCGACGGGGCGCACGCACCACGCGCACTTCTTCCCGATTGACGATCACCGGTGCGCCCTCCGGCGCATTATCCAGCTGCACTTTCAGTTTGCCGGTGAGCAGCGCAGCGTCTACCACCGTGCCTCGACCCTCTCTGCAGTCCACCACGGTGCCTCGACGGGGAGTAATCTTTGCCAGGTATTCATAAGAGTTCTGCTCATATTTCAGGCAGCACATCAGCCGCCCGCAAGTGCCGCTGATCTTAGAGGGGGACAGGCTCAGTCCCTGCTCCTTGGCCATTTTGATAGACACGGAGTGGAAGTCATTCAGGAAGGTGGAGCAGCAAAA
>ERZ773106.2497-NODE-2497-length-10346-cov-6.271305_pt1 | contig 10346 bp, 10 predicted proteins | sample MGYA00580572_ERZ773106 | MGnify/ENA primary metagenome ERZ773106 (study PRJEB29015, sample SAMEA2737868) | human gut metagenome | biome: human gut; feature: human-associated habitat; material: faeces | place: China | collected 2012 ... | reverse complement strand
AAACATGGGCGAAAGTCCCATCACAGGAACTGAGCGATGTATTTGCTGAAGCATTCAAAAATCACTTAAAAGATAACTAATCCTAAAATACCAACTAAAAAAGGAGAACAATTATGACACTTGCTGAATGGCACTCAACACTGTTTCAATTCATAGGAATTGTGCTCAGATTCTTAGCATTAGTAGCATCTATAATTGCGGTCATTTTGACTTACAAAAATTTATCCGAAATGAAAAAGCAGCTATGCGAGCAACAAAAGCAATATTTCGATCAGAATCGTGGTAATCTTATATTTTATGTTCAAAAAAGTATAACAGGTATAACACACGACTTAATTATCAAAAACTTTGGTAAGCAACGGTGTACAAGGGGTACAAACAAGATTAAAAAGAAAAGATAGATTTGAAAGTAAGTAGAGTGGGATAATCCAGAAGTTAGAGCTTAGATTTTCCACTCTACTTGAACGTGGTCGCTAGTTGCGCTGATTGAAATAATCAGGCCGTCAACGGCTTTCCTTTTGTCGTCAAATTCAATGCTGTCCCAATGGTCGAGGTAATAAGAGAGTTCCTGCTCCTTTTGGGGTGACATTGTTTCAATGGACATTTCCGCAATCTCCTTTGAAATGGTCTGGCGGCGAGTGTCCAGTTCTTCAATTTTTTTGTTAGCATAGGCAAGAAGTGTTGCGTTGGCTCCGGTTAGCGTATCAAGTAGTTTTTCAATCTCGGCTTCAACTTGCGCCAGTTCAATTTGATGGGCGGTCAGTTTGGGATTGACTTTTTCCTCCCGGCTATGGCGGACTTGAAAATTTTTAAATCTCGCCCGCATAGCACTGAAAATAAATTCCTCAAATTCAGATTTACGGATTTTACCACAGCCCGGGCAGCCTTTATTTTCAGTCCGTTTACTACAGCGAAAATAGCCTTCGCTGTTCGGAACGTGTGTTGCCTTTAAGGCATATCCGCAACACCCGCATTTAACTTTTCCGGCAAGCCATGTATTTTTCGGCTTACGTCCTTGTTGAAAACTCTTATTTGTCATTAGCTTCTTCCTGCATTTCAGCCATACATCAGACGGTATGAGCGCTTCATGTGGAGCGATTACAAGTATCTGGTCTTTCAGGCTCCTGTCTTTATCCTCCTTCACGTCCCGGCCCTGATAGAGATAACAGCCATTGGTTCCGGCAAAATCGGAAGCGTCATTGACAATAGCCGCCCCCTGGCTTTTAAAAAATTCGTAGAGTTCTAAATCTGCTTGTGCGTAAACAGGATTTCTTAAAAGCTGTGAAATAAAGGTACGGAATAGCGATTTACCGTAAACTTTGATGTTCTGTTCCTCAAAGTACCGTGTAATGTCACCAAAAGACGTTTCCGGCTCGGAATACATTTCAAACATGAGCTTTACATATTGGGAAGTTTCGGGGTCTGCCACCATCTTTTTTGTGCGGATACCTTCAACCACTGTCGGCTCCAACTGATAACCATAGGGGGCCTGTCCGCTCATGTGAAAACCTTTCAGGCACCGGGAGTAGTAAGCGTCCGTGACGCGTTTCTGGATTGTCTCACGTTCAAGCTGTGCGAATACGATACAAATATTCAGCATGGCCCGCCCCATTGGGGTTGAGGTGTCGAACTTTTCTGTGGACGAAACAAACTCCACGTCATATTCCTGGAACAGCTCCATCATGTTTGCAAAGTCCAGAATGGAACGGCTGATTCTGTCCAGCTTATAAACGATTACCCGCCGCACCCGGCCCTTTCGGATTTCTCCTAACAGCTTTTGAAACTCCGGCCTGTCCGTATTCTTCCCGGAATAGCCTTTATCCTTGAATACTTTACAGCTTCCGCCTTTCAGCTCATACTTACAAAAATCAATCTGGCTTTCAATGCTGATACTGTCCTTACGGTCTACCGACTGTCTCGCGTATATACAATCTTCTCTGATAATGTCCATATTGGGCTCCTTCCGTATGGAATGGAGCTACCAACCTTACAATTATATTATACCATAGGCAGCCCCGGACAACAATGTTGCGGTTGATTAGTAAAATCTGTCCGTGTATTTACTGAACACATCATATAAGTGATTTTCGATTTCTCTTTTTCGCTTGTTCTTTTCATCCGGGGATAGTACCGGAATTAGATTTTCCAATACGATAAGTTTCCCTTGAAAATATACGGATTGTTTTTCGCTTTGGTATGTAACAGATTGAACCATCGAAAACCTCCACTTTTCAGTACGGATGAACAGCGGCCAGCTTCCCTCTTGTCTGCTGGGGAAACCTAAAAAAGCGGCTCCCTGGAAGGAACTGCCCTTTGAGCTTTCCCCAGCCTCGGGCCACGTTGGCCCGAAGCTAATAATCGCCGTTATAATATTTCTGTTCAGCCTCGTTGAGTGTGTATAAGTCAAACACTCCATAAAGCTGATTTACTACACGGCTAATATCTTTATGGGTGAATCCACAGTCCTGCATGGCCATAATCACATAGCCCCGGCAGGCGTCATTACTCCATATATTCAGCGTTAATTCTGGACTAGATATATTTTCCTTCATAAAATTCTCCTGTTCATAGAAAAATATGGGGCCCAGCCAGAACGGTTGCCCTATCATCAGACAGTAATAGAGGAAGGGCCCCACAGGTTAGAAAGTTTTTTCAGATAGACCGGACGGACAGTTGGCTTTTTGTCCCATAGCATTTCAGCTCTCCCCATTCTGATGGCAAGGCGATCTCATTACCTGCGACGGCTCACGGTTCGCAACACCGCTGCACGCTCGGATTGTGACTAATCGCAAGTATCCGGGTTTTGTGTTTTGTCCGGCAGACCTGCCACAGTCTGCCTACGGCATGGGCCTGGTCGCTCTCTCTAGTGTAAAAATAGAGGTCATGGCGGGCCTGTCACTGGACACAAGCACCCTTCGTATCCGTCTATCTTTTATTCAGTTTTCAATCTGCGTGAGGCGTGTCCCGCTTCGGGCCAATGTGGCCCGAGGCTTTGACTGCCTCTCATAAGCCATTTCATTTTTGAGGCGAAATCGGTACACCTTATAAAAATTTTTTTAAAATTTTTTCCAAGTTCCGAAGGCCGCGCTCAATGGCGAGCCGCACGACCTTTTCATCCACACCCTCGGCCCGGGCAATGTCTTGTTTCGTCAAGCCGAGAATGAAATGAGCGTAAATGCGCTTTGCCTGTTTGTCGGGCAGTCGTGAGATGGCGGTATAGAGTTCTTGTATCGTCACTTTACGCTCATACAGTTCATAGGGAGAGAACGCAACGAAAAGCGACTCATGCTCAATTCCATCATTCCGATCCAGGGAGTAATAGGCTTTGTGCCGGTATGTACGCAGACGGTAAGCGGCTTCCTTCCGGTCAAACTCCTTGAACATTTCAACAACATCTTCTGGTACTTCCATAAAGTAGTCTGACGTATAAAAAGGGTAATAGTCCCGTAAATTTATAATAGCCATATTGAACCTCCGCTTTGTTTTGTGATGGATGGACAACAAAACAGAAGCGGCGGGGAGCGTATATGTAGGCTGAAATTTCTGAAATTTTCAAAAAATAACAGTGAAAAATCTATAAAATAGTAAAGATGGCTACTCGTTCTAAAAAAGCCTCGACAGCTTATCTCAAGACTGGCTCTGTTTCGATAGCAAATCCTGAAATAAGGTGTCGAACATAAAAAAAGCTCAAACAAATAACAGCTTGTTTGAGCCTTAAAAAAGTTTAAATTGGAATAAAACTCCTCCCATCTAGGAGGAGGTAAAGCAAAAGGGGCGTTGCTTCATCTATTTTTTCTCAATAATCTAACTCATGTTATTAGCAACCTCCGCGTAAAAATCTCGTAGTTCTTTTATTATCATATAATGTATTTTTTGCAAAATTTGTCGTAGATAGGAGGCAAAAATAAAAAAATAGAGTAGAGGATATGTTAATGGTTAACGTACCTCTACTCTATCTAATTGTTACTAAAAATTTTCTTTTAAAAAGGTTGTTACAAAACAGACTCAATTTACTATATATAGTATATGTCAATTATTAAATCTACCATATACAGAACATTACTTTTCTCTTTGCAACAACCCTTTTAAATTGTATAATTGCTTTCACTTAATCAGCATTATTTTTTATCTGATTGAATAGCCATCCTATAATTCGAGCTATACAGTATAAAACACCAAGTCCAAGGACGGAGCATACAACTAGAAAAAATATAGACATTGCCGACATATTTACATCAACACCTTTTTGAATAGGACTCTACTTATATTATTCTTAATTTAATACGGTAGAAACTTCTCCATTAAAAACTTCCGTTCTTAAAGCGAAAGAAAGTGTTCCTACTCCGCCGACTACATTTGCTCTCATAGAGCCAGTCACTTCGGCCGCTTTGCTTGAGGTAGATGTTGCACGGCCAATGGCTAAACTTTCATCTTCAACCGTTCCGCCAACACAGTAGGTATTTAAATCACGTGCATTAGAAATTTTCCACTGGCTACCACTCTTTGATAAGTCAAATCTGTAATCCATACCTGCGACACCCCAAAATGCATCCGATTTCCACGTTCCTTCAGTAGCAGGATCACGAGTTAAAGGAGGCGTATAGCTAAGTGTCACTGTTACCGGCTGACCGTCCTTCTCGAAATGTAATGTTTCCGAATAGGGCTGGCTTTCGTCAAAATTATTCAGATCGACACTGAATGTTTGTCTCTGTTCTGGAGAATCAGCAGCAAGAGCACTAAATGCGCTACCAACTACCATGAGACTCAGCGCTACCAACAGACCCAATGCCTTTTTCAAACCTTTCTTCATAAATGACCTCCTTGAGACTTTACCATAGTAACAAACTCAGATTTTTTAGCGCCCACCATTATGTAAGGCACTATTCTCTCAAATTCTCCTCCTCTATAGCCCCAATGGTATCCCTCCCTTTACTAATCGGTTATGAGCTTTTTATAACTAACTGTAGTATACCACAGAATCCCTATATATGCAATATAATCTAAAAATGGTAAATAAAACTTAATAAATTGTTAATTATCAACATATATCGTATATTTTTCTGATATAAAAACCGGGTATTCAAGTTTTGTGTTTTGATGTTTGAGTTAAAACGATAAAAAGAAAGAGAACTTGTTGATATAAAAAAAATATCATTCTTTTTGCATAAACATATAAAAACTCGAAAAGCGATTGATAAATCACCGAAAATTTGTGGCGAATTTTCTTAATATAGATATTTTAAGGAGGTATTGCGTAAAACAATAGATGTTGTATAAACTCAATAATCTTTTTTGCAGTATATTGCTAAATAGCTAAATGGCAAGCAATGCCTCTGTGGCCACAAGTGGCACAAAGGCTGCTTGTTGGGGCTCGCCCCAAACCCATATCTTCGGGCCAACATGGCCCGAAGTGTCAGCGTCGCTTTGCTCCTTATTTTCATAACCTTAACGCTCCTTTTCCTGCTTTCTTCCCGGCTCGGTGTAGCCCATCAGAGTGTCAATGTTCGCCTTGATCGTGACGATCTCCTGCATATCCCGTCGTGCCTTCTGGTATTCTCCATAGAGCTGTTTTTTCTTTGCTGTGAGCTTGCGGCCTTCCTCCTTCAGCACATCCATTTTAGGGAGCTTCGCCCCGCCCAGCAGAGAGCGCATTTCCGCTTGTGCAGCCCGGTACAGTTCAAGGTCGGCCTCATGCTCCGCAAGGAATTTCCGGCTGTACTTCGTCGCCTTATACTGCTCAAAGACTGGGCGGGTTTTGGCATACTGAACCGTTGCGGCCTTTAGCCCGGCATTGGTTTTCATGGCCTGTTCCGTCTGCTTGACCTGTTCGGAAATAACATGGAAACGGTCTGCCGCCTCGGTGGCTTTCTTCGCCAACTGCTCATAATCGGTCAGGTTATTGTCCTGTATATAGGCAAGAGCGGCGGCCATCTGCTTAATGTTAAATACCTTCGCCCAGCGTTCATATCCCGGCCCCTTACCGGCAGCCAGCTTTGCTTGAATATCCACCGCCAGACTGATTTTCCGCTCCGAGCGCCCGGGGCGTTTTTCTTTGCCCTCAATGGCGGACAGAACATCTTGCAAGTCGTAGCCGTCCCCCAGCGTGGAGGCACGCAGACGGGTGAAGCGTTCCTGTCCCTGCCCGGTCAGCCGGAAGCTGATACCGCCGCCCCGAACCGTCTTGACCTCATACCCGGCCCGCTTCATCAAATTGAGAAATTCGTCCAGATCAGCGGGGCGTTCCGCCAGCGCAGTATCAATGGCAAGGCGCAGTCTGTCCTGATAGGAAAGCGGCCCTTTTCGTTCTTTCTGCCATTCTCCATAATTCCGATACTTGCCCTTGCTCCGGGGCTTCGGGTTCTCTACAATGGACAGCCCGTTTTCAAGGCACAGCCTGTCAGAGAGCCGCCGAAGGGCGAAGCTGGAGCCCCAAAAATTTCGGAATTTCCGGGTGCAGTCAAGGGTGGTGGAGTTGTAATAAATGTGACAATGGATGTGCTGCTTATCGGTGTGCGTGGTAACGATAAAAGCGTGCCGCCCCTTTGTCCAGCGCATAGCCAGCTCATAGCCGATACGGTTCGCCTCCTTCGGGGTGATCTCGCCCGGATAGAAGGATTGTCGTATCTGATAGCACAGCACATCATTTTCTTTTTTCTGTTCCCGGCCCGTCATAGCGGCATAGCTGGCTTTTGCCAAAAGGAACTCGTCCGCCACGGTGGCCGGATCACATTCATAAGCGGAGATATACTTTCCGCTTTCTGTTTTCTCCGGGTCCTTGCCATAGTCCAGACAATCCCGGATAGCCTCAGCAATCGTTTCGCCTTCGCCCGCATGGCGCTGTAACAAAGTTGTGGTAGCCAAAAATCATTCCTCCTTTCCATGAGAAAGGGGCGGCCCATTCAGACCGCCCCGACTTCGGGCCAGTATGGCCCGAGGCTGCTTAACTTGCCAGAAACCGGTACAGAGCGGATTTGCCTCCGTCCAGCGCCCAAAGAAGGGAGCCCGCCGCCGCTTGCAGTCCATACGGCGAAAGAAGGAAGGCAAGAAACAGAAATACAATCCCGCCTATGGGCGTCGGCGTGAAAAAGAGAGCGACACCCAGCACCGTCAGGATCACAGAGGCAATCGTCAGCAGGACGGCACAAATATCAAATAGGAACACCAGCAGAGCCGCCAGAAGGGACAACGCTAAAGCAAAGGGAGCAACCAATATTTTCAGCAGTATCTTTAAAACCTCCTTTATCTATCCTTCCTACCTCTATTTTATCACGCCTGTCCGAGAACATAAATGTTGCGAAAGATTAGTGAATCCTGTCCTAAATCTATTTTCAAATAAAAACGGATGGTCTAATGAAACCATCCGTTTTTAAACATATTCTATTTTTCTGGTTTGATAGTTTGCTTAACCAGTTCAGTTTTTTGTTCCTCAATGAGACTTGAGTAAACTGCATAAGCAACATTTTGAAAATAATCGATATACAAACTTTGGTCACTTGCAGGTAAGGGGGCCAAACGTTCTATACCGTCATCTTCAAGCTGGTATGTTTTTACAATATTGATTTTCAAGTCGGTTTGCTTAAAATTCACATCGATTACTATTGTTATCGGGAGTGTCTTGTGCGAGAACTTGTAACTCATACTTGAAAAAATAAAACCTTGAGACATACATTCCTTTACAAAATCATTATTTCTTAACCCGTCACCTTTTAAAATCGCACTACTAATTCCCGAAAGGCGTCCGGTGGGCTCAGAAGCATCAATTTCGCCTGATATAGTCTCATCATTTTCATCATCAATGCTTTTTTCATCTTTGTTTACAGTAACATTAATAATGTCTGTTAGTTTCCATTCTTTGTGAGTGTACGCGCCAAAATCATCAAAGAAATCTACCTTGTGTGCCTTTAAAAGACTTGCTAAAGTTATTCTTTTAAGACCAAATACAGCCTGCTCGCTATCTTCTTGAATCATTTCATCCAGAAGTGTGACAAACTGTTTTGATTCGGACATTCCTTCGTGCCGTATGCTAACTTTATACTTCTGCGAATCATTTTCTAACGGGGAAATGGTAACATCTAAAGTCACTGTTCGCGTTTCAGCAATTTTAATACGGCCTCTTTGGGGTTTTTTATATATGTACTGTAATGTTACGCTGGTTTGATTTCTTGCAATGTTTTTTAATGTATACTTAGTATTCGAACTACGGCCTTTATTGACAAATTCATCTGCTATACTCGTCAGAAAATCTTCTTTGGACTGTTCGCTTTTAGGAGAGATTATGACAACAGTCGACTTCAAGTTGTTTTGCTCAAAATTCATAACCTCTTGCATTTGAGTCATAGTTGCAGAGCCAAAAAAATGATGGTGTATCAAGTCAGAAAGAGCCTCTGAATTAGTACATACGGGAAGGATACCTTTTTGCCGTAAAACATATTTGACACTTTGAGCGTTAATTAGTTTATCGTCTATTAATTTTTTAAGGTCATCACCCTTAACAAAGGATTGAACTGCCATTATTCTCGCCTCCCTTATGACTCATAATAGATTCTTGATAAACGACGATTGTCCATCAGATAATATTTAAAAGTATCTTTTCCTGCGAATATTTTTGAAAAAGAATCTTTAATGTGATCTATGTCTTTTTCTGTTTCGGGATAAAAATAGAAATGAACTTCTTGATAACGATCACTTCTAGATTCTAATTGTAATTCATTAATCATATCCTGCAAATACTTTAAAGAATCATCTGTAACATGCTCAAAACAAAACAGGGCCTTTATATCGACCTTTGTTGTAATGCCTTGGTTAGTTACACTTTTAATATAGGATGCCAAGATGTAGTCGGAAAATAAATATGTTGGCGTGACTACAGGTGAACGATCCCAGGTAGAACCACCAATGGATGGGTATATGATGCCAAAGCTATTTTCAATACTGTTTTGCTTGATTTTCGCAATTTCAGAATTAAAAGAATACCATTTATCAAGCCTACTATTATCTGCAAGATAAATCATTAGAGTATGGCGACGTCTTGGAACCTTAATTTGGGAAATGCTTTTTAACGCACGTTCCATCTCGTATATGTTATCACTCGAATTATACAATAAAATCCCACCGATTAAAGTATATTCTTCTAAATATGTAGTTAAAGCAGGAGATGTTGAAGCACACTCAATAGTATTACACAATTCCTCAACCCATAATGACAAATTACTCGGAATAAAGTTAGACCATTCGCGATGTTTGCATTCTATAATAAAAGCCTCTTGGCGTTTAGTGAAAGGATTATAATATCCTGCTAATATATCTACACCATGCGTTTTTTTGTCAGAAGATTTTGCATTTTTATGTGCAGCTCTTATACAATCAATTTGAACATCTTGAGCTAAAATCTTCCATTGCAAATGCTCGAAAATAGAATTTCCATAGTGCTCTAATTTTTTTCCAATTCTTTGGCTAAGTTCGCCCATTAATGTTCACCTCCATTTAGCAAGATTTGATGAAGAAACAATGTTTCTTCATCGTCCATCGAGGAACGAGACTTATAAACGGTAACTCGCCCCTTTGCTGTAATCCGAAGTTTAATTGAACTATTATCACAGTAAAGAATAATAGTCATACTTGAAATTTTATCATTATATTTCTGTAGGATAGAAAAAGCATCTCCATACGATGAAAGATCCACAGTAAAGTTGCCAACAATATCCTCCGTAAAGAGAAAATCTTGAAAGCAGACTTTAGAGACTTTTAATTTATAACCTTTCAATTTTTCTAATAGAGTGTCAATCGTAACTTCAACACTATTAATGGAAATAGGAGCTAACAAATTTGATAGCTCAAATACTAATTTGTTTGCCGATGTTTTGTTCCCCCAAATTTCCAAAAAACCATCCGTAATGCTGAAAGAAATAACATTTGCTTTAGGAACAATACGATATTCAAAAACTCTCTGCTCAGGGTTATAACAAGATTCTTGAGCATTTTGAACAATGACATATTCGCCCAGTAGTTCATTGGCACTAATCATTTCCAAATTAAAATAGGTATTTTCATCTTCTGGATAACCTTTCAAGCGTGAATATATTGATTCTACATTGATTTCTGCTGGTGAACGTAATTCATATATAAAAATACTGCTGGAAGCCATCGAGTTACCTCCTTTAAAAATGTTATCAGAATCTACAATTAATTTAATTATACGACTATATAGAAAAGTTATCAATGTCATAGTAGGCAAAAGTTGTCATCAAAATGAAAAAGGAAGGGCGACAGGCAAAACCTGCCTCCCTCGTCTTATTCCGGACGCGCATCATACGACGAACTGTTTCACGGTCTTTTGTTGGAAGATA
>ERZ773106.2496-NODE-2496-length-10348-cov-5.094627_pt1 | contig 10348 bp, 8 predicted proteins | sample MGYA00580572_ERZ773106 | MGnify/ENA primary metagenome ERZ773106 (study PRJEB29015, sample SAMEA2737868) | human gut metagenome | biome: human gut; feature: human-associated habitat; material: faeces | place: China | collected 2012 ... | reverse complement strand
TTCTCATCGCAACTTCACGACAAAGTCGCTCAGAAATGAGGATTATTATGAAAAACATTTTACTTATCGGACTCGGACGTTTCGGCAGACACATTGCAATTCAGCTCAACCAGCTTGGTCATGATATTATGGCTATTGACACGAATGAAGAAAGAGTCAATGACATTCTTCCATTTGTCACCAATGCACAGATTGGCGACAGTACCAACCCTGATTTTTTAAAATCACTTGGCATTGGAAATTTTGATATCTGCTTTGTTACTATCAGTGGAAACTTCCAGAATTCACTTGAAACTACATCACTGTTAAAAGAGCTTGGTGCCAAATTAGTCATTTCCCGTGCCGAACGTGATGTCCAGGAAAAATTTCTTTTACGCAATGGTGCAGATAAAGTCATTTATCCTGAAAAACAGGTGGCAAAATGGGCATCCATCCGATATACCGATGATCACATTCTGGACTATATGGAGGTGGATGCTTCCCACGCTATTATTGAAGTTGAAGTTCCTTCCGGCTGGATTGGCAAAACAGTCGGTGAACTGGATATCCGCAAAAAATATAATATCAATATTATGGCTGTTAAAAGCAACGGGAAAATTAATATGTCTGTCTCAACAAACACTTTGTTTACCAATAATATTACTTTATTAGTTCTTGGTGAATATAAAGCAATTCAAAAATGTTTTCATATTTAATAGGTAAGGAGATGGTTCTAATGACAGATATATTTCTTGCTTTCAGTTTACTTTTTATCTTTATTATCGTCGGCTTTTGGATTATGTCCAAAATCGACCGCTTTATTAACAGCTTACGCGATAAACTTCAAAAAGATGATGCCATGGAAGATGATAACACAAAAGGTAATGATCATGAAGATTGGTAAAACAACTTCTGAAGCATAAAATTTAAAAAAATCGAAGATTATCATTCTATATCATGGTATAATAAATCAAATCGGACAATGGTGGTGAAATAAATGGATAAGACATACACAAATGGTTCAGACCGGACAGAAGAACACATATTAGTCTGTCTGTCTTCCTCTCCTTCCAATAAAAAAATTGTGCATACCGCAGCAGCAATGGCTGCTGCCCTGCATGCACGTTTTACCGCGCTTTATGTTCAAAACAGAATATTATCGGATACATCTGATAAAAAAAGGCTTGAAGAACATATTCATTTTGCTGAAAAACTCGGTGCAGAAATTGTAACAACGCATGGTGAAAATATTCCTGTTCAAATTGCAGAATACGCACATCTATCTAATGTTACAAAAATCGTTATTGGACAGAGCAATGCAAAACGAAGCCATTTTTTCAGCAGGGCCGCACTCACAGAGCAGTTGATTAAAGCAGCTCCTGACATTGATATTCATATTATTCCGGATGCTGTTAAATCAGAAATTTATCCTAAAAAGCAGCCTTTACTGTATACCAACAAACCATCCTTAAAAGACTGCTTTTTAACAATATCCATATTTGCCATCTGTACACTCATCGGATTGCTGTTTCAAAAGCTGAAATTTACAGATACAAATATTGTTACAATATACATCCTTGGCGTACTGCTCACTTCTATTGTAACAAACGGATATCTTTGTAGTATTTGCAGTTCTTGTTTGAGTGTGGTCCTATTTTGTTTCTTCCTGACCGAACCACGTATGTCTTTTCAGACTTATGCCGTTGGATATCCCGTAACTTTTTTGATTATGCTGATATCCTCTGTACTGACCGGAACACTTGCAGCTAAATTAAAAACGCATGCAAAGATCTCTGCGCAGCTTGCATTCCGGACACAAATTTTATTTGATACCGACCGCTTACTGCAAAAAGCAACCGGCAGTACAGAGATTCTTAGTATTACCTGCTCACAGCTTGCCCGACTGCTCAACCGCAATATTACAGCCTACGTCGCAGAGCAAGGCACACTCTCAAAGGGGCAGCTTTTTTTTAATAAAAAGGAGACTCCCGCAGAAGACATTTTAACCGAAAAGGAATATGAAATTGCCAAATGGGTGTATGAGAATAAAAAACGCGCCGGTGCCACAACCCGTCATTTTAACGATGCAGAATGTCTATATCTTGCAATCCGTATCGGAAATAATGTGTATGGTGTCATTGGAATTCCCGTAAAAAAAGACTCCCTGGATTCCTTTGAGCACAGTATTCTGCTTTCCGTTATTAACGAATGTGCTCTTGCCATGGAAAATTCGCAAAATGCAATAGAAAAAGAAAAAAATGCGATTTTAGCAAAAAACGAACAGCTTCGTGCCGATCTTTTACGGGCAATTTCCCATGATCTGCGTACCCCGCTGTGTTCCATCTATGGCAATGCCGATATGCTGCTAAACAATGATACCTGCCTCGATACGTCAACTAAACATCAGATTTACACGGATATCTATGACGATTCTGAATGGCTGATTGGTGTAGTAGAAAACCTGTTATCTATTACAAGATTAAATGACGGACGGTTAAAATTTAAATTTACCGACCAGCTTGTAGATGAAGTTATTGCAGAATCACTGCGGCATATTAACCGGAAACACGACAATCATAAAATCATTGCCGACTGTAATGAATTAATTCTTGCCCGTATGGATGTGCGCCTTATTATTCAGGTTCTTGTTAATTTGATTGACAATGCTGTAAAATATACACCTGCAGGTTCAACAATTTATATCCATGCCGTCAAAAAAAGCGCAGAAGCACAAATCAGCGTAACGGATAACGGTCCGGGTATTCCCGATCCAATAAAACCGCATATCTTTGAAATGTTTTATACCGGAAAAAACACAATTGCTGACAGTCATCGCAGTCTTGGTCTTGGACTTGCGCTTTGCCATTCTATTATTGAAGCACATAATGGAAAACTTAATCTTACTGACAATGCACCACATGGCTGTATTTTTACTTTTACACTACCACTAAGCGAGGTGACATTAAATGAATAAATTATTAATTCTGGTTGTTGAAGATGACCGTCCTGTACGCAATCTGATTGTAACCGCATTAAAAACACACGACTATAAATATCTGACCGCCGAAAACGGAAATTCGGCCATTTTAGAAGCTTCGTCCCATAATCCGGATATTGTACTGCTTGATCTTGGTCTTCCCGATATGGAAGGTGTTGATGTAATCAAAAACATCCGGACATGGTCCAATATGCCCATTATTGTCATCAGCGCCAGAAGTGAGGATGCTGATAAAATAGAAGCCCTTGATGCCGGTGCTGATGATTATATTACGAAACCTTTTTCCGTTGAAGAACTTCTTGCACGCATACGCGTTACCCAGCGCCGTCTTGCAATTATTCAATCCGACGAAAATCAGGAATCCTCTGTTTTTATAAACGGTCAGCTAAAAATAGATTATACGGCCGGCTGCACCTATCTAAATGGTGTGGAGCTTCATTTAACGCCAATTGAATACAAACTCCTGTGCCTGCTCTCCCGCAATGTCGGAAAAGTATTAACACACACCTATATTACTCAGCAAATCTGGGGCAGCAGCCTTGAAAATGATATTGCTTCCCTGCGCGTTTTTATGGCAACACTCCGAAAGAAACTTGAGGTTTCCCAAAATGATATCCAATATATTCAAACACATATTGGAATCGGATACAGGATGCTAAAAATCGAATAAATGGTACAAATATTCAATCAGCTCAGGCGCTTATCCCCGCCTGGCCACCCACAACATTAAAAAGAACGCAGGAAATCATTCCTGCGTTCTTTTATAGGTATGTATCCGTATTGCGGATTCGCACTGCGGATTTTACCGGCTCTTTTAATTTACTGTGGCTGCTTACCGATATAAGCTAAGATACCACCATCAACATAAAGAATATGTCCGTTTACTGCATCTGAAGCTTCTGAAGCTAAGAATACAGCAGGACCAGCTAATTCTTCCGGCTTTAACCATCTGTTAGCAGGTGTCTTAGCACAGATGAACTGATCGAATGGATGTCTTGAACCATCTGCCTGACGTTCTCTTAACGGAGCTGTCTGAGGTGTTTCAATATAACCAGGTCCGATACCGTTACACTGGATATTGTACTGACCATATTCAGAACAGATATTTCTTGTAAGCATCTTTAAACCACCCTTAGCTGCAGCGTAAGCTGAAACTGTTTCACGGCCTAATTCTGACATCATAGAGCAGATGTTGATAATCTTACCATGACCTCTTTCGATCATTGAAGGGATAACTGCCTTAGATACGATGAAAGGTGCATTTAAGTCAACGTCGATAACCTGTCTGAACTGTTCAGCAGTCATATCGCACATTGGAATTCTCTTGATGATACCAGCGTTGTTTACAAGGATATCGATAGGAGCTACATCCTTAGCAATCTGAGCTACCATAGCATTAACCTGTTCTTCGCTTGTAACGTCACAAACATATCCGTGAGCATCGATACCTGCTTCCTTATATGCTGCAAGTCCCTTATCTACTAATTCCTGCTTAATATCGTTGAAAACGATTGTTGCACCAGCCTTAGCCATACCGCTAGCGATAGCGAAACCGATACCGTAAGAAGCACCTGTAACTAAAGCAACTTTTCCTTCAAGTGAAAAATTTACTGACATTTTAAAATCTCCTTTTCTTAGTTTGTTTATAAATGAAACCCTTGCGGATACCATTTCGGTAAATTATGTAAATCCCAATACCGCAGATTATACGGATATTAGCGTAAGTCCTTCATATCGACATCATCCATGTCATCGAAGTCCTGATTTTCACCAACCATGCCCCAGATAAATGTATAAGCATGTGTTGCAGAAGCTGAATGGATAGACCAGCTCGGTGAAATAACTGCTTCTTCATTTCTCATAACAATGTGGCGTGTTTCTGTCGGTTCACCCATATAATGGAAAACAACAGCGTCATCCGGTACTTCAAAGTACAGATAAACTTCCATTCTTCTGTCATGTGTATGACATGGCATTGTATTCCATACACTGCCCGGTTCAAGGCATGTCATACCCATTTCAAGCTGACAGCTTTCAACCTGTCCCGGAAGAATGTACTTGTTGATTGTTCTGTGATTTGCACTTTCAAGACATCCAAGTTCCTTCTTATTTTCAGGAAGAATGTCCTTTGCAGGGTCGATAAATACTGTCGGATAAGTCTTGTGTGCCGGTGCACTGTTGAAATAGAACTTTGCAGGATTTGAAGCATCATCACTTGCAAATGAAATTTCTTTTGCACCCATTCCGATATACATACCGTCCTTGTACTTAAACTTGTATTCTGTACCGTCAACTGTAACTGTACCGTTACCACCGATATTGATAATACCCATTTCACGTCTTTCGAGGAAATACTTTGCACGAAGCTCAGCACCTGCCTCTAATACTAATGTCTTCTTTGCCGGTGTTGCTGCACCTACAATAATTCTGTCAATCTGGCTGTAGATTGTCTTAATCTCATCTACTGCGAATAAATCCTGAATCAGGAAATCATGTCTTAATCTGTCTGTGTCGTAATTCTTTACGTCTGCTGGATTTGCACCTGGTCTTACTTCCATTACAATTCTCCTTTTCTAAAAAAAATTGGCTCAATTTGCCTTAATTATCTATATCTTACCATATTTCCTACAAAATTACAATACAAATTGTAAGTGTTTACATTTTATGCTACAATCTCAGTAAAATCTACACTTAGGAATGTCTGCTGTATGCCGTGTCCTGCACGTTCACAGCCCCGGATTCCTATAAATAACGACAAATAAGGACTACTGTTATGAATCATTATCTGATAACCATTCAATATGACGGTTCTGCCCACCGCGGCTGGCAGCGCCTTGCAAATGAACCCGATACCGTTCAGGGAATTTTAGAAAATGCCCTGTCTGCATATTTTAAGGAAAGCATACGCATTACCGGAAGCGGTCGCACCGATGCCGGTGTCCACGCACTGCGCCAGTACGCGGATTTTTTCTGCCGTGCTTCTTTAAATATACAGGATACGCAGTTTTTAACGGACTTTAACAAAACCCTGCCGTCCGATATCCGGGTAACAAGTATCCGCCCTGTTTCCGCCGGATTTCACAGCCGCAAAAGCGCCGTCAGCAAAACGTATACATATTACACAATGCTTTCAGGCAAACCGGACGTTTTTTTCAAAAACTACGCATACTGCCCTGCTGACACACCGTTCCGTTTAAAAAATGCTGACCTGCCGCCGCTTTCTTATCCTGAAATGCGCACCGCCGCCGATGCCTTGTGCGGCACATACGACTTTACCAGCTTTACCTCGGATAAAACGCCCGGTAAATCCCATGTGCGCCGGATTGATTCTGTCACTGTTGATACTGTCACACTGCCCTCCGGCATAGAGCTTTTACGCTTTACCTTCTGTGGAAACGGCTTTTTATACAATATGGTGCGTATTTTATCGGGTACACTGCTGTCTGTGGGACTGGGGCAGATTCCCGCCGCACAGATTCCCGCAATTATTGAAGGAAAAAGCCGTCCGCTTGCCGGTCCGACACTTCCGCCCTGCGGTCTGTTTTTAACCGATGTCACATACCCTTAAAACTTTATCAGATATTTTATCCTGTATTTTTTCATTAAATGTCTTTTTCCGTAATGACACCGTGAATGAGCGGGCGTGCCGGTACAGGTTCTTCCGAAAATGAATATGCGCCTGCCAGCCGCTTCTTTGCCGCTTCAAGCTTAACCTTATCATTGGCATAAAGCCTGGCTAGCGGCTCATTTTCTTTTACAAAATCACCGACTTTTTTGTTTAACACAATTCCTGCCGATAAATCAATCACGGAATCCTTTGTTTCCCTGCCGCCGCCTGCCGTCATTGCGGCAAGTCCGACTTCCTCGGACTGGATATGGGCAATATAGCCCGTCTTTGGCGCAGTAATCGTATCGGTATATGTGGCATGAAGCAGACGTTGTGGATTTTCCACATCTTCCCTGCTGCCGCCCTGTGCCGTCACAAATTCAATCATTTTTTCATAAGCAGAGCCGTCCTTTAATGTCCCTCTGAGCTTATCTGCGGCTTCTTCCAAAGAATCCGCTTTTCCTGCCGATACGAGCATATACGAACCGAGTGCCACACACAAATCTTCAAGGTCTTTGGGTCCGTTGCCCTTTAACGTATCAATGGCTTCTATCACCTCTAACGCGTTTCCGACGGAAAATCCTAACGGTTCATCCATTTCCGAAATGACTGCGGCGGTCTTTCTACCCGCACCGTGTCCGATACGCACCATTTCCTTTGCAAGCTTTCGGGCAGCTTCTTCCGTTTTCATAAATGCGCCGCTGCCCACTTTTACATCAAGCACAATCGTATCTGCTCCCGCCGCAATCTTTTTACTCATGATACTACTTGCGATTAACGGCAGACTATCCACGGTATCGGTTACATCTCTTAACGCATACAGCTTTTTATCGGCAGGCGCTAAATTTCCGGTCTGACCTGTAATCGCCATGCCGATTGTGTTGACATTCTGTATAAATTTTTCTTCGGAAAGCGCCGTGCTAAACCCCGGAAAACTCTCCAGCTTGTCAATCGTTCCACCGGTGTGTCCAAGCCCTCTGCCGCTCATTTTTGCCATTTTAACGCCCAGCACTGCCGCCATCGGTGCGAGTACCAGGGTCGTCTTGTCGCCCACACCGCCGGTGCTGTGCTTATCCGCCGTTACACCGTGAATGGCAGACAGCGAAAGACAGTCGCCGCTTTCTGCCATTGCCAGTGTCAGTGCCAGCGTTTCCGCTTCATTCATGCCCTGAAAATAAACCGCCATTAACAGCGCCGCCACCTGATAATCAGGAATCATTCCATTTGTGTATTCTTTCACAAAGTAATCAATTTGCTCCTTGGAAAGCACACCGCCGTCCCGCTTGGTTTTGATAATATCATACATTCTCATATTAATCTCCATTCCGCAGGCATTTTAATGCCGGAGGAATCGCGAGCCAAGTCTTATTTGGCTCTGCGATAAAAAGCGACTTTGTGACGCCTGCGGCACAAAGTGCTGTGTGAAAAATAAACGCATCTGCGCTATTTTTCACACTAACCTGCTCCTTTTTATGAACCCGATTTATCCGTTTTTACGGTTATCCGATTCATTTTTTAAAATTTTTTTTGCATAGCTTTCTCCGATTGTTGTCGGTTCTGTACCGAAAATGTCTGCAATTGTCTGTGCAATATTGGCATACGTCTTTCCCGTGCCTAAATCCACATTTTTATTTAACGCTTCCCCATACATTAAAAGCGGCACATACTCTCTTGAATGGTCTGTGCTTGGCGTTGTCGGGTCACAGCCGTGGTCTGCCGTAATAATCAGCATGTCGTCTTTACGCATTGCCGCAAAAATCTCCGGCAGACGCGCATCAAATTCTTCCAGTCCGCGTGCGTATCCTTTAACATCGTTTCTGTGTCCCCATGCCGAATCAAATTCAACAAGATTTGTATAAATAATGCCTTCATTTTCCTGTTTCATATACCGCAGGGTAACGTCAATGCCGTCCTGATTGTCTTTGGTGTGCGTTGCTTCACCGATACCCACTCCCGCAAAAATGTCTTCTATCTTGCCGACACCGATTACAGACAGTCCTTTGTCCTGCACGCGGCATAAAATATTGTCTGTCGATGGCTTTAACGAAAAATCACGGCGGTTCGGCGTTCTTGTATACACGCCGTTTTCACCGACAAACGGTCTTGCAATGACTCTTGCCACCGCGTGTTTTCCGGTAAGAATCCGTCTTGCCGTATGACACAGCTCATACAGCCGCTCAACCGGAATCACATCTTCATGTGCCGCAATCTGAAAAACAGAATCGCCCGATGTATAGATGATGGGTTTTCCGGTGCGGATATGTTCCTCACCCAGCTGTTTAATAATCTCTGTTCCCGATGCCGGAATATTTCCAAGAATTCCGGAAACTCCGGTTTCTTTTATAAACGGCTCAATCACTTCCTGCGGAAAGCCGTCCGGATAAACCGGAAACGGATCCGGCGAATAAATTCCTGTCATTTCCCAGTGTCCAATCGTTGTATCTTTTCCGTTAGAAATCTCTGCCAGCCGTCCGTAACAGCCCTTTGGCTGTTCACATTTTTCAATGCCTGTAATGCCCGCAATATTTCCGATACCTAACTGAACCATATTCGGAATTTTTAAACCGCCGACTGCTTTTGCCGTATTGCAAAGCGTATTGCTTCCGACATCACCAAATTTGTCCGCATCGGGAAGCTCCCCGATACCGACACTGTCTAACACAATCCAGATTACTCTTTTTACCTCTGCCATGTAAATCCGTCCCTTCTATATTTTAATTTTAATTTTTTAATACATTTTCTCCCCTCCGTACACTCACGAATTCGCGCTTACGCGCTTCTCATCCTGCTTTGCAGGATATTCGTTCGTTAATCGCGCAGAAAAAGTAAATGTCTGCTTCCTTTTCCGCTTTTAGCTGGCACGGCTCATTGCTTACGCTAGTTATATCATAACACTTTTTTACATGGAATCAACGTTTTAAAAATCAAACTATATTTACATTTCTTATAAAATATAATATAATTCTTTAATCGGCAGATGCCAGGGGCAAAAGGTCTGAAACCACATGAGCTTGCTCATAAGTGGGTGAAAGACCTTTCGCCCCGCCCCGATATGAGCATAAAAGCGGGATAATAATCCTGCGATATGCGAATATTGGGGCGGATTGTGGGAGTGCGCAGCACGGAACAATCCGCAGGCATCATTGTTGGGGCTTTTGACCCCGACATCATCAGAAGTACAAACTATAAGAAATAGAAATGAGGAAAAATCAATGAGTTTTGAATTTGTTAAAAAGCTTCCGGCACCTAATGAAATTAAAAGAGATTTCCCGGTGCCTGAAAGGATTGCCCGTTTAAAGGCACAGCGCGATGCCGAAATCCGCGATGTTATTACGGGAAAATCTGATAAATTTCTTGCAATTATCGGGCCATGTTCCGCCGACAACGAAGCTGCTGTTTTAGATTATACGCTTCGTTTAAAAAAGGTACAGGAAAAAATCAAAGATAAAGTAATTATTATTCCACGCGTATACACAAACAAACCGCGTACAACCGGTACCGGTTACAAGGGAATGTTACATCAGCCGGACCCTGAAAAGAAGCCTGATTTACTTGGCGGACTGGTTGCAATCCGTAAAATGCACATCAACGTCATGGAGCAGACCGAGCTGATGCCTGCCGATGAAATGCTTTACCCTGAAAATTACTGGTATTTAGCAGATGTGTTATCTTATGTCGCAGTCGGCGCACGTTCCGTAGAGGACCAGCAACATCGTCTGACTGTCAGTGGAATGGATGTTCCTGCCGGTATGAAGAATCCGACC
>ERZ773106.2495-NODE-2495-length-10349-cov-4.407810_pt1 | contig 10349 bp, 8 predicted proteins | sample MGYA00580572_ERZ773106 | MGnify/ENA primary metagenome ERZ773106 (study PRJEB29015, sample SAMEA2737868) | human gut metagenome | biome: human gut; feature: human-associated habitat; material: faeces | place: China | collected 2012 ... | reverse complement strand
GCATGGTGTTGACCGGCACGGTGCGCAACGTCATCGACTTCGGCGTGTTCGTGGACATCGGCGTCCACCAGGACGGGCTGGTCCACATCTCCCAGGTGTCCCAGAAGTTTATCAAACACCCCTCGGAGGTGGTGTCTGTGGGAGACATCGTCCAGGTGGTGGTGCTGGAGGTGGACGAGAAGAAAAAGCGCATCGGCCTCAGCATGAAGCAGGTGCCCAAGGCGTGAGGAGGGAAACAGCCATGATCCTGACCATCGACCGGGTGAACGACCTGCTGGACGACATGGCAGACAGTTTCCCGGCGGCGTTGTTCGACGGCCTCAACGGCGGGATCAACCTGCTGGAGGAGGCCAAGCCGGACCCGGAGTTCCCGGAGGGCGAGATGTATATCCTGGGGGAGTACTGCGACGACCTGCTGGGCCAGTATATCAACCTGTACTACGGCTCCTTTGCCGCCCTTGCAGAGCGGGAGGACTGGGGCCAGGAAACATGGGAGGACGAGCTATACACCACCCTGTCCCATGAGCTGACCCACCACATGGAGGGCCGGGGCGGCCTTCACGCCCTGGATGACCGGGACGCGGAAGAGCTGGAGGAATACCGCCGGGAGTACGGCGGAGAGATGTGATATAAAAGGACCGCCCCGTGCCTGCGGCACGGGGCGGTTTTGATATCCGGAGGGAGATCAGCCCTTGTCCTGCCGGATGATCCGGCGCAGGGCTTCGATGGCGGAGAGGATGGGCTTCTGGATGCTGTCGGTGGGATAGACGTCGGCGCTGTTGCGCTTGGAGACGGACCCGTCGAAATTGGTGGCTGATACCAGGATGGAGGCGGTGCGGATCCCCAGGCTGGAGCCCACAGAGAAGAGGATGGACTCCTCCATGGAGGTGCAGACGGCACCGCCCCGGACATAGCTCTGCCAGCGGCGGATCAGATCATCGGACACCGGCTTCGTCTCCGGCTCCGCCTGCGTGTAAAAGGAGTCCTTGGTGATGCTGACGCCCACCGTGGTGTGAAAGCCCAGAGACACAGAGCTCTCCTCCAGAGCCTTCAGCAGCTGGTAGCTGGGGACGGCAGGGAACTCCATGGGCAGGTAGTGGAGGCTGGTGCCGTCCATGCGGACACTGCCGCTGACCACCACGATGTCCCCGCACTGGACGTCGGCGCAGGTGGAGGCGCAGGTGCCCACCCGGATGAAGGTATCCGCCCCGCACTTATGGAGCTCCTCCACGCAGATGGCGGTGGAGGGCCCCCCGATACCGGTGGAGGTAACGGTGACCCGCTCTCCATCCAGCGTGCCCTCCCAGGTGGTGAACTCCCGCTTCCGGGTCACCATGCGGGGGTTGTCCAGGTGGGCGGCGATCAGCTCGCACCGGTCCGGATCCCCGGGGACGATGGCGTAGCGGCCCGCCTCTCCGGGGGCCAGATTCACATGGAGCATTTTGGCTGTTTCAGACATGGTTCTCATTCTCCTCATCATATCATTATTGGTGTGAAATCCGGATGGAGGCCGTTCCCCGCATCCTCAGCAGTCCGCTTCCGCCTGGATCTCCTGCCGGAACATCAGAAGAAAACTGACGGCCAGCAGCAGACAGCTGGCCCAGATGGCCCCTGTTCCCCAGAGCTGGGAGGCAACGCCGCCGAATCCGGCCCCCAGGGCAAAAATGAGGATGACGGCGAAGTAGCGGCCGGCCTTCCGCAGGGCGGTCCGGTCCCGGGTGTCCCAGTAGGCGCAGAAGGCGTCCACCCCGCTGCGGAGATTGCCGATGCACATGGTACTGGCGTATGCGCTGCCGTTGACCTTGCGGAACGCCTGGACCTGCATGGCGCAGGTGAAGGACACCAGCGCGTTGGCCGGCGCATCCCAGGACGATGGGAGGAATCCCACGCCCAGCAGCAGGCCGATCTCAGCCAGCACCACCATCTGCCGCCAGTGGAGCCGGGAAATCTCCTGACAGCGGCGGCGGACCATCTCCGCAGCAAAGACGCCCAGCGCAAAGGCCAGCAGCGGGATCAGATACCGGAGGACGCCGGCCAGATCCCCGGCAAAGGCCCGCTGGCTCATAAGAACGATGTTTCCCGTCTGGGCATTGGCGAAAACCTGTCCCCGGACGCAGTAGGTGTAAGCGTCCTGCAGCCCGCCGGACAGGGTCAGAAAAACCATGGTGGAAAATGCCTCGGACATCTGCCCATGGCGGAGGGCGGACCTGGCTCTGTACATCCCATCAGCTCTTTTCCTGAGAATTCCGTGAACAGTATAATATAGGCGCGGGAAAAAGACAAGCCTGGAGAGAAGCACCTCTCACATTCCCGGAGCAGTATCATCTGTCATAAGTGCTTTTAATGGAAGCGGTTACATTTCTGCCGATCTATACAAGGAATGTTAGAGCTTTTCTACACCTGTGTAAAATGTACATTAAATACAAAGAATCCCTTGCTTCCACCGCAAAAAAGTGTTAAAGTTGACTTGATCCAGGAAAACACTGGAAGCTTTACAACAAAAAAACTGTTATTTTCCTACGAAAAATATGAAAACGCTTACGTGAAAAGGGGCGTGACCGTGAATCCAACCATCTATGATGTCTCCAGACTGTCCGGAGTTTCCATCGCCACCGTGTCCCGCGCGTTCTCCAATCCGGAGCGGGTCCGGGAGGACACCCGCCGGAAGGTGTTTGAAGCAGCGGAAGTGCTCCACTACTCTCCAAATGCCATCGCCCGGGCCATGGCCCGCCAGCGAACGGACAAGATCGCCTTCCTGATCTGTAAGGAGGGGGCCACGATCCTGGACGAATTCTACGCCGGCATCTGCACCGGGATCATGCGGGAGACGAACCGAAGTGACTTTGAGTTGGTCATTTCCACCGCTGCGGACTGGGACACGGCCTCCAACACCTCCAAAAACAAACAGGTGGAGGGTGTGATCCTGGGCGGCAATGCCCGACCGGATATGATCGCAGAGCTCCAGAACCGGGATCTGGCCGTGGTACTGGTAAACAACCGCATCCAGGGACTGGACATTCCCTGCGTGGTGTCGGACGAATACGGCGGGGTCCGCCAGGCGCTGGAGCACCTGATCGGCCGGGGTCATCGGAACATCGCCATGCTGGCAGGGCGCTTCTCCCCCTATATACTGGGAGAGCGGTACCGGGCCTTTCTGGAAGTCACCCAGGCCCACGGCCTGCCGGCAGACACCCGGCACATCAAGCTGTGCGATCCCACGGTGGAGAGTGCCGCAGAGGCCTGCCTGGAGCTGCTGTCCCGGCAGGACCGGCCCACGGCCATCTTCGGCGGAAACGACGTGATGGCCGCCGGAGCCATGAAGGCCGCCCTCCGCCTGGGCCTGCGGGTGCCGGAAGACCTGGCGGTGACGGGACTGGACGACAGCTCCGCCTGCGGGATGCTGGAGCCGGAGCTCACCTCCGTCCACATCGACTGCCGCCGGATGGGGGAGTTGAGCGTGGCGCGGCTCCAGGCGCTGCTGGCAGGGGAGACGGACGTCCCCCAGGTCACGGTGGTGCCCACAGAGCTGCGGGTGCGCGGCTCCAGTTGACCCGTACTTTGGAAAAATACAGAATGCCGCGGGTGCGCGGCGGGAATTTTGCCATGCGCAAAAACGAGGAGGAGAGGATATGAAAGCGAGAAAAAGAGCCGGGACAGTGGGAAAAGTCCTGGGCTGCGCCCTGCTGTTGGTGATCGCCCTGTTTCCCATCTATTGGCTGGTGGCCATGGCCATCCGCCCTACATCGGAGATGCAGGGGCATATCTCCCTGATCCCGCAGTCCCTCACCATTGAGCATTTTATCAGCCTGTTTGTCAGCAAGGGCTTCGGCCAAGCCGCCATCAACAGCCTGCAGACCACGCTGAGCTCCCTGGTGCTGTCGCTGATCGTGGGAATCTGCGCCGCCTATATCCTGGCCCGGCGGAGATTCCGCTTCGGGCTGAAGCGGCCAATGACCTATTGGGTGCTGCTGGTCCGCGTGCTGCCTCCGGTGGCCTTCACCATCCCCCTGTACACCATGTTCAGCAAGATCGGCCTGTTGAACACCAAGATCCCGGTGACGCTGGCCTGCGTGCTCATCAACGTGCCGCTGATTATCTGGTTCCTCATCAGCTTTTTCCAGGACCTGCCGGAGGAGGTGGAGGAGAGCGCCAAGGTGGACGGCGCCACAGAGTGGCAGCTCTTCCGCAAGATCGTCCTGCCCCTGGTGGCGCCGGGTATCGCCGCGGTAGCCATGCTGTCCTTCATGTACGCCTGGAATGAGTACACCTACACGGTCATCTTTACCCGCAGCCCCAGCAACTACACCGTGCCCCTGGCGCTGTCGGTGCTGAACACGGAGGACAACCTGACCAACTTTGGCCTGGTGGCCGCAGGCGGCGTGGTGTCTGTCATCCCCATCACCCTGTTTGTGATCTTTGCGCAGAACTACTTGATCTCCGGATTGTCAAGCGGTGCTGTCAAAGAGTAACAAAATACATCGCACTTCCGATCCCTGACACAACATCAAGCGGAAAAGAGTAGGAGGAAACGAAATGAAAAAACTGCTTACCCTGGTCCTGGCGCTGGCCATGACGCTGTCTCTGGCGGCCTGCGGCGGCGGTGGAGAGGACACGGCCGATGAAGGCAGCGAGGGCAGCACTTCCGGCGAGCCCACCAAGATGACCCTGATCCTGCGGGGCGGCGCCTACGGCGAGTCCCTGGAGGCCAGCCTGGCCCCCTTTGAAGCGGAGCACAACGTGGACATCGAAGTGATGCTCATGTCCTTCGACGACCTGCACACCGGCATCGCCCTGGATGCCGTCAACGAAGTTGGCACCTACGACCTGTGCATGGTGGACGGCTCCTGGATGGCCGAGTTCACTGAGAACGGCGTACTGGCCAACCTCAGCGAGATGGGATACAGCTTTGACGACGACATCATTCCCGCCACCACCACCATCTGCAAGGTGGGCGAGGACATCTACCTGGCTCCCTACTACGGCAACGTGACGGTCATGATGTACAACAAGCAGCTGCTGGCGGACGCCGGCTACGCCCCCGAGGATATCGACTCCTTCGCGGATCTGATGGACATCGCCCAGAAGACCAAGGCGGCCGACTCCAACAAGAACGGTTTCCTGATCCGCGGCGGCAGCGCCGACAACATCCTGTCCGACTTCCTGCCCCACCTGGTTGTCCACGGCGGCTGGGTCGTGGATGAGAACAACAACCCCACCGTTGACACTCCCGAGTTCAAGGCCGCCATGCAGGAGTACCTGGACCTGTACGCCCTGGGCAGCACCCTGGACAAGGACGACATCGTGGCTTCCGTGACCTCCGGCGAGACCGCCCTGGCCCAGATCTGGCCCGGCTGGTACACCCCCACTGCTGACGGTCCTGCCAACTATACCACCATCCCCACCAAGCTGACCGACGACTCCGCGCCTGTGGACGCCGTGGCCCTGCAGGGCGTGTGGTGCATCGGCATCCCCGACAACGCCCCCCACAAGGACCTGGCCCTGGAGCTGCTGGAGTACGTCATGAGCCCCGAGGTGCAGCTGGCCTCCATTGAGAACAACGGCGTGCCCTGCCGGTACAGCTGCCTGACCGATTCCACCGTGCTGGAGACCTATCCCCACCTGCAGACCGTCTGCGGCGCTCTGGAGACCGGCGTGTACCGCCCTGTGATCGAGGAGTGGACGGAGTTCACCAACATCCTGGGCACAGAGATGGACAACATCATCCAGGGCACCAAGACCATGGACGAGGCGCTGGCCTACGCCCAGGAGCAGCTGGAGCAGCTGATGGCCTGAGCCCAGCCTCTCTAAAGCAGAAATGACACGGCCGGCCGGGACGCCGTCTGGCGCCCCGGCCGTTGTTCCAAAAGCCCCGGAGCCGGGCCCTGGGGCCACACCTCTCGAGTTTGTGAGGCCAATGTATGAAGAGAAACGAGATTGCAAAACTGAATAGCGCCCAGGCGGCCACAAACCGGTTCGGGATCGGAATGCTCACGCCCACCCTGATAGTCCTGCTGGTCATGACGGCCTATCCCCTGATTTTCACATTTGTATACAGCTTTACCGACTACAACTACCTGAAGGGCACGGAGAACGCCTCTTTTGTGCTGTTCGATAACTACGTCTCCCTCTTTAAAAACGGATATTTTCAGCAGGCGGTGTGGAACACCATCAAGTTCACTATCCTGGCGGTGGTACTGGAGATGGCCCTCGGCCTTCTGATCGCAGTATTTGTCAACTCCCTCAAGCGAGGGCAGAAGATTATGCGGACGCTGCTGCTCCTGCCCTATCTGCTGCCCGCCGTCACGGTGGCCCTCAGCTGGCGGATGATGCTCTCCGCCAACTACGGCATCATCAACCAGTTCCTGAAGGGACTGGGCCTGCCGGTGTTCAACTGGTTCATGGACACAAAAACGGCCTTCGGCACGATCCTGCTGATCGACGTGTGGCAGAACGTCCCCTTTGTGTTTCTGCTGCTGTACGCCTCCCTCCAGTCCGTGTCGGAGAACCAGTATGAGGCCGCCCGCATCGACGGCGCCGGCTTCTTCCAGCAGTTCTGGTACATCACCCTGCCCAACATCAAGGGCAGCCTGGCCCTGTGCGCCCTGCTGCGGACCATCGACACCTTCCGCCTGTTCGAGAAGGTGAACGTCCTCACCGGCGGTGGCCCGGCGGGCACCACCACGACCATCACTCAGTTCTTGTATACATACGGTATCAAGTCTCTGGACTTCGGCTTCGGCAGCGCCGGCGCCATCGTGATGACATTGCTGGTGCTGATCCTGTCCAGCTTCTACATCAAGCGGGCCATGGGTTGAGCGCCTATGGAAGAACTGAAGCTGACATTCGTCAACGTGGGCTATGGGGAGGCCGCCCTGCTGGAATGTCCCGACCCGGCCTTCCCCGGCGGTACCTTTGTCATGGTGATCGACGGCGGCAGCGCCGAAGCAGAAGAGTACCGGGACAGCGCCACCGGCCGTATCCCCTTGGACCAGTATCTCTCCCTGCGGGGCGTGGACCACATCGACCTGATGGCAGCCACCCATGTCCATGAGGACCACCTGTGCGGCCTGCTGCCCGCGGCGGAGAAGCTGCCTCCCGCGGCCCTCTGGCAGACGCTGCCCCCGGAGTTTTGCCGCTCCATGCGGACGCTGGACATTCCGGCGGAGGGCCTGACGCCCTCCCGGAGCAAGTTTCTCCGGGCCCTGAACGACTACCGCCGCCTCTGCCTGGGGCAGAGCTGCCCGCGCCACCGGCCTCTGGCCGGAATGGAGCTCCGGCTGTGCCGGGATCTCTTGGTTCGGGTGCTGGGCCCCTCCCGTGCACAGGCGGAGAAGCTGGCGTCCTCGTGCCGGGCACTGTATGAGGAGGCGGACCCGTCCGCTTTCTGGCAGCGCCTGGACCAGCTGGACGTGGCCATGAACAATTACAGCCTGATCCTCCTGCTGGAGTACCGGGGGACCCGGATCCTACTCCCCGGCGACACCAACTACATGGGCTATGGAGGGCTGGACCCCGCCTCCCTGCGGGCCGACCTCTTCAAGGTGGGCCACCACGGCCAGCGGGACGGTATTTCTGCAGAACAGATCCAGGCCATCGCTCCCCGGGCGGTGGTGTGCTGCGCATCCAGCGACCGCCGCTACAACAGCGCCGATCCGGCCATCCTGCAGATGATGGCGGACAGCGGCGCACGGCTGTACTTTTCCGACTGCCCGCCCGGTCCGGACGGCGCAGTCCCGCCCCCCCATCAGGCCCTGACGTTCACAGTAGGCGCCGGCGGCGCAATGGAGGGCACATACCTGTCCATCCCGGATTGAATCCCCGGTCAAATACGACATATCCGTCCGCTCCGGCACTCCACATTCTGCCGGGAGCGGGACGAAAAAAGGAGGAGAACCCCGCCTGGCTCGCGGTGCGGCAGTGTGGAGACCTGCCACAGAGGCGGACCGGCCCCGGCCGGCCGTGAGGGAACAGCTGCGGAGGCGCTGTTTCCAGAGCCTGATATCATGGCAGAAGTTATTCTGAAAAACATCAAAAAGGTCTATCCCCACCAGGAACCCGCCAAGAAGAAAAAGGGCTCTGAGGAGAAGAAGACGAACCTCCAGATTACGGATGAGGGCGTGCTGGCAGTGCAGGAGTTCAGCCTGAACATTGCGGACAAGGAGTTCATCGTGCTGGTAGGCCCCTCCGGCTGCGGCAAGTCCACTACCCTGCGGATGGTCGCCGGCCTGGAGGAGATCAGCGGCGGCGAACTGTATATCGACGGCAAGCTGATGAACGATGTGGCACCCAAGGACCGGGATATCGCCATGGTGTTCCAGAACTACGCTCTGTACCCCCACATGACTGTGCGGGAGAACATGGCCTTCCCCCTGAAGCTGAAGAAGTACCCCAAGGAGGAGATCCGCAAGCGGGTGGATCAGGCGGCGGAGGTTCTGGGCATCACGGAGTATCTGGACCGCAAGCCCAAGGCCCTCTCCGGCGGCCAGCGCCAGCGGGTGGCCATTGGCCGGGCCATCGTCCGTGATCCCCAGGTGTTCCTGATGGACGAGCCGCTGTCCAACCTGGACGCCAAGCTGCGCAACCAGATGCGGGCGGAGATCATCAAGCTGCGCCAGCGGATCGACACCACGTTCATCTACGTGACCCACGACCAGACAGAGGCCATGACACTGGGCGACCGGATCGTCATCATGAAGGACGGCGTCATCCAGCAGATCGGCACGCCCCAGGAGGTGTTCGACCATCCCACGAACCTGTTCGTGGCGGGCTTTATCGGCACGCCCCAGATGAACTTCTTTGATGCGGAGCTGGTGAAGGAAGACGGCCGCTATGCGGTGGTTCTGGAGAACGCCCGGGTGGAACTCTCCGAAGCCAAGCAGGCGAACCTGGCCCGGAAGCAGGTCCAGCCCGGCCCCATCACGCTGGGCGTCCGGCCGGAGCACATTTCCCTGGCCGGGGATGCGTCCCAGGCGGTGCGGGGCACTGTGGACGTGGCGGAGATGATGGGCTCTGCGGTCCATCTCCACGTGGACGCCTGCGGGCGGGACACCATCGTCATCCTCCAGACCATGGATCTCCAGGGGGCGGGGCATCCGATTCCCGCCACCGGCAGCGCCCTGCCGTTCACCTTCGGCGGGAACGTGGCCCATGTCTTCGACCGGGAGACCGGCCGGAATTTGGAGGTCTGATCCGCCGCCCTGCCGTGCCGGATGCACCACGGTCAAACTCTGCTGTAAAAGGAGACGCGCTTTTCAGCGCGTCTCCTTTTTTTAGTTTCAATCAGGGCGCGGCCAGCGGCACGGCAGTGGCTGCGGGACCGTGGAAGCACAGAAGGGGACCGGCTGTTTGGAGCCGTTCTCTGGCCGCCGAACGTCAAAAACCGGCGGCCTCTGGATATCGTTCTTTTTGGGCGGGAACGGTTCGGTCAAAATCCACATTTTCAGCACCGCCCTTCCAGTCGGCACGGGCGGCGGGCAGGTGTTTTCCCGGAAAGCGGATGCCTAGCGCAATGCAAATTCATTCACCCGCGTATTTTAGAGCATCGGAGGGCGGAGCCATCCCTCCGGACAGCGAAACCCGTCAAAAGGGACATCCCAAAAAGATGCCCCTTTTGATGGCAGGGCCGGTTGGAGTCGATATTACCTCGTGAGTAAGATAAAATCGCCGCAAAGCGGCGGACCCAAACCGAAGCCCAGTGAAGTTGGTTCAGTTTGGAATCGAAAAGCAGCAGAACGAGCGCACGATAAGCTCTGCAATGAAATGAAAAAGCTCACCGCAAGCGATATGACGCTTGCGGCGAGCTGGTGCGGGTAACAGGACTTGAACCTGCACGGTTGCCCAATGGAACCTAAATCCATCGTGTCTGCCAATTCCACCATACCCGCAGAGATGATGCTGGGATAGTTGCAGTATATCACATCTCTTCCTCTTGAACAATAGGAAAATCTACGATACAATGAAATGCAGTCTGTTCAAAACCATTGAAAAGAGGAAGCGTACCATGATGACCCCACGCGTTGCTGCCATTCATGACATGTCCGGCTTCGGCCGGTGTTCTCTCACTGTGGCCATTCCTATTCTCTCCGCCATGGGGGTCCAGTGCTGCCCCCTGCCCACGGCATTTCTCTCCACCCATACCGGCGGGTTCGAGGGGTTCACCTTTCTGGACATGACCGACGAAATGTCCAAGGTGGCGGACCACTGGGCCAGCTTGGGCCTGACATTCCAGGCTGTATACAGCGGCTTCCTGGGCAGTGAGCGGCAGATCGGCGTGGTGGAGAACTTTATCTGCCGGTTCCGGGGACCGGACACCGTGGTGGTGGTGGACCCGGTGATGGTGGCCACCTCCG